>ULQO01056648.1_pt1 | contig 16377 bp, 18 predicted proteins | sample 1954601 | NCBI WGS metagenome assembly ULQO01 (sample SAMEA4835658, study PRJEB28245) | human gut metagenome | biome: gut microbiome; material: fecal sample | place: Denmark | collected 2008
CATTTAATAAAAGTGTTTTTGCATAAGATACTTTTCCTGTTTTACCATTTGGATTTATATAATGCTCAATGACTTTTAAACTAAGCAGCCCTTTTTCTTCATCAGCTTTCATTATTCGCACTTCAACATCTGAATTATTTTCAATAGTATTCATAAGATTTTGTACAAATGCTGCAACAAATAATTCTTTTTCATTAACTGTATATATATCATTTTGCAAAGTTGCATCAACTGCCTGGTCCATAGCATTAGACAAAGCAGAGGTCATTTCTTTGTTTCTTGTCATACGCCCATTAACAGTGACTATAATTATTATTGCAATTATAAGTAATCCTGTTCCGCCAAGTCCATAAATCAAATTTTTCATAAATCAAGCCCTTTCTTTTTTTACCATACCGTTATTAAGACACTTTTTATTCCCTTAAAACTGTCTGAACGAACAGTCACTTCCATTTCATATATACCCTTGCAAAGGAAATCAACTGTATTTTCATCTGTATTGTATTGAAATACACTTGTTGTAGGGATTGTCATAAACATGACATTTTCTCCTGTTAAATAAGAAGCATATTCATCTGAATTATTAAATAACATAATCTCATCTTCATCTGAATTTAATAAATCTGTTTTTGCATCGGGGGTATAAATTTGTTCTTCAAATTCAATTTTTTTTGCATTTACAGAATTAATACTTACATAATCTTCGTCCGTCATGACTTTAATAGCTTCATTTTCTTTAATTTCTGCCTGCAGCCATGCATCACTTGATCCAAATTTTACCTCATATTTTTTATTGTTCTCTAATTCTTTTGCGATAACTTTAAAATCAGAATATTTATTTACTGTTGAAGTCATCTGATTTGCCAAATTATCAGAATCAGCAACAAGGATCTGATTGCCTTCTGCATCAGTTATATAAGTAGTATTTTCTCCTACAAATTCTTTTTGATTCGACAAATCTCCTGCCTTACTAAGTAATCCTTTTTTCGCTCCCCATGCTCCACCAATAGTCAGCAAAATTATAATGCAACCTATAACTCCTGCAATTATAGCGTTTCCATATTGTTTTAAAAAACCATCCATATCTTTTTACACCGCCTTTGCTAGAATATTTACAATTTTTTGTGCAGCTATTCCGTCATTTGAAAAAAACATTATTGAAATTATGTAAACAACTATTATGCTTGCTACAATGCCTACTGCTAATCCTCCATATTGTTCTAGAAAATCTTTCAAAACAGATACCCCCTTAAATACTTACTGCATTTAATAGCCATATAAAGCAGTAAATTATTATGCAAAATAAAATGCAATATAAAGCTCCTAATCCATAATTATCTAAAAATTCTTTCATAATATCACCTTTCAAATTTAAGAGGCATAAGCTTTAGCTGTATGTTTCGTCCCTGTTACATTAAGTACAGAAATAGTATAATCATATAATACTTTTACTTCCGCCATGTTATTCCAGCCATCATTATCTGTATCAAAATATGTTACCTCTACTGTGTATCCTTTTGTCTCTGCAGTCTGCTTTATTAAATTTGTGACTGATTCGCTAAAATTTGCTGCCTCAATATATAATGCTGCATCTGATGCATATTGTTCTGCATGAGAAGCATCAATTGCTGCCGAGATAATTCCAACGCCAACAAAAGTAAGTACAACAATTAGTACAATTCCAGTAAATGCTTTTGAAATTTGTTCCATGTGATCACCCGCCTTAATTAAAAATGAATTAATAGTTAATAGTTACATTATTAATATGAAAGACGATAAAATATTTCTATGCACATTATCAGTATGCTATTAGCATTGTTGTCAACAAATATAAAAAAGTAGTCATTGTTTTATCGTATAAGGTTAATGACTACTTTTTTTTATATTTGTTTTATTAATCTGCATTTCCTGTTTTATGCAAATTTATATAAATATCCTGCATGATACGCTGTGGTATTTCTGCCATAAATCCATCAATATGTGCTAATTCAATAGTTCGCTGCCGGTCATCAACCAATAAAACATCAGATTTTGCCATATTATTTGTGTTTGCTATGACTTCCATCACTGGTATTTTTTCGTCTGGATTACTTACAGCAAATGTTGGTACATCACGATCAAGCAGACTTTGAATATAATTTCTTTTTACTTCGCACGCATATGAAGAATCATGTGTAATGCAATACATTGGAGTATATTCGTATTGTCGCAAAAACTCTAAAAGCAAAAGATTAGGTTTGCCATATCCATTATAAATATTCATATCATGATGAAACATTTTCCATTCATAATTATCAATTTCTTTTTCCGGAATGAAAATTGTATTGTCAAAATCTATACAGATAATTTTTGCATCAGTATATTTATTTTCCATATTATGTAATTCCTTTCTTTTTTTAACAAATCATAAATGTAATAATCTACATTTTATTAAAAGTATATATTTTCCCATCTGTAAAATCAGTAATTATATCAGGAAACACAGAATGTATACAATATAATTTCAATTCATTTTCATTACTTATATCATACACATATGACCCCATATACTTTATATCAATTTGTTTCTTTTCAGAGTCTACATCATACCGTAATATATTAATCAATATATCACCACTCCATACAGCGGCATTTTTTTCAGAAAAATCTATTATCTGTTCTGTTTCATTGCATTTCCAGCTACCAATAATATTATTTGGTATTAGTGTTTTTTCTTTCAACTCTGATTGTACTACATACCCGGCAGATTTTATTTCCTGTTGTGTAATAGTTATTATCTTAGTATTTATATTTTGCCCAATTTTTTTGCTGAAATGTTGACAGATTGTGCAGCTTATATATACACCAATTAATGCAGCTATTGCATAAATATATATTTTGTTTACTATTTTCACTTTATTTACCTCAAAAAAAATAGTCCGTCACATTACTGACGGGCTATAATAATTAATTTGTTTTTGTTACAGCGTTAGCTGCAGCAAAAGCCACTGCCAAAGCTTCCAGTTCTTTAAAATTAAGCCCACTGCCTTCACTGCACTTATTTTCCATTGACGTAATAATTCTAACATCAGCGCCATCTAAAATTTTAAGAATTTCAGAAAGCTTTTCTTTTTCCTGTTCATTTTTAGGGGTATAATCTTTTCGAGGTACAGAAAATTCAGTATCACCGGAATTACAATTACAACTTTTCCAGTTCTTCTCCTTTGACTGCTTAATAAGATGTTCTAAAGCATCTTTTAATAATACGTTTTCCTGAGCTACACTTTTAAGCAGTATTTCCTTTTCATTTCCTGCGGCAATCGCCTTTTTGAGTTTTTTATAAAGCATAGCATTATCTGCTTTTGCCTTATTAAGAGCATTTTCATACCTTTTTAAATCCACTCTCATATTTTCCTTTTCTGCATCTAAAATTAATAACTCCATAATTTTAATCTCCTTTTTTTATTTTTTTATGGTCTATAAGTAATATGAAAGAAATAAAAAAAATTGGCGCCTCTGACTACTTCCACGGGCAAGCCCGTGGGTTTTTCGTCACAAATTTATAACGAAATTGCAGAAAAAAGATTTACCTGTTTCCTGTAATTTTTCTTTCTTTTCTCACTTTTCCTTACACACTGACTTTGCAATCACTCGTTCTTTTTTTTCTTCACTCCACCCTGTCGGGAAAATTATGTCACCATTCGGGATATAATTACTGTGAATATCACATTGTATTTTGATATGCGACAAATACATATCCGTCATTATAAAATCTATATAAGTTTTCTTATTTATGTAATATACGCCATTTGCATATCCTCTCCCTTTTAATGGATAACCTTTGCTTTTAATGAAATCATTTACTAAAAATTCATTAGGAATATAAAACTCAAAGGGTTGTCTACTTTTAAATGTTGTATAAAATTCAGTTTGATGCCACTTATCGCTTATTGAAAAGAAATATGTATATTCTATCCCTCTGCTCCATACAAACCAACTTACCCCGGCAAATGGCAATTGTTTACTATTACATTCTGCATAATCTCCAAATTCACATGGTATTGGTATATTCATTCTTCATTTATCAATCCTTTCAATTTTGCTTCGGCTTCGGATTTTGTTGCAAATACTTTATCCTTAAAATCCTGTAAATAACATCTAAAACCATATGTAATCCCATTGTCGCAATCAAAATATAAAAGTCCATTTTTGTCAAATCCTATATATTTTACTTTATACTTTTTCAAACCAAAATAACTATAATTCCATACGGTATCTCCTACCTTACAAGGCAGTTCCGGAAATCTGCCTTGTTCTTCTAAGTTCTCATATTTAGCCAACTTATCTAAAGCTGCTTTAAGTAATTTCCTTCCCTCTTCTAATTTGCAATCATATGACAAGTAACCATAACTGCATGATGTCCCAGTTAAAAGAACCTGATTTTTATTCCCTATTTTTGTTAATCTCTCCATTTCTGCTCCTTTCGATAATTTATGTGATTAGATATTTTCAATCACCTCTATTTCATCATCACAAAATAGTCTTGTCATTCCGTTGCGATAATGTTCTGCATAAGGTTTATCAACTTTTAAATTTGCCCTTGCGTATTTATCGTATGTTGATTCTGCTGTAATCGTTCCTGTTATTCCTGTCATATCTTCGTTGCAATCTCCTACCATTCCATACCTGTAATGCAGTATTGACTTAGCATTTATAATTTTTATTCGTTGCCCTACTTTATATTCTTTACCACCTATCTGCATAATTACACCTCCTGATATTTGTAATTACTCTTATTTGGATTTCTTATATCCATTTAATAGCCTTTCCACAAAATGGGCAGTATATGAAAGTATGATAAGCAAAATTATTTGGGACAACGCCTCGTACTAAAGGATTGCTTTCACATTGGATTTTAAACTCAGTATTATCAAAGCATTCTCCTGCACTTTGCCATTCACAATACATTTCACTATTTTCTTCATTCTCTAATTCTTTTAGTTTTGATTCAGCTTCGGATTTTGTAAGAAATATATATTCCCCAAAATCGTCTATTTCGTATTCGATTGCGGCAATATCAGGCATTTCAATTGGAAAGGTTACTTCTATTGTTGCACTATTAGTTCGGGAAATAAAAATTTCTTCTACTATACAATTCCATACTCTTTTATCTTCAATACAATAGACTGTATCTCCCACTTTACAAGGTAATTTTAAAAGTCTGCCCTGCTCTTCTAAGTCTTCATAATATTTAAGCCTTCGATAAACCTCATCAATTTCCTCACAATCCGGTTCACAGGCTTTTTCCCATAACTCATCATTTATCCACATAGGATTGCTTTCTGTCAATCTATCCATTCTTACACTCTCCATTAAACAATTATTATTACTTGCTGTTTTTTTCGCAAAAACAGCAAAACCGGTTTTTCTTCACTCTCAATCTCAGAAGTTTTACGACATCTTGAATTGTCCAACGGCTGTCGCTACATTTCATCTGTAAAAAATATACTAGAATATAAAGTTATTTTCAGACATAAAAAAAATAACCAAAGGATTTACTTATCCTTATGGTTATTTTTTTGTTTATAAAATATGTACTAACTGCTTCCACAGGCAAGCATGTGGGTTTTTCGTCACAAAAATTATAACTTACTTCATTCTATTGTTCCTGTCCTGATTGCAGTTCTTCATCTGTCCAGTAATTCTTTAAATATTCTGTTTCATAAGGAACTATTTCATTTACCTTAATCTCTTTTTTGTATGTTTTTCCGCAATCGGTACAGACAAACTCCTGTTTTACTAACCGCGACTGAATACAGCCATCAATCCACACTGAACTGTTTGCTTTTAATCGTTTCAGGTCTTCTTTTGCATTTTTTCCATACGATTTTACTAATGGAAAATCAGCTTTTTCATCATCTGTATCGCCTTCAATTCGATATGTTCTAGGTACAGCAATCTGGTATTGACAAGCCGGGATACTTAATTTATCGTTCGCTTTTGGTGGTCCCGTTAAATCTCCGATTATTCGTGCGATGTTTGACACTTCCCTATGCTCAAAAACAAAATCTTCTGCAGCATCTTCTGTGAAGCCGGTGCGTGTTCGTTCTACATATATTGGCTCCACATAGCAAATTTTGTTTTCAGTAATATTTTTTATCCCACAATGTTCACAGACAGTCTGTCTGTTAATTCTCCGGACAGTAATCACACCTTTAACTCTCACAATATCATATTGTTCCATTTTTGCCAGTTCATTAACAATTGCTTTATCTTTCGTTCTTATAATAACTTCATCCCAAAAGCCATTTCGCTCTTTATTTTGCCCGCCATTACGGACTATATTACGTGCAACACGTAAAATACAAGTTGCTTTATTCCTGTCTTCACTTATACGTGGAGCCTGCCTTAATGCCCCATATAAATCCACTAAATTAAGTTTCATCTAGAATCTCCTTTCTTTTTTATGCTTCGATGTAAAATTCCTTCATATCTTCAAGCCGCAGCATTCCAATTCTTGGTTTAAATCCAGCGTTATGTAATGAATGTCTACAGGCTAATCCACAATCTACATTTATATAATGTCCATTTTTTTTATAAATAAAAGCCTTTCCATTATAATTATTATTCTGCAACTTACATCCTATGGTATGTCCGGCAATAAGTATTTTGTTTTTATCAGTTCCCGGAAAATTACTTTTAGGAAAAGGATACATTCTTTTCCATAATAAATTCTGTACTTCTTCCATAGAAAAATCAGATAATGTAAATACTGTTTTTTCATTTGGTAAATTACCATTATAAAATGTAGCGTGCGATAGATAATATGTTTTGTCATGCACCTTAACGTCTTTTACAATTATTGGAAGATTACTTATATAATCAAAAAGCATATTTTGTTCTGACATAGGTAATCGTTCATATTGTTTACACGTATACAGTCCTCCGTTGTAAAACCACAAATCACTTTCCCCAGGAATAGTGTATGCTCGGTACATCATAAGTTCATGATTCCCCATCAGCAAAGTTACGTTCGGTTTTTCATAACAAAATTTTAATAATTCTATTGGGTATAAGCCTTTATCAATAACATCCCCAATTATACATAATGTATCAAATTTTGTAAAATTCACTTTTTTCAATATACACATAAGTAGATCAAATGACCCATGCAGATCGCTACAAACATAAGTTGCCATAAATTAAATTACCATCCTTTTTTTTAATTATTTCTTCTTATATTATATATGACAGCAGGAAAAACAAAAAAACAGTCCTACCAATATAGATAGAACTGTTTTGAAATTAGATTAATTTAGTTACTTCAATCATCGCTTCAATCATCTTGTCTTTTAATTTCGTATATCTTACTCCATTTTTACCATTAAAGTTATACATTGCCATCTGAAATGCCTTTGCTGCGCCAATCATATACACCAGCTGTTTTCCTCTGGATATGCCAGTGTATAAAATCTTTCTTTGTAATAAAATAAAATCAGACATAAACAAAGTACAGATTAAGAATTTACATTCAGAACCCTGCGATTTATGATATGTAATAGCATATGCAAGTGTTAATTTATTCCACAATTTAGAGTTATTATATACCGCAACCTTACCATCATCAAATGTTACCTCAATTATAGTAATATATTCGTCAAGGTCTTCATCATATTTTTTCTTTATATCTGTAATAATTCCTGTTTCCCCATTGAAAATGCCCTTGTATTCACAATCATCAAGAATGTATTCAAGTTCATAATCGTTTTTTGTCTGCATTACCCGGTCGCCCTTACGCAGTGTGTAATCACCTGTGGTTATTTCTGTAAGATACGGATTCTTAGGATTAACTTTCTGCTGTATTTCTTTATTTATCTGCGTTACTGTAGCATTCATTGCACATAATACCATCATATTTTCTGCCCCAAATGTTTTGTAATTAGCAAGGTAAGTATTTACAGCCTTACTTATTGCTTCCTGTCTGTCCATATGCCAATAAGTTTTAAAATGTCCGTCTGTCTTAATTTCCTGCAATTTTCCACCTGCATTGACAACGTTTGTATTATGAAATATCGTGCCTTTGTTTCGATAACAGGTATTAAGCACAGTAACAGGAATTGTTTCAGAATTGATAATATCTTCAAGGCATTTTCCAACACTCACGCTTGGTAACTGGTCTTTGTCACCTACGAATACAATCTGGCACTCTGTAATTTCCCGCATCAATCTGGCAAACAATGTTAAATCCACCATTGACATTTCATCAACAAAAATGATAGTCTTTCCGGTCATTTCTACTGCACGCATTTTGATGCCATTTAAGAATCTATGAATAGTAGAAGCAGGAAGCCCTGTGCTTTCAGTCATCCTTTTGGCTGCCTTTCCTGTTGGAGCAAGCAGTCTTACATTAGCATGTGGCTCGTATTTTAAAATAGCTTCAATAGCCATCTTCATAATTGTCGTTTTACCACGTCCGGGTCCACCTGTAATTACACTAACTCTTTCCATAATAGCCCTTTTAACTGCAAGCTTCTGATCTTCTCCAAAAGCAAATTTAACCGGGATTTCAGAAGTCCCATTCATCTGTTCCTGCTCTTTTACTTCGGTCTGTTTAATTACTGCATCAATATCTGTTTCAGTAATTCCAGGAAATAATGTATTCTTTTTTGCGCATTTCACTAAATTAATAGCGACTTCTGCTTCATTTACATACGTGCTTTTAAGATACACATATTTCTGTCCGGAAAAGTTTTCTACAATTAAATTAATACCTTCAAACCGTATCTCCTGCAACTCAGCCATAACATCAATTACAGTTTTTCCGTTTGTGCAGAAGCTGTTTTCATCAATAATACGTGTCATCTGTTCTTTTAACGCAAGTTTTTTTTGATAATATGCATCTACAGTGTCAATTTCTTCCTGTGTAAGTTCAAAGTCTTTACAAAACTTTTTCCTTATTTTTTCAGAATCCCATCTGCTTATGGTATTTGTAAGCCTTGCATAATGATTCTGGATTACATCATTTAATGTAAGTTCTTCCCACTCTGATGTATCATCTGGTATTGCCGGAGTACCACATACATTTTGATAATATATGTGCATATACTGTTTTTTGTCAAATAACAGTTGTGTCAATTCCTCATAAATTTTCGGGACTGACATATAAGTACTGCCTGTATTCTCATTATTTCTTAAACAATAAATAATCCCTGCAAGTACTCTGTTGTCTGAATCTGCAGGAAGTCCTGTTTTTAAAGCAATTTTATCTGCTGTCAAAAACCCAATACCAGTTATATCATATGTCAGCTGATATGGATTATTTTTTAGAATTTCTGCTGCTTTGTCCTTATATTTTTCAAAAATCTTTTTCGCCTGTGCCGGTTCAATTTCTCCATTTACAACTTTATATAATACGTATAAATGTTTGTTCTCGTTGTAACTTTTGATAATTGCATCCGCATTTTTTGTTTTACGCACAGCAAGAATTTTATCCTTACTAGTCATAAATTCATCAAGGTCTGTTCCATACCGGCTTATAAGGTCTTTTGCGATTTTAGGACCAACATTTTTAACATTTTTTGTCAGAAACATTTCGGCTGCACGTCCTGCAGTATCCGTCTGTACAAATGAGGATGTTACTTTTAACTGTTTTTGTGAATATTTTTTATTTAATACAATTTCACCGTTTACAGTAATTTTATCCCCTTTCTGCGCATAATCAATGTTACCTTCTGCAGTAATTTCTTCCCCGGTATCCAATTTAAGTGCCATTACAGCATACCCATTTTGCCCTAAAAACAATACCCGCAGTACTGTTCCGCTCCACTTTCCTTTTGTCCCAATTTGTAATTCTTCCATAATTTTAATCTCCTTTTAAAATATTTACAATTAATATACAAGAAAATTAAGTGAACTACCCACGAGCTAAAGCTAATGAGATTTTTGACTGTTTTCTTTAAATAAGCAGATTACATAAATTAGAGTTCCTTCTTGAAGATTTCTGCAATATTGCCTGCTCTAATAAATCATCTTGTGTTATAATAGTTACCTTTCTTTTTGCTCTTGTAACAGCAGTATACAACAGATTTCTGTTTGCCATTCTGAAAGCTGATTTTGTCAACACAATAACTACCTCATCGTATTCCCCGCCCTGTGATTTGTGAATGGTAATTGCGTATGATAATGCTACATCATGCAAATTACTGTTTTCGACTTCAATTTCTTTCTTTGCTCCTGTATCAAAATCATATATATCGTCTGATAATATAGTTATATAATCCTCATTAATTTTTGTTATTGTACCTATATCTCCATTAAAATAATCTGCTTCATAATTATTATTAAGCAAAATCACTTTATCTCCAATATGATATGTTGTATCACCATATACTTTTATAGCGCCGGATTGAAAAGTCTTAACTGACTGTATTTTTTCTGATAAAGCCTTTGAGCCTGTCGCGCTTTTGCTCAATGGCGTAAGTACCTGCAAATCTTTATCCTGTGTATACATCATGCATAACTGGATTGCAGTTTCTTCGTCACTTACACGCATAATATCGAAATCCACCCCGTTTTTAAGAGCAATTTCTCCTGCATTAATTAATTCTGCATTAATACTTATCAGTGAATCATTATTTTGCCTATGTACTCCGGAAAGTATATATTTTTCTATGTTACTATGCAGTAAATCACAAAATACATTTCCTGCATCAATACATGGCAACTGGTCTTTATCTCCAACCAATAATACAATGCAATGATTAGGAAGTGATTTAAAAAATATATCAGCAAGCTTTAAATTTAACATGGAACATTCATCAACAATATATATATAATCCTCCATTTTTTTAGTGACTCTTAAATCATCTGTTGAAAAAGGTTTAAGCCCCAATGTCTTATGTATGGTTTCGGCTACACACTTCGTCTTCCCTGCAAGGTTTTGTGCAGCTCTCCCTGTTGGTGCGCACATTGTAATTCCTGCATCCGGATATTTTTCTTTAAGATATTTTATAAGACTATTTATCAATGTCGTTTTCCCAGTTCCAGGACCACCTGTAATCAATTTAATTCCTTCACTTGCTAATGCCTTAAAAGATTCTCTCTGTGATGCTGAAAACTGAATTTGCTCATTATTTTCAATATCATTAACAGCCTGCCAGTCAATTTCATTAATTTGTTTTGCAGCATTTTTAATTCGCATTATATTCATCGCAAGACTTTTTTCCATTGTATAAACTGTTTTTAAATATATCTTGTCATTGTCTTCTATTACATATCCATCATTCAAAACAGCAGTAGCAAGTACAACATCAAATGGAGTATGCAGGTGTGTTTTCTGTTGCAAAGTATCCACATATTTTCGTAACTCTTCAATTGTAATAAAAGCGTTTCCATTTTTTTTATTATCATCAACTGCGAATAATAAAATTCCATCTGCCCTTTCACAGCTGAATGCCGGGATTTTATATCTTTTTGCCAGCTGTTCACATTCATAAAACGTAAGCCCTGCATAAAAACCTGTTTTATATGGGTTTCTTCTTAATACATCTAAAGCTTTTTCACCATATTTTTTGGATATCATGGTTACAGCCGGGTAATTATCCCCTACCGAAAATATTTCTTTTGTAAGTTCACGTTCAGTTAATATTCTCTTTACTCTTGTGTAAATTTGTTTCGCATATTTTTTTACATCATCAGGACATCTGTCTTCAAAAGCTTGCGTGGTTTTACAGTCTTCAACTGCATTAAAAATTCCATAATTAAACCATTCAGCTGTTTTTAACGCCTTTTCCTTACCAAAACCAGTTATTTTAAAACTTGTAAGCAGGCATACACTTTCCTGTATGTTATCTTCTTTTAATTCATAATCAGAAAAACAAAATCCCTGCCGTTCTTTTTCATCTACATTTATCTGTCCTGTCAGAATTACGGGAGTATTATAGTCTATTCTCTGGATTTTTCCTGTACATACTGTTTTGATAATTTCTTTTCCCTTAATGCTCTCTAAGATAAACATGGTATAAGAGTTTCTTTCATTCCGGTATAATTCTTTTGTAAATAATCCTGTAATTTGCTCTTGCATTATATCACCTTTTGCTTTTCTGTAATATTTCCTTCTTAATTAATCATAAAAGAAAATGAAAGCAAAAATCAGACATAAAAAAAATACCTGGCAAAATACCAGGTATTTTACAAAAATTCTAAAATTCATCATCATCTGTTATCACATCAATATCTTTCAAAGGCAATGTGGCTTTATATCCATTTATGATTTTAATGCATTCTGCAATGTAATCCGGATTTAATGTATCCGGGTCTTTATAGGCTGCATATGGACTTACAAGTGTATGTTTGTATGCACTTTCGTATTTCGGCTCAGCATCTGGAACAAAGTCTTTTCGGTCTGTTTTTTTATATTTAACCTGCGCCTGTGGATCAATACAAATAGTGACAAAGAAAGGAAATCCATACCTTGTACACATTACTTTTAACTGGTCAAGCAATGGACGTACTTCTTCGTCATAAATTTTTTGTTTTTTGGTATCGGCAATAAGTGTTTTCAATTCTTCATCTGCAATAATTTTTGGCATATTGTTTTCTCCTTTTTTCTTTTTGTCTACATTTTTTTACATAAATTGTCCTATAAGACTATCAGTGCTGGAAAATAAATCAAAATCATCTTCCTGTACGGCTTCAAAATCCTTATTTGTCATTTTTTTTGTTGAATCATCTTCTTTAAACGTAACTGAAACAGGTTTTATATCTTCTTTAACTTTAGTATAACTCTTTTTGTCAAATTTTTCCTGCGGTTTGTTTAAATTTTCTGACTTTTTAGTTTTTTTTGATTTTACCTTTTGTTTATTTTTCTGCTCGCATCTTACTGGAGGGGCAAACACCATTGGATTGCCTTCTAATGTTTTAAAAAACAGTGTATTTATATCATCTGTATTTTTGCGGTCCGCATCATCAATCATGCAGCCGTACGAAAAACTTCCTAAAATACAGCTGCGCATAAGACTTTTTATAGCTTCATTACGCCCGCCTTTTTTTATGTGAGAAAACCATTCAATAATATCTGCATCTTTGTCCTCATCAAACGTTATAAACAGCTGATATACATATTTATATTCTTTTTTACTTACATCACTGGACGTAGGGGGTAAAACAAAATATGGTTCATTATGTATATGTGATTTTAATGCTCTGCGCATACATTTATGAAATCCGAAATCTTTGTTTCTATACAAAATAACCAAATCAATATCATGGTTTCTATATAACCGCAAACTGACACGCATTTATAATCACCACCTACTTATTTACGCTTTTTCAATGTATTAAGCTGCTGCATATAATATCCCCTTACGTTTGCAAAAATTGCCGGGATATTTTCATTTTCTGTTCCATTAATAATTGTTAAACTGGTTAATCCTTTATAAAAATCCTTAATCATATCAAACCATGCTGCACCAGTTCCGCCGGTTACTACTAAATAATCTACGTCCTGCAGATAATTATAATAACCGTTGATTGTTTCAATAGCTTCTGCACATACAATATTGCTTGCTTTTGTCAAGAAATCAGTAATATCAACCAGTTTCTGCTGCATTGTCCGTTTGTCAATTTTTGTCTTAAAATAACCATCACCCAGGATTTTTTGCATCGCTGGAACAGGAATATTCTGATGATACTCCTGTCTGATTAAATTCTGCATTTCCTGCAGTACTCTTAACATACCCAAATTATTCCACGTTTTAGGCGGGCTGTCTAAAAAATGATTTTTAATATCAAACGTATCAAGTGTCCCAAAACCTGGGTCAACAATAAGCAGATTACTTGAAAAATATTTTTTTGCGTTAGGCAATGCCCCGCCATTTGAGTCTGTGGCAATGGAAATTAGTGTACCCATAGGTTGTGGCATAACTCCGAAATTCTCTTCTGAAATATCAAATGAAAAGGCATTCCATTCATTTGCACCAAATTTAACCTGGAAATCATGATGCCCGATAAACACATCTTTAATATCATCAATGAAATTTGTCATATATTCCGGTGGCAGTCCTGTCTGCACGTGCAAAAATTTACCTGTTGGATCATTATACTGATTTTTCATTAACCCAAGTGCTAATCCTACCCTGCTGATAACTTTAAATTCCGGTGAATAGAATCTGTCTGCTACATACATAGTTGCAGTTGAATTATCAGCATCAGAGATTTTAATTTTATCCTGTGCGTGCGCTCCAACAATATATTCATTTCCTGATTCATCCCTGTACGCAATAAATGTCTTCTCAAGTCCGCCAAACGGTTTATCAGCATACCCGTATTCCATTTTTTTTGCATATGATGGAAATGATGCAATTATATTAGGGGAAAATACCTTAACTGCTGAATATCCTACATCAAGTGCTACTCCCCAATAGTTATCAGTTGAAGGATTATTTCGTGGCTGCATAATTGTTTTTGTCTTAAATTCCTGTGAATGCATATTTTTTCTCCTTTTTTTTATATTAATTTTGCAATTCCAATAATATTATCTTTAGTTATTGTTCCGAATGTACGGCTATCCGTGCTTGCATTTCGGTTATCACCAAGTACAAAATACTCATTTGTACTCAATATAATCTCTTCTTTTGCAATTCCGGCATCTTTCATTTCGGGGAAATTATCTATTACAACAGTCCCATTAACATACAACCTGCCATTTTTAATAACACAAGTATCCCCTGGCACTGCAACAACACGTTTTATGTATGTTTTATTAATAATTTCATTTATGTTCCTTTTAAAAACAACAATATCTCCTGCCTGTATATTGTCTATATTTTTATCAGCAATAATAACTATCTGCCCGGATTTCAATGTAGGATACATCGAATCACCTTTTACATATGTTATCCCCAATATTTTACTCACAAAAAATGCTCCGGCAAAAATGATTAACATACTTGTAATCACCATGTTATATAACTTTTTCGTTTCTTTATCCAAAATTATCACCTGCTTTACCGGAGTGCTTTTTTATTGTAAATATCCAATTCAATCCGTTCAGAAGTTTGTTTTATAACTTTTACACGGATATTCTTATACATAAATTCTTCTCCTGTTAAATCCACGCAATCAAATCCGGAATCATCTTCAAGTTTTTTTGATAACTCCTCTAAAATCCCCTCTGCATCAACAAAATTAAGCCGCATAGGACACGCTTGTTCATCTTCTGTCCGGTTATTCGGGTAATATTTAGGGCAGGAATAAAACATGCCAAAATCACCCTTGTCATTAATTGTCATTTCAACAGGATCATGTCGATAAGAACAATAAAAATGTGTCATTTTCCATAAATTCTTTATCATTTTTACACCTCACTTCTGTTATACTTATTTGTAATATATATATGACAGAAAGAAAAATTAAAAATCAGACATAAAAACAAATTTATAATTTAGCTGGCAAAACTCAGGAGTTTAAGCTTCGGGGATGCCAGCCAGCCTTATATATAAAAAAAATGCGGCTAAAATTTTGTAGCCGCATTTTTCATCATTATGTTAAATATTCTTCCTGTAAATCACTTACTTTCTTTATAAGTTCATTTATCTTTGCCAATTCCTTTTTTAAGATATACACCTGATTCTGACAAAGTAAATCTCTTACTTTAGATAAGTCATTTACAAGTTTTTCATCATCATTCTTCCTTTCCTGCAGTTTCCCTATGACAATTTCGATTGCTGTGTCAGGGCTTTCATCAACCAAATCATTAAAATCATATGATTTATCTGATGTTTCAATCCACACAGGAACAAGTCCTTCTTCATCATCCTGTATGTATTTCTTTTTTAACTTTTTTCCTTCTGGATTATAACTATAACAATTTTTGATATCTCCTGTTATTACCATTGAATTTCCTGTATAATTTTTTATCCCAATAAATTCAAGTGTCTTTCCAGTAAATATTTTCTTTAAATTCGCTGCCAGTAATTCAGCAGAAGAACATGTTATATCTGTCACAATTTCCCAGCCATCTTTATTTTTAGTATTGTCGTTTTCATTATATAAAACATACTTCTCTTTTCCGCCACACTGATTATCTGCAAGCCATTCAAGACTTTCCTTATAATCAAGATGTAACATTGTACCAACTAATGAAACAACATTATACCTGGCACCACAAGCAAAACAATGAACTCCTTTTTTGTTTCCATCATCATATGCATATGCAGAGCCAAAATGTTCATCATGATGAAAAGGACAGATAATCATTGTCCGCCGTCCCTGTTTTTTTACAGGAATGTTAAGCTGATGCAATACTGAATCCAAATCTGTATCATGAATGATACTATCTTTATCGTATCTCATATTATTCACCTGCCAGTTATTAATCTCCTTTTTTATTATTTTGAT
>ULQO01018232.1_pt1 | contig 16361 bp, 10 predicted proteins | sample 1954601 | NCBI WGS metagenome assembly ULQO01 (sample SAMEA4835658, study PRJEB28245) | human gut metagenome | biome: gut microbiome; material: fecal sample | place: Denmark | collected 2008
TTGTAACTGTTCCCATTTTTCCATGATTTCCATTAATTCCATTTCTTTTTCTTCAATAGAATCTGTAATTTCATTATATTTTTTATAATTATTCATAACTTCTTCACTTGTGAGTTCTTCTTTTAAAGAATTAATTTCTTTTTCTAAAGAATCAATCGCTCTTTCAAGTTTTTTAATTTCATTCTTAGTTTTTTTATCAATGATCTGTCTTTGTTTAGCTTCTGTAACAATCTTTTGAGTTGTTTCTACAACAGGTGTTTTTTGATTTAAATAATCATCATAATTACCATTATAAGAAAGACATTGATCTTTTTGTACTTCGATTACACGAGTCGCAATTTTATTAATAAAATAACGATCATGACTAATAAATAAAATTGTTCCTTCAAAACTTCTTAAAGCTTCTTCTAAAACTTCTTTGGAAGAAATATCTAAGTGGTTGGTTGGTTCATCTAGAATTAAGAAGTTAGCTTGTTTTAATAAAACTTCGGTTAAAACAACACGTCCTCTTTCTCCACCTGAAAGCATTGCAATATCTTTAAAGACATCGTCGCCTCTAAAGTTAAACATAGCAAGAGTACTTCTAATTTCTTGATTGGTCATACGTGGATAACAATCACTGATTTCATCAAAAATCGTTTTATTATAATTTAAAGATTCATGTTCTTGATCGTAGTAGGCCATTTCTACGTGACTACCAAAACGAATTTTACCGTGTTCAATTGGCAATTGACCTACAAGAGCTTTAAATAAAGTGGTTTTACCAACACCATTTTCACCAACAATCGCAACGCGTTCTCCTTTTTTGATATCAAGATTACAGTGTTCAAAAACAATTTGATCATAACGCATTGATAAATCAGTGACTTTTAAAACATCATAACCTGATTCAATAGCTGGTGTAAATTGAACAGTAATGGCACTTGGCAAATTTTCTGGTCGGTCAATACGTTCAATCTTTGCAAGTTGTTTTTCTTTCGATTCTGCACGTTTAATACTTTTTTCACGATTGAATGATTTTAAGGTATCAATACTTTCTTGTATTTTTTTTATTTCTTTTTGTTGATTGATATAGTGTTTTAAATCAATCGCACGTTGTGTTCTTTTTTGAATAGAATATTCTTCATAACGACAATTATAACTATGACTTTTTCCATTTTCTATTTCAATGATCTTATTAGAAACAACATCAATAAAATAACGGTCATGGCTAACCACAATCAAAGCATTTTTATATCCTTTTAAATAGTTTTCTAAAAAGGAAATTGCTTGACTATCTAAATGGTTGGTTGGTTCATCTAAAACCAAAAGTTTAGGTTCTTCTAATAAAAGCTTGGCAAGACAAAGTCTGGTTTTTTGACCTCCAGATAATTCATGGACATATTTTTGAAAGTCCTCTTCCACAAAACCCATTCCTTTTAAAACCCCGACAATACGACTTGGATAACTAAAACCATCTTTTTCATTAAATCTTTGAGTCAATGAATCATATTCATTCATGACTTGTTCACTATGATCATAAGACATCATACTTTCTAATTCACGCATACGATTTTCTATTTGAATAAGTGGATCAAAGACTTCTAAAGCACATTCATAAATGGTTTTATTCATATCTAAATCATGATGCTGTTTTAAATAGCCGATATTTAAATCACGGCTTTTAAATAAATCACCACTATCATAACTTTCTTCACCAATTAAGATATTTAAGATAGTTGTTTTACCCGCCCCATTGACACCGATAATCGCAATTTTATCATGGTCATCTACTTTAAAACTAATATCTTTTAATAAGTCAATTCCTTGAAATGATTTCTTTATATTTGAACATTCTATAAGCATTTTTCATCACCTCGACTATTCTATCAATAAAATAAGTTGTTTACAAATATTCTTTGTATAAATCTTGATAAGTAGAATCTACTTCTAATAAAGCATTCATGCTTAGATAAAAAGCTTCATCAAAACAAGGTGAATCTTTTTTAATACACCATAAAGCTTCATGTCCTGTAAAGGCATGCGCTAAAGCTTGATATAAAATCTCTGGATTCGATAAATTATGAATTTCTTTTTGTTCTTGGGCTTTTTTTATAATGATGATACAAAGTTTTGTAAGATTATCACGCATATCAAAGCTATGACGATTTTCTTTTAAATTCGCAATAAACATTTGACTAAATAAATCATAACCATATTTTTTAGTATCTTTAATTAATGTAGAAAAGACAATAAGTAGTTGTTGGTAGTGACTATCACTATCAACTAGTTTATACGTGTCTTTTACAAGATGATCGATGGTTGAATCATAAAGATCTAAAATAAGCTCTTCTTTATTATTGACGTATTTATATAAAGTTGGTTTGGTGATATGTAATTCGTTACAAATATCTTGAATTGTGACATTGTTATATCCTTTATCTAAAAAAAGCTGAACAGCTGTTTGTGATATTTCTTCTTTTGTTATTTTCATAAAATTCTCCTTAGAAATAATATACCATAGATTTAATGGAAAGAGGCTTGTTAAAAAATTCACTTTTATTTTATGAAAGCGTTGACATTTATTTTTACAGTTATATAATTTACTTGAGTTAAATAAACATTTACTATGGTAGAGGAGGAAAAAGAAAATGGCTAAGAGTTTATTTGATAAGACATACATAGGTAAAATGAAATTAAAAAACAGAATTTTCATGTCACCTATGGGAACAACAGGAGAAGCTGATGGAGCTTATTGTAATGAAGGTATTGATTATTTTGAAGAAAGAGCAAAAGGTGGCGCTGGTTTAATTATTACAGGTGCTAACGTTGTTTCGACAAAATATGAACCAAGACCATGTACAGAACTTTCTGATTTCCATCATGTAGAAAGATTAAATATGTTAATTGAAAGATGTCATGCTTATGGAGCAAAAGTCTGTGTACAATTATCACCAGGTTTAGGACGTCAACAATTTACCGATCCTTTTACACCACCTTATAGTGCGGGTAGTGTAGGTGCATTCTGGTTCCCAAATTTAATTTGTAAACCTTTTTCAAAAGAAGATATTCATTATTTAGTAGAAAAAGTAGGGTACAGTGCTTCACTTGCTGTAAATGCTGGTGCAGACTGCGTTGAATTACATGCGTATGGAGGATATTTATTAGATCAATTCCATTCTGTTCAATGGAATAATAGAACAGATGAATATGGTGGAACACTTGAAAATCGTATGCGTTTTACATTGGAATGTATTGAAGCAATTAAAAAGAACGTTCCAGATACAATGCCTGTACTTGTTAAATTTACACCACATCAAAGAGTAGAAGGCTTTAGAACCATTGATGAAGGTATTGAAATGGCTAAAATCTTAGAAAAAGCAAGGGTTGATGCTTTACATGTTGATACAGGATGTTATGAAGAATGGTTCCAAGCGATTACAACTGTTTATAGTAAAGAAGGATATAAACTTGATGTACAAAAAGCAATTAAAGATGTTGTAAGTGTTCCAGTATTAGGTGATGGGAACTTAAAAGATCCTGAAGTGGCTAAAAAAGCTGTTGAAGATGGTATTTTAGATTATGTAGGACTTGCTCATCAAATGTTAGCTGATCCATATTGGCCTAAAAAAGTCAAAGCACATCATGAAGAAGATATCGCTCCATGTGTTGGATGTAATGAATGTTTACTTGCTGGATTTAGTGGAAAACACTACTATTGTGCAGTAAACCCATTATGTTATGCAGAAAAAGCTTATGCTTTACCACTTCCAAATGGTCAAAAACGTAATGTATTAGTTATTGGTGGAGGTCCAGCTGGTATGATGGCTGCCATTACTGCAAAACGTCGTGGTTTTGATGTTGATTTATATGAAAAAGAAGATAAATTAGGTGGAACTTTATGGCCTGCAGGTGGTCCTGATTTTAAAGCGGATGTTTTAAAATTAATTAAATACTTAGAAACACAATGTCAAAAATTAGGAGTTAATATTCATTTAAATACAGCAATTACAAAAGATAATCTTGAAGGAGATTATGACAAAGTTATTTTAGCTGCTGGTTCAACTCCTGCTATGCCACCAATTACAGGTATTGATACAACAGTTCTTGCGAGTGATTATTTAACACATCAAGCAACAGTTGGTAAAAAAGTTGTTGTTATTGGTGCTGGTCTTGCTGGAACAGAAGCTGCTTGTGATATTGCTGGAAAAGATGGAGATGTGACATTAGTAGAAATGTGTCCAGACATCTTATTTACAGCAAACCATTGTTTAAACAACGATCAACATTTAAGAAAAATGGTTAAAGATCGTGGTGTTAAAGTTGAAGCAAACGCTAAAGTAACAAATATTACACCAACAAGTGTTACATTTGAAAGAGATGGACAAACAATGACGCTTGAATGTGATACTGTTTTAAATGCTGTTGGATTTAGACCTAATAATCAATTAGAAGATTTATTAGATGAAAAATATGATGAAGTTGCTGTTATTGGAGATGCTGTTGCACCAAGAAAAATTTTAACTGCAATTCATGAGGGATATCATGCAATCCGTGTGATGGAATAGGAGATAATAAAGATGATTAGTTTTGATTTAACAGGAAAAGTAGCGGTTGTTACAGGAGCTTCAAGTGGACTTGGACAACAATTTGCAAGAGCATTGAGTGAACAAGGATGCGATGTCGCTATCCTTGCACGTAGAAAAGAAAGATTAGAAGAATTTTCTAAAGAATTGAAACAAAATGGACAAGATTGTTTACCTGTTTCATGTGATGTTACAGATGAAGAAAGTATTAAAAATGCGGTTAATGCTGTCGTAGATCATTTTGGAAAAATTGATATTCTTGTCAATAATGCAGGTGTTGTTGAATACTCAAGTGGTCTTCATGATCATACAACAGCACAATGGGATAAAGTTTTAGATACTGATTTAAAAGGTGTCTTCCTTATGGCAAGAGAAGTTTCAACAATTATGATGAAACAAAAATATGGAAGAATTATTAATATTTCATCGGTTGGTGGTATTCAAGCTGGACCTGCTCAAGTAAGTTATTTTGCGGCTAAAGGCGGGGTTGTCAATCTTACAAAAGCCATGGCTGGAGATTTAGCTCCTTATGGTATTCTTGTTAATGCCATTGCACCAGGTGTCTATGATACAGAAATGACACATGATGCTTTAGATGCACCAGGTTCTCTTGTTTTAAAAAACAGAGTAGCTCTTAAGAGATTTGGTCGTGAAGGTGAAATGAACGGAGCACTTATTTACTTTGCAAGTGACGCTTGTACTTATACAACAGGACAATTACTTGTTATTGATGGTGGAATGACAAGTATGCTTTAATATAAAAAACAATATCCATATGGATTGGATATTGTTTTTTTGCATAAACAAGAACATTTTTTGCAAAAAAAAATAAAAAAGTATGATAATAAGGTATGGAATTAGATAATTGTTTTCAATTGTATACAAAAATGCAACATTCTGTTGAAATCAAGAAAGCCCTTTGATATAATACAAAGGTGCTTTAAGAAAGTTTAAGTAGGGAATTGTTAAAACTAGGAGGAAAGGGAAATGAACTTATTAAAGAAATCTTTATCTGTTCTTGCTGTTGCTGCAATGGCTGTATCCTTAGCTGGATGTGGTGGTTCAAGTAGCTCAAGCAAAAGTACAGAAAGTGGCGAAAAAGTATTTCGCTTTGGTCAATCTAATCCAAAAGTTGGTTTAGATATGCAAACTAATACTAACTCAGGGGCTTCTTCTGTTGCTGACAACGTATTAGAAGGATTATATCGTTGGAATGATGACAATAAAGAAGAATGTGTTCTTGCTAAAGACATGCCAGAAGTATCTGATGATGGATTAACTTATACAATTACACTTAAAAAAGGTGTTAAATTCTCAGATGGTTCTGATTTAACTACTGAAGACGTTAAATATACATTCGAAAGAATGTTTACACCAGCAACAGGATGTACAAATACATATATGTACAACATGATTACTGGTGCTCAAGATATGTTAGATGGTAAAGCTACTGAATTAAGTGGTTTTGAAACTGTTGATGATTACACTTTTAAATTACATATTAATTACAAATTTGCGCCATTTGTTGCTAACTTAGGTATGGACTATGCATCAATTTATCCTTCTGATGCATGTGCTGCTGCTGGTGAAAACTGGGGTAAAGGAACTAACTTAATTGGTACTGGTCCTTATGTAATTAAAGAAAATGATGAACAAACTAAAGTTGTAATGGTTCCAAATAAAAAATATCATGGTAAAAAACCTAACTTAGATCGTTTAGAAGTTGTTTATATTGATGACTACAGTACAAAAATGATGGAATATGAACAAGGTAACATTGATATGTGTGACTTAGATACTTCATTATTAGATCAATATAAAGATAGTGATTTAAAAGATGAAATTACTCAAGTAACTCCATTAGGTACATATTTCTTATCAATTAAAGATAATGATCCAATATTAAGTAATAAAGCAGTTAGAGAAGCAATCTCATTAGCTATTAACCGTAAAGAATTATGTAGTACCGTATTAAATGGTGCTGCTGAACCAGCTTCATCATTCTTAAACCCAGGTGTTCCAGGACATGATGACAAATTAAAAACTTATGAACATAACGTTAAAAAAGCTAAACAAGTTTTAGCTGATGCAGGTATTTCAAACCCTACATTTACTTGCAAAGTTAGACAAAAAGAAGAAAAAATCGCTACTGCATTACAAGCTTACTTAAAAGAAGCAGGAATTACTATGAATGTAGAAACAATTGATGCAGGTATTTGGTCTTCAGCTAGAGCTGCTGGTGAATTACAAGCTACAGTTCTTGGTTGGTTCCCATTATATGCAGATGCTGATAACCAAATGTATACTTATTACTATTCAGAAAACGCTGTAGGAAAAGGTGTATTCTACAATAATCCTGCATTCGATTCATTAATGAAAGAAGCTCGAGAATCAAATGATTCTGATAAACGTGTTGAATTATACAAAAAAGCAGATTATATCTTATCTCGTGAAGATTATGGAACAATTCCATTATATTATGGTAAGTTACAATTTGTTGCTAAACCATATGTAAAAAATGCTAAATTAGGAAACTTAATTTATCATTTATATAACATTGATATTGATTTATCTAAAAAATAGTAAATGAAATTAAATAAGTGTTAATCATATATGGAATGCAGCAATGCATTCCATATATTTATTGTAGGAAAAAGGAGGAAAAATATGGCGAAGTATTTATTAAAACGTGTATTACAAGCTATTGGTGTCGTTTTTTGTATTTCGTTAATCACATTCTTTGTGTTAAACATTGTGCCTGGTAATCCAGTTGAAATCATGTTAGGTGAGTTCGCTGATCAAGCAACGATTGCACGTGTTACACATGAAATGGGATTAGACCAACCAATTTATATTCAATATTTCAGTTGGTTAGGAAATATGCTTCAAGGGAACTTTGGAACATCATATTTCCAAAATAAACCAGTAATTGATATTTTAACAAGTTCATTTTTAGTAACGGCTAAGCTTGCTGGTATTGCTTATATATTAGCTGTTGCTTTAGGGGTAGTAGTAGGTGTTGTGGCTGCCGTTAATCATGGTAAATGGGTTGATTCGGTTTTAATGACAATTTCTGTATTTGGTATTTCAGCTCCCGCATTCTGGATTGCTATCATCTTACAAATTGTTATCTGTTTGAAATTTAATTTATTACCTTTATCAGGTATTGATAGTTTTAAATCATTTATCTTACCAGGTATTGCCTTAGGTACAAGATATGCAGCAAGTATTGCTCGTATTACAAGAACAAGTATGTTAGATGTTTTATCACAAGATTACATTCGTACAGCTGAAGCTAAAGGTTTAAAAGGTTGGGTTGTTACAATTAAACACGCTTTACGTAATGCGTTAATTCCAATCATTACAATTGCAGGATCTGATTTAGGAAACATCTTAACAGGATCTGTCTTAGTAGAATCTGTATTTTCAATTCCTGGAATTGGAAAAATGTTAGTAGATAGTATTAATACGCGTGATTTACCAATCGTCCAAGGTGGCGTTATGTATATTGCGGTTATTTGTGTCATTATGTATTTAGTAGTTGATTTACTTTATACAGTAGTCGATCCAAGAATTCGTTTAGGAAAGGAGTCATCATAAAATGTTTAAAAAGAAAAAAGATCAAACATATCAAAGTTATTGGTCAATCAGTTGGAACATTTTCAAGAAAAATAAAGTAGCAATGGTATGTTTATTCATCGTTATTCTTTTATGCTTAATTGCTTTATTTGCACCATTGATTGCTCCTTATGATCCAAACAAACAAGTTCTTACAGATCGTTTAATGAAACCTTGCGGACAACATTGGTTTGGTACAGATGATTTAGGAAGAGATATTTTCTCAAGAATTATTTATGGATGCCGTGTTTCTTTAAGTGTTGGTATCATTTCACAAATTATCGCGACAGTTATTGGTTATACAATGGGTGTTTGTGCCGGATATTATGGTGGAAAAGTAGATTCTGTTATTTCATTTTTAATTCAAGTATTTTCATCTTTTCCATTCTTATTATTTGCGATGGCAATCATGTTTGTTTTAGGACCAGGTTTAATTAACCTTTACTTAGCGCTCGGTCTTTTAGGTTGGGCTTCAACAGCCAGACTTATCCGTGGGGATGTTATGCGTCTTAAAAAGATGGAATACATCGATGCATGTAAAGTCAGCGGTGGAAATAGTTTTAGAATTATCATGAAACATTTATTACCTAACTGTTTATCAACATTAATCGTTACTGTAACATTAGGTATTCCAAATGCAATTATGTCAGAGGCATCATTAAGCTTCTTAGGTTTAGGTGTTAAAGCACCAATGGCAAGCTGGGGTTCAATGATTAGTTTTTCACAACCATATATTCGTAGTGCAACATACTATTCAGTAATTCCAGGTTTAGCTATTATTATTACAGTATTAGCGTTCAATATGTTAGGTGATGGATTAAGAGATGCGCTTGATCCAAAATTAAGATCGTAAAAAGGGGAAAAGATATGAGTGAAAATAAAGAATTATTAGAAGTCAAAGATCTTGGTATTACCTTCTTTACAGATCGTGGAGCGCTTCCTGCTGTACAAGAAGTAAGTTTTAGTATCAAACCAGGAGAAACTTTAGGAGTAGTTGGAGAATCTGGTTGTGGTAAAAGTATGACAGCTTTATCATTAATGCAATTAATTCCATCTCCTCCAGGTAAAATTACTGCTGGTGAAATTATGTATAAAGGAGAAGATTTATTAAAGAAATCTCCTAAAGAAATGAGAGATATTCGTGGTAAAGAAATCTCAATGATTTTCCAAGAGCCAATGACATCCTTAAATCCAGTTATTACTGTTGGGAAACAAATTATGGAAGCTGTTTTAACTCATGAAAAAATGAGTAAACAAGAAGCTAAAGAACGTGCTTTAGAAATGATTAAACTTGTAGGTATTCCAATGCCTGAAAAAGTATTTGCTTCTTGTCCTCATCAATTATCTGGTGGGATGAGACAAAGAATCATGATTGCGATGGCACTTTCTTGTAATCCATCATTATTGATTTGTGATGAACCGACAACAGCATTAGATGTGACTATTCAAGCACAAATCTTAAAATTAATTAATAAAATGAAAAAAGAATTAAATACAGCCGTATTATTAATTACACATGATATGGGTGTTATTTCAGAAATGGCAGATAACGTAATCGTTATGTATGCAGGTAAGATCGTAGAATATACAAATGTAGAAGATTTATTTAAAAATCCTTTACACCCTTATACTATTGGTCTAAGAAGATCAATCCCTGATATCGATAGCGATGATCAAGAAGAATTGGAAGTTATTCCTGGTTCTGTACCAATGCTTTATGAACTTCCAAAAGGATGTTTCTTCGCACCACGTTGTAAACATGCTAAAGAAATCTGTCATCAAGAATGTCCAGCAATGATGGAACATGGTGAAAACCATTTAGTTCGTTGTTGGAAATATCATGAAAGATGGAATAAGGAGGATGTAGAAAATGGAAAATAATCAAGACGTTTTATTAAAAGTAGAACATTTAAAGAAATATTATTCTATTAAATCATCTTCTTTAAGAGGTAAAAAAAGCGTTGTTAAAGCGGTAGATGATATTAGCTTTGATGTTAAAATAGGAGAAACTTTTGGGATTGTTGGTGAATCTGGATGTGGTAAATCAACAATGGGTAAAAGTGTAATCCGTCTAATTGAACCAACTGAAGGAAAGGTTATCTTAGATGGTCAAGATTTTACAAGCTTAAAAGGTAAAGAATTACAAGAAGCACGTGATAAAATCAAATTGATTTTCCAAGATCCTTATGCTTCTTTAAATCCACGTATGACAGTTAAAGATATTATTGCTGAACCAATTGATATCGCTAAATGTTATAAAACACAAGAAGAACGTGATGCACGTGTTGTGGAAGTTATGAAACAAGTTGGTTTAAATTTAGATTACATGTATCGTTATCCTCATGAATTTTCAGGAGGACAAAGACAACGTATTGGGATTGCCCGTGCAATTGCTTTACAACCAAAATTGATTATTTGTGATGAACCTGTTTCAGCGTTAGATGTTTCAATTCAAGCAAAAATCATTAATTTATTAAATGAATTACAAGAAAAAATGGGTATTGCTTATATCTTCATTTCCCATGACTTAAGTGTTGTAAAACATATTGCTGATAGAGTAGGAGTTATGTATTTAGGTAATATGATGGAAATGGCAGATACTGAATCACTTTATGCCAAACCATTACATCCTTATACTCAAGCACTATTTTCAGCAATTCCAAGAATTGGAAAAGAAAGAATCGAAGATAAACAAATATTAGGTGGCGATGTGCCAAGTCCAGCCAACCCACCAAAAGGATGTCGTTTCTGTACAAGATGTCCGAAAGTAATGGATATTTGTAAAACAGATAGACCCGATTTTAAAGAAGTAGAACCAGGTCATTTCTGCGCATGTCATTTATATGATAAAAAGTAAAAGAGGTATTATAAAATGGAAATGAATATTGACAAAAAAGAATTAGTTGAATTATGTGAAGAATTTATTAATGTACCAAGTCCAGTAAGTTATTATGAAGAAGTTGGTGCTTTATTAGAAAAAAAAGCAGCTGAATTTGGTTATGAAGTGACTTATGATCGTAAAAGAACAGCTTACATTACTTTAGAAGGTGAAGATAATTCTAAAACAGTATGTATGGGTGCTCACTTAGATACAATTGGTTTAGTTATTCGTCATATTGATGATAACGGTCATTTAATTGTAAGACAATTAGGTGGTGTTAACTACCATAGTATGGAAGGTGAAGGCGTTACTATTATTACAAGAGATGGACGTAAATATAGAGGTATGGTTATTTGTAAAGCTCACTCAGTTCATGTATTTGAAGATGCTAGAACAATGCCAAGAGATGAAGACCATATGGAAGTTATCTTACATGAAGATGTTCATTCTAAAGAAGAAGTTATGGCTTTAGGTATTGATCATGGTGATGTGATCTCTGTAGATCCTCATTTTGAATATACACCATCAGGATATGTTGTTTCGCGTTATATTGATGATAAAGCTGCTGTTGCTGCTTTAATTGAAGTAATGGCTTACTTCAAAAGAAATAACTTAAAACCAAAATATCGTACATTATTAGCTTTCCCAATTTATGAAGAAATCGGACATGGTGGAGCTTATGTACCAGAAGAAGTAGAAGAATATGTTGCTTTAGATATTGGATTAATTGGGCCTGATTATCATGCTGATGAAAAAACAGTAAGTATCTGTGCTAAAGATAACTATTCTCCATATGATAGAGAACTTACTACAAGAATTATCAACCAAGCTAAAAAAACAAACTTAAATTATTGTGTTGATGTTTTCTTCCATTATGGAACAGACGCTAATGCTGCAATTCGTGCAGGTAATAATGTTTATGCTGCAGCATTTGGTATGGCTGTGATCAATTCACATGGTAAAGAACGTTGTCATATTGATTCAATCGTAGATACAACAAAACTTGCGATTGCATATGCCTTAGATTTATAAAAAAGCGGAGCTTTTGCTCCCTTTTTAAATGATTGATAACTGTATACAATATACAATTTTAATGGAATATACGTAAAAAAATCCCTTTATTTGCTTAGAATGTATTTACAATAATACACATGAAATGTATAATTGTATACAATCGTAATAAGGGGGACGTAGAATAATGAATTTAGCGTATAAAATCTTAAGTGCTAAACTTAAAAGTGGTGAGTTAGTCGCTGGTCAACAAATAGGGATTCAAATTGATCAAACATTAACTCAAGATTCAACAGGGACAATGGCTTATTTACAATTAGAGGCAATGGGAATTGAACATGTAGCGGTTGAAAAGGCAGTTGCATATATTGATCATAATATGTTACAAACAGGATTTGAAAACATGGATGATCATGAGTTTATTCGTAGTGTAGCAAAAAAACACGGAATTACTTTTTCTAAACCAGGAAATGGTGTTTGCCATCAATTGCAATTAGAAAACTTTGCAAAACCAGGAAAAACATTAGTAGGTTCTGATTCACATACACCAACATGTGGTGCGATGGGAATGATTGCTATTGGGGCAGGAGGATTAGATGTCGCTGTAGCAATGGCAACAGGTACATATTATTTACAATGTCCAAGTGTTGTTAAAGTAAATTTAGTGGGTAAAAAAGCAAAATGGGCTTCGGCTAAAGATGTTATTTTATATATTTTACAACAATTATCTGTCAAAGGTGGAGTCAATAAGATTATTGAATACACTGGAGAAGGTTTAAAAGAATTATCATTAACAGATCGTGCAACTATTTGTAATATGGGTGCTGAATTAGGGGCAACGACTTCTGTCTTTCCAACAGATGAAATTACTAAAGAATATTTAATTCAACAAGGAAGAGAAGAAGATTATGTTGAATTAAAAGCAGATGAAGATGCTACATATGATGAAGAAATCACCGTTGATTTATCAAAATTAGTACCATTAACTGCCAAACCACATAGTCCAGATGCTGTTGTACCAGTAAGTGAATTAAGAGGAATGAAAATCAATCAAGTAGTGATTGGTTCATGTACAAACTCATCACTTCCAGATATGTTAAAAGCAGCTAAAATCTTAAAAGGAAGAAGAGTAGCAACTCATGTATCACTTGTTATTGCACCAGGTTCTTCTAGTATTCTAGCAATGCTTTCTAAATGTGGAGCTTTAGCGGATATGATTGCCTCTGGGGCAAGAATTCTTGAATGTGGTTGTGGACCATGCATCGGTATGGGGCAAGCACCACTTTCTAAAGGTGTTTCACTTAGAACTATCAACCGTAACTTTAAAGGACGTTCAGGAACAAATGATGCTAGTGTTTATTTAGTATCACCTGAAGTTGCTGCTTTAAGTGCAATCAAAGGATATTTAACGGATGAATTTGAAGATGATATGTATTTAGACGATATTGAAAATACACCATTTGTGAAGAATAAGAATTTCTTTATTGATGAATATGATCCTCAAAATGAAGTTTATATGGGACCAAATATTAAACCAGTTCCTCGAGGAGATAAATTACCAGATACATTTAAAGGTAAAGTATGTTTAAAAGTAGGAGATAATATTTCTACAGATCATATTGTGCCATCTGATTCTAAATTACTCCCATATAGAAGTAATGTGCCACATCTTGCTAAATTCTCTTTCTGTAAAGTAGATGATCAATTCTATAATAGATGCATTGAAAATGGTGGAGGATTTATTGTTGGTGGAGATAACTATGGTCAAGGTTCTTCACGTGAACATGCAGCCCTTGTTCCTAATTATTTAAAGATCAAAGCAATTTTTGCTATTTCATTTGCAAGAATTCATCGTTCGAACTTAATTAATAATGGTATTTTACCACTTGTTATTAATCAAAAAGATTATGATTTCTTTAATGATCAAGATGAATATGAATTAATTAATTTATTAGATAGTGTTGAAAGCAATAAAGATATTACTGTTATCAATAAAACAAATAATCAAACAATTACCGCAAAATTAAAATTATCACCAAGAGAAAAAACAATGATTCAATATGGTGGTCTATTAAATGCAATTAAAGAATTAGGAGGTGACTTTTAATGAGAGCAGTATTAATTCCAGGTGATGGAATTGGAAAAGAAATTTCACAAAGTGTTGTTGACATTACAAAAGCTATGAATTTAGATATTGAATGGGTAGAATATCAAGCAGGTGCAGAATATGCTGTTAAAACAAAAGAAGTCTTTGAACCAGGACTTGTAGATGCTATTAAAGAATATAAATGGGCATTAAAAGGTCCAACAGCAACACCTATTGGTACAGGATTTAGAAGTGTCAATGTTGCTTTAAGACAAAAATTTGCGACTTATGCTAATGTTAGACCAATTCGTTCTTTTAAAGGAATTGATTCTAAATATGAAAATATTGATTTAGTCATGATTCGTGAAAATACCGAAGATCTTTATAAAGGTATTGAATATATGGTGGGTGATGATGTTGCTCATGGTATTAAATTAATTACTAGAGAAGCAAGTGAAAAAATTTGTCGTTATGCTTTTGAATATGCAAAAGCAAATGGTAGAAAAAAAGTCACAGCCATTCATAAAGCGAATATTATGAAATTTACGGATGGATTATTCTTAGAATGTTTTAGAAATGTAGGTAAAGATTATCCAGAAATAGAAAAACAAGAAGTAATCATTGATAATATGTGTATGCAGCTTGTTTTAAGACCAGAAACATTTGATGTATTGGTTGCTCCTAATTTATATGGAGATATTGTTTCTGATTTATGTGCAGGTTTAGTAGGTGGATTAGGATTTGCTCCTAGTGGAAATATTGGAGATGAATACCGTATTTATGAAGCTGTTCATGGTAGTGCTCCTGATATTGCAGGACAAGGCATTGCCAATCCAAGTGCTCTTCTTTTAGCGTTTGCTTTAATGTTAGAAGCCTTAGGACAAAATGATCAAGCAAATAGACTACGTGATGCACTTTCAAAAGTCGTAGAAGAGGGAAAAATTGTAACGTGTGATATTGGTGGACATGCTTCTACAAAGGAATTCACGCAAGCAATTATAGATAGGTTATAGTATGAAAAAAAATATTTTAGAAAATGCAGGACATGGTTCCTTAGGACATCGTATCTTTTGTATTTTAAGAGATAAGATTTTAAATGAAGAATATGAAAAAGGACAAAAATTAAATGAAGTTGTTCTTTCTAAAGAACTAAATATTTCTAGAACACCTATTAGAGAAGCTTTAAAACAATTAGAGTTAGAAGGATTAGTTAAAAGTATTCCTAATAAAGGAGTTTATGTATTAGGTTTTTCATCAAGAGATATTGATGATATGTTAGAAATTCGTGTTGTTTTAGAAAGTTTATCTGTACAACTTGCTATTGATCGTGTTACTCAAGAAGAATTAGATAGAATTAAAGAAATCTATGATTTATTAGAATTCTATGCTGAAAAAAATGATCAAGAAAGATTTACAGAAGTAAACATTGATTTCCATGAAGCTATTTATAGAGCAACTCATTCACAATATTTTGAACAATTATTGTCAGATATTAACTATTATATTCATGTTACTTCCAGACATTCAATTAAACAACCAAATCGTTTAATTGAAGCAGCACAAGAACATAAAGAAATTTATGAAGCGATTGTAAAGAAAGATAAAGCACTTGCAAAAGCAAATGTAGAAAAACATATTAGAAAAACACAATCTTTAGTAAGAAATTACTATGATGAAAAAGACGAAGCAACAGAAGAATAGTGCGAGAGAGGGAAACCTCTCTTTTTTATAAATTGTAATTCTTAAAAAATGTGTTATTTTAAGAAACTGAAAAAAGGAGATGATGTTTTGAATACATTTAAAGAAAGAAGTAATTATCTAAAAGCAATCGCATTGATGTCAATCTTTACTTTTATTTTTCTAGGAATAGAGTATTTATTTGTTGACATGATCTCTCTTTTAGTTTCTGAAAATAGAGTTGTTTTATCACAAAATTATGTATTAGGAATGAGTTATCTAGGATTTATTTTATATCCCTTATATAATCGTTATTTTAAAGGATTATCTCGTAAAATATGTATCGTAATCAGTACCACTATTATTGGACTGATTACCATTTTTTATTTACATCCAATCTATCCTCTTACACTTATAACAGGACTTGTCTTATTTCTTTTTTTAGGAGGGTTAGGTAGTATTACTTCTTCATCATATTGGAATAAACGCTATGGTAGCCAAAAAGGAAGCTGGGGAAATCTTA
>ULQO01056001.1_pt1 | contig 16324 bp, 17 predicted proteins | sample 1954601 | NCBI WGS metagenome assembly ULQO01 (sample SAMEA4835658, study PRJEB28245) | human gut metagenome | biome: gut microbiome; material: fecal sample | place: Denmark | collected 2008
ATAATTTTAAATAAAAATAAATGTGATTGCTTAACCTATTTTGATTAAAGTGTTTTGAATAATTTTTGAAAGGATAATGAATTACTTTGGGAATTCAATCTGATTTTTGAGTTTATGTTTGGAAAGATTATAGGAACAGGTTCTTATGCGCCGGATAATGTTGTTTGTAATAATGACTTAAAAGAGTTCTTTGAAACAGATGACCAGTGGATAAGAGAGCGGACAGGAATAAAGAGAAGACATATTATGACCGATGAGAGTACAAGTTATATGGCGTGCAGGGCGGCAGAAAAGGCAATAGAGAATGCCGGAATAAGTTGTGAAAAAATTGATTTGATAATTGTATCAACTGTATCGTCGGACACTGTTTTGCCAAGTACAGCCTGTATTGTACAGGATGAGTTAAAGGCAACGAATGCAATGTGCTTTGACATCAATGTGGCATGTACAGGTTTTATTACAGCATATAACATTGCACAAAGTTACATAAACGCAGGCTTGGTTGAAACGGCATTAGTCATTGGAGCTGAAGGCTTGTCACAAATAGTTGATTGGACAGACAGAACAACAGCAATTCTTTTTGGAGATGGAGCAGGAGCTGCAATTATTAAAAAAGATGAAAAAGCAAGATTTGAAACAGTAATGCATTCGGATGGCTCAATGGGAGGTGCATTAACATGTGAGAATTCAATACAGTACAGGGGAATAAATGATTCTAAAAAAACATTCGTATCTATGAATGGGCAGGAAGTTTTTAGATTTGCAGTAAGAAAAGTCCCTGAGTGTATTGAAGAACTGATTTCAAAGATGAAAATTGAAAAATCAGAAATTGATTTGTTTTTGTTACATCAGGCTAACAAAAGAATACTTGAAAGCATTGGAAAACGATTAAAAGTTTCAATGGATTTAATTCCTGAAAATGTTAGCGAGTATGGAAATACATCATCGGCAAGTATTCCAATTTTACTTGACGAAATGGTAAGGGATGGAAAGATTCAAAAAGGAAACAAAATAATAATGGCAGGTTTTGGCGCAGGGCTTACATGGTCAGCAGTTTATTTGGAGTTTTAGAAAATTATAAACCATAGGTAATTACCGGTTAGCCGGATTACATACAAAATAAAAATGAAAAATGAAAGGAAAAAAATAAAATGTTTGAAAAGATTAAAGAATTAATAGCAGAAGAATTAGGAGCAGACGCAGCAACAATTACAAAGGAAACAACTTTTGATGAAGACTTAGGAGCTGATTCATTAGACTTATTTGACTTAGTAATGAAGTTTGAAGATGAATTTGAAGTAAAGATTCCAACAGAAGAACTTGAAAATATTAAGACAGTTGGAGATGTTTGTGATTACATTGAAAAGAACAAATAAAAATAGTCAGAAAGATAGTTAAAAGCTAGTAAAAAAATAGAAGATGACTAAAAATAATTAGAAAATAGTTTAAAAAATCAGAAAACAAAACGAGGCGATTATGAAAACAGCTTTAACAGAAATTTTAGAAATTGAATATCCCATTATTCAGGGAGGCATGGCTTGGGTTGCTGAAGCCAATCTTGCAGCGGCAGTATCTAATGCAGGCGGACTTGGAATTATAGGAGCCGGTGGCGCAGATGCTAAGTGGGTTGAAGATCAGATTATTAAAGCAAAAATATTAACAGATAAACCTTTTGGCGTGAATATAATGCTTATGAATCCACAAGCTGATGAAATTGCGAAAGTAGTAGCAAAACATAATGTGAAGGTTGTTACTACAGGAGCAGGAAATCCGGGAAAATATATGGAAATGTGGAAAAATGCAGGAATAAAAGTAATGCCTGTTGTTGCCTCAGTAGCCATGGCAAGAATGATGGAAAGGTGCGGTGCAGATGCGGTAATTGCAGAAGGAACAGAAGCCGGAGGACACATTGGTGAAATAACAACAATGGTTCTTGTGCCACAGGTTGTAGATGCAGTAAATATTCCTGTTGTTGCGGCAGGAGGAATTGCAGATGGAAGAGGTTTTGCAGCGGCATTTATGCTGGGAGCCAGTGGTGTTCAAATGGGAACTTCTTTTGTGGCAACAAAAGAATCAACAGTTCATGACAATTATAAAGCCAAAATCGTAAAAGCTAAGGATATTGACACAAAGGTTACAGGCAGAAGCACAGGACATCCCGTAAGAAATCTTAGAAACAAACAGACTAATACATACCTTAAACTTGAGGCAGAGGGTGCAGGTCTGGAACAGCTTGAAAAACTTACGCTTGGTGGTTTGCGAAAAGCAGTTGTGGACGGAGATGTAGATAATGGTAGTGTAATGGCAGGTCAAAGCGCAGGGCTAGTTAAAGAAATATGTTCCTGTAAAGATTTGATTACAAAAGTTATGACACAAGGAGAACAACTTTTAAGCAAAGGATTTGATTAAAATTCTAATTCAATAAAAAGAAGTTGAAATACAAAGCAATTACAATATAACGAAGATTGTAATTAAATATTGATTTGAAATAATGTTTAAAACAAGATTTTAAGAAAGGCATAAAATGGGAAAGATAGCATTTATTTATCCGGGACAGGGTGCTCAAAAAATTGGCATGGGAAAAGATTTTTATGAAACAAAACCTAATGCAAGAAGAATTTTTGATGAAGCTGATAAAGTTTTGGATTTTGACATAAAAAATATTTGTTTTGAAGAAAATGAACTTATAAATAACACAAAATATACACAGGCGGCTTTGGTTACAACCTGTCTTGCAATTACAAAAGAAGTTGAAAATCTTGGTATAAAGCCTGATGTAGCAGCGGGCTTAAGCCTTGGAGAATACGCGGCAATTGTAGCAGCGCATGGAATGACAGAAAAAGAGGCGATTGTGGCTGTTAGAAAAAGAGGAATTTTTATGGATGAAGCGGTTCCAACGGACAATCCTAAAAAAGCAGGAGCTATGGCAGCAGTATTAGGAATGGAAACATCTAAGATAGAAGAATTAATTTTAGACATAGAAGATGTGGACATAGCTAATTACAATTGCCCGGGGCAGACTGTTATTACAGGTTTAAAACCTGCAGTTGAAAAAGCAGCAAAAGTTTTAAATGAAAGTGGAGCAAAAAGAGTAATAGAACTTAATGTTAGCGGTCCGTTTCATTCAAAATTTTTGAAAACTGCCGGAGAAAAAATGTCTGTGGAGTTGGAAAAAATTAATTTAACAGAATTAGAAATTCCATATGTTACAAATGTAACAGGGGAATATGTAAGCGATATTTCAAAAACAAAAGAACTTTTGGTTAAACAAATTTCTTCACCTGTTAAATGGGAGCAAAGTGTAAGAAATATGATTAATAATGGTGTTGATACTTTTGTTGAGATAGGCCCTGGTAAAACTTTAGCAGGATTTATTAGAAAAATAGACAGAAATGTTAAATGCATCAATATTAGCACGGTAGATGATTTAGATAAACTAAAGGAAATCAGTTTATAAATATTATGATAAAAAACTATGACGAAAAGTTTGTAAATCATATGGAGAGAGCATATTAAAATAAAAACAGTATGGAGAGTTTTATGTTAAATGAAAAAATAGCTGTAATTACGGGAGCGTCAAGAGGCATTGGCGCAGCCATAGCAAAGAAAATGGCAGAAAATGGTGCAACTGTAATCATCAATTATCAGGGCTCAGTTCAGGCGGCACAAGCTTTGGAAGCAGAGATTAGAGAAAAGGGTGGTAAAGCAGTTACATATAAATGCGATGTTTCAGACTTTGACAAGTGTGAAAAGTTTATTGGAGATATTGTTAAAGAATATGGAAGAATCGATATTCTTGTAAATAATGCGGGAATAACAAGAGACGGACTTTTGATGGGAATGAAAGAAGAAGATTTTGACAGTGTTATTAATGTTAACTTAAAAGGAACATTTAATACTATAAGATTTGCCTCAAGAGCAATGGTAAAGCAGAGAAAAGGAAAAATTATTAATATTTCTTCTGTATCAGGAGTTACGGGAAATGCAGGACAGGCTAATTATTCAGCATCAAAGGCAGGTATTATTGGGCTTACAAAGTCGGCAGCAAGAGAATTGGCTTCAAGGAATATTAATGTTAATGCAATTGCACCGGGCTTTGTTGATACTGATATGACAATTACATTATCAGACAAAGTTAAAGAGGGAGCTAAAGGACAAATACCACTTGGAAGATTTGGCAAACCTGAGGAAGTAGCAGAACTGGCACTTTTTCTTAGTTCAGAGAAAAGCGATTATATAACAGGTCAGGTTATTAACATAGATGGCGGAATGGTAATGTAATTATAGGAGATAGGTAATGGAGAGAAGAGTTGTAGTAACAGGAATGGGTGCAATTACACCTATTGGAAATAATGTAGAAACTTTCTGGAACAACGTTAAGGCAGGAGTTCTTGGAATAGACGAAATAACTAAGTTTGACACAACAGATTATAGTGCAAAACTTGCAGCGGAAGTTAAGGATTTTAATGCAAAAGAAGTATTAGGATTTAAACAGGCGAAAAGACTTTCACCTTTTTCACAATATGCAGTAGCTGCTGCAAAAGAAGCTTTTGCTCAGTCAGGCATAGATATGGAAAAGGAAGATCCATACAGAGTAGGTGTAAGTGTGGGCTCGGGAATTGGAGGCCTGGGAGATATGGAAGAGGAACATGCTAAGCTTCTTGAAAAAGGACCTTCAAGGGTAAAACCTTTGCTTGTGCCAATGATGATTACAAATATGGCAGCAGGAAATGTGGCTATAGACTTAGGTCTTAAAGGAAAATGCGTAAACATTGTAACAGCCTGTGCTACAGGAACTCATTGTATTGGAGAAGCTTTTAGAACAATAAAATATGGCGAGGCCGATGTAATGGTAGCAGGTGGAACAGAAAGTGCCATAACACCTATTGGCGTGGCAGGTTTTTCAAGTCTTACCGCACTTACAAAAGAAACAGATAAAACAAAAGCTTCACGACCTTTCGACAAAGATAGAAGCGGTTTTGTAATGGGTGAAGGTGCCGGAATTGTTGTGTTAGAAGAATTACAACATGCAATAAACAGAGGCGCAAACATATTTGCAGAAGTTGTGGGATACGGTGCAACATGTGATGCTTATCACATTACATCTCCGGCAGAAGATGGAAGTGGTGCAGCTAAGGCGATGACCCTTGCAATGGAAGAAGCAGGAGTTAAACCTGAGGAAGTAGATTATATTAACGCTCACGGAACAAGCACACATCATAATGACTTATTTGAAACAAGAGCCATAAAGTTGGCATTGGGAGAAGCAGCTAAGTCTGTGAAAATTAATTCTACAAAATCCATGATTGGACATCTTTTAGGTGCAGCAGGTGGAGTTGAATTTATCACATGTGTTAAGTCAATTCAGGACAATTACATACATCAGACAATAGGTCTTGAAAACGAAGATGAAGAATGCGACCTTAATTATATGAAAGGTTCAGGGGAAAAATGCACTGTGAAAGTAGCTTTAAGTAATTCATTAGGTTTTGGCGGACATAATGGAACATTAGCAGTTAAAAAATATGAAAAATAGGTGATGAAAATGGATATAAGTGAAATAAAAGATTTAATTAATGCTATTTCAAATTCTAAAATTGACATATTTGATTATGAAGAAAATGGAGCAAAACTGCATTTGGAAAAAAAGACAGAAGTTGAAGTTATTGCTTCACCAAAACCTGTAGCACAAGATGTTTTAGTTAAACAGGAAAATACAGAAGAAAGTATCGAACAGAAAGAAGTTTTAACAGGCAATGTAATTAATTCTCCATTGGTTGGAACTGTATATCTTGCACCGGAAGAAGGGGCAAAGCCGTTTGTTCAGGTAGGAGACACAGTGAAAAAAGGTCAGGTAGTTGCAATAGTAGAGGCAATGAAGCTGATGAATGAAATCGAAAGTGAATTTGATGGCGTTGTAACAAAAGTTTTAGTTGAAAATGAGCAGACAGTAGAATATGGTCAGCCATTATTTGAAGTAGAGTAGAAAAAGAGGAATTAAAAAATGTTAGGAATTAAAGAAATAGAAGAAATTATTCCCCATAGACATCCTTTTCTTTTAATAGATTATATTGAAGACTATAAGCCGGGGGAGTATGCCGTTGGTTATAAATGCGTAACCTTTAGAGAAGATTTTTTTAGGGGGCATTTTCCACAGGAGCCGGTTATGCCGGGAGTACTTACTATAGAGGCCCTTGCGCAGGTTGGAGCGGTGGCAATACTTAGTCAGGAAGGTTTTAAGGGAAAGACTGCATTCTTTGGTGGAATAAATAAATGTAGATTTAAAGGAAAAGTAGTGCCAGGGGACAAATTAAAACTTGAAACAAAAATTATTAAGCAGAAAGGACCTATGGGAATAGGCCAGGCAATAGCAAGCGTAGACGGAAAAGTTGTGGCAAAAGCAGAACTTACATTTATGGTAGGGTAACAACTTTAACCCGCCTGGAATTGGAGAATGATATGATTCAGAAACTTTTAATTGCAAACAGAGGTGAAATAGCAGTAAGGATAATAAGAGCATGTAGAGAAATGGGTATTGAGACTGTAGCTGTATATTCAAAGGCAGACAAAGATGCACTTCACACACAATTGGCAGATGAAGCTATTTGCATAGGGGAAACAAAGGCAAGTGAAAGTTATTTAAATATGGAAAGTATAATTAGCGCAACAATTGCAACAGGTGCAGATGCAATTCATCCCGGATTTGGTTTTTTATCAGAAAATAGCAAATTTGCCAGATTATGCGAGCAGTGCAATATTATTTTTATTGGACCAAAATCAGATGTAATGTATAATCTGGGAAACAAGTCAGTTGCAAGAAAAACAATGATAGAGGCCAATGTACCTGTAATTCCAGGAAGTGAAGAACAGATATATGACAGCAAAACGGGAAAGAAAATAGCAGACCAGGTTGGATATCCGGTAATCATAAAAGCAGCTTTAGGTGGCGGTGGAAAAGGAATGCGTGTGGCGTATGGCCCTGAAGAATTTGAACAGGCATTTAACGCAGCCAAAAAAGAAAGCGAAGCAGCTTTTGATGATGGAACAATGTATATAGAACATTTTGTGGAAAATCCAAGACATATAGAATTTCAAATATTAGCAGACAAATTTGGCAATGTAATCCATTTAGGAGAGCGTGACTGTTCAATTCAGCGAAATCATCAGAAAATGATAGAAGAATCTCCAAGTGTAATTCTGTCAGATGAATTAAGAAAAAAAATGGGCGACACAGCAGTACGTGCCGCAAAAGCAGCAAAATACGAAAACGCAGGAACAATAGAGTTCCTTTTGGATAAAGACAAATTCTATTTTATGGAAATGAATACAAGAATACAGGTTGAACATCCTGTAACAGAAACAGTAACAGGAATAGACCTAATAAAAGAACAAATAAAAATAGCAGATGGGCAACCACTATCATACAAACAAAAAGACATAAAAATAAATGGTCATGCCATAGAATGCAGAATAAATGCAGAAAATCCACTACTAAACTTTAGACCATCACCGGGAGTAATAACCGACCTATACCTACCGGGAGGTAACGGAGTCAGAATAGACTCAGCAGTATACAACGGCTATGAAGTAACACCATACTACGACTCAATGCTGGCCAAACTAATAGTACATGGAGAAAACAGAGAAGAAGCAATAAAGAAAATGATAAGCGCACTGGGAGAAGTAATCGTAGAAGGAATCGACACAAACGTGGACTACTTGTATGGTATTCTCAATGATTCAGTTTTCCAAAGTGGACATTTTGATGTAAACTTTATAGAAAATTTCAACAAGAAAAAAGAGAATATTGCATAGCTACTACTTCCTATCGGTGGCAGATTTTTCTGACGCAAACACGTTGTCTTTCTTATTTTGCTCCGCCGTCTATTGTAAGATGCAAAATTAAAACTCGCCTTTGGCTCAAACAGTTAATTTTGCACTTACACTATGCTCGCAAAATCGCGAAATCCTGCCTATTGTTTGCTTTTCAGAAAAATCTGCCACCTATAGAATGAAGTTTGAAGAATATTCTCTTTTTTCTTTTGCAGATTTATGGAGGTTTCATCAAAGTGTCCGTGTTAGAAAAATTGAACATAGAGAATGTAAAATAGTAGCAGATGGAGGAATTTATGAAATTTCAGAGATTGTTTAAGAAAAATAGAAAAGAGTATACAACAATTAAGGTCAACACTTCCAATGTGCCAGACGGTCTTCTCAGAAAGTGCAAGAAGTGTAGCTCTATTGTTTTGGCTGAAGATGTGAAGAATAATAATTATATTTGTCCTAAGTGTGGCGGTTATTTCAGGGTTCATGCTTACAGGAGAATTGAGATGGTTGTGGATAAGGATAGTTTTGAGCCTATGTTTGAAGGACTTAATACAAGAAATCCATTGAAGATGAAAGGCTATGAAGCAAAAGTTCAGGCGTTAAGGGATAAGACTGGGCTTGATGAGGCTGTTACAACAGGAAGAGCCACAATTGGTGGCAATTCGGTGGCTATTGCCGTTTGTGACGGGCGTTTCCTTATGGCAAGTATGGGTGAAGTTGTAGGGGAGAAGATTGCAAAAACTGTGGAGTATGCAACAAAAGAAAATATTCCGGTTATTATTTTTGCCTGCTCAGGCGGAGCAAGAATGCAGGAGGGAATGGTTTCTCTTATGCAGATGGCAAAGACTTCAGCAGCGTTGAAAAGACATAGTGAATCAGGGAATTTATATATTTCAGTTTTGACTGATCCAACTACAGGAGGCGTTACTGCAAGCTTTGCAATGCTTGGTGATATTATTTTGGCGGAGCCTAAAGCGTTAATCGGTTTCGCGGGGCCAAGGGTAATTGAGCAGACTATTGGGCAGAAATTGCCTAAAGGTTTTCAAAGGTCAGAGTTTCTTTTGGAACACGGTTTTATTGACGAGATAGTGGAGCGAAAAGATTTAAGAAATAGGTTAACAACAATTCTTACTTTGCATAAAAAAGATGATAAGTCTTACACAGATAATTTTAACATAAAAAAAGAAAAATCAACAATGGCTCAGAAGAAAAGAGAATCGATTAAAATGATTACTGAGTCAGTTAAAAAGTCAGCTTGGGATAGGGTTTTGGCGTCAAGAATGAATGATAGACCTATTGCCAGCGACTATATAGATTTGCTTTTTGATGATTTTGTAGAATTCCATGGAGACAGATATTTTAAGGATGATCAGGCAATAATCGGTGGCATTGCATCTTTTCATGGAATGCCGGTTACGGTAATTGCACAGGAAAAAGGTCATAACACAAAAGAGAATCTTGAACATAATTTTGGAATGCCATCACCTGACGGATATAGAAAGGCTTTACGATTGATGAAACAGGCAGAGAAATTTAACCGACCGGTAATTTGTTTTGTGGACACACCGGGAGCATTCTGTGGCTTGGAAGCAGAGGAGCGCGGTCAGGGAGAGGCAATTGCAAGAAATCTTTTTGAAATGTCATCACTTAGAACACCGATTCTTTCAATAGTAATTGGAGAAGGTGGAAGTGGCGGTGCGTTGGCTTTGGCTGTTGCAGATGAAGTGTGGATGATGGAAAATGCAGTTTATTCAATTTTGTCTCCGGAAGGTTATGCCAGTATTCTCTGGAAGGACAGCAAGAGGGCTAAGGAAGCCGCAGGAGCAATGAAAATGACTGCAAAAGATTTAAAAGAAATGGGAATAGTTAAGAAGGTTTTCTTTGAACCTGAAAAATATACAACGGATACGTTACCTAAAATTACGGAAAAAATGGATAAAGAAATTGTGAAATTCCTTGCTGAAAAAACAAAAATTACTAAGGAACAATTAGTAGATGAAAGATACAACTTTTTTAGCAATGGATATTAGAAAGCAACTTAAATAAGGAGTTATGGATGAATTATAAACCTTTACAGATTGGAGATTTAATAGCAGAAAGGCCTATAGTACAAGGTGGAATGGGGGTAGGAATCAGCCTTGGAAATCTTGCAGGAGCCGTGGCAAAAGAAGGTGGAGTGGGAATTATTTCTTCTGCACAAATCGGGTTTAAGGAAGAGGATTTTGAAAATAATCCAAGACTTGCCAACAAAAAAGCAATAAAGAAAGAATATGAAAAAGCAAGACGAATTTCACCAAATGGAATTATAGGATTTAATATAATGGTTGCCCTGAAAGATTACAGGGAGCATGTTATTGAAGCTGCAAAAGCAGGGGCAGATATTATAGTGTCAGGGGCAGGTCTTCCAACAGAACTTCCGGAATATCTTAAAGGTTTTAAAACAAAGATGGCTCCAATTGTTTCAAGTGTAAAGTCGGCAAAAGTTATTTTAAAATATTGGGACAGAAGACATAACACAACAGCAGATATGATTATAATTGAGGGACCAAAAGCCGGAGGGCATTTAGGTTTTTCGGTGGAAGAACTTGAAAGTGAACTTGATTATGACAATGAAATTCAAGGAATAATAGATGTTGTAAAAGAATATGAAAAAAAATACAACAAAGACATTCCTGTAGTTGTTGCCGGTGGAATAAGTGACAAAAATAAGGTAAAACATGCTTTTGACTTGGGGGCACAAGGAGTTCAGGTAGCAACAAGATTTGTGCCAACTAAAGAATGTGATGCAGATGAAAATTACAAAAAAGAATATATCAAGGCAAAAAAAGAAGATATAGTAATAGTAAAAAGTCCTGTTGGAATGCCAGGCCGAGCCATAAAAAATAAATTTATGGAAAAAGTAATAAATGGTGAAAAATTTACACCAAAGAAATGTTTAGGTTGCCTTGCAAGATGTAATCCTAAAGAAATTCCTTATTGCATAACGGAAAGATTAATATATGCAGCAAAGGGAAAAACAGATGAGGCGTTACTATTTTGCGGAGCAGATGCGTACAAAGTTAATAAAATTACAACTGTAAAGAAGGTATTTAAAGAACTGCTGGAAGAAAAAGAATTTTAAATTGATTTATATTTGTATACCGAATTATTTTAATGAAATTATTTTGAAAGTTTTATTTGGAAGTTTGCATTTTGAATTGTTTTATTTTAAATTCTTATTTGAAAATAGGCTTAAATAATGTTAATATTAAAAGTAGATGGAAAACCGTAGATAAATTTAATGGAGAGATTGATGACAACATTTGAAAAAATTAATGATGTATTAGTGCATTTATTCCAGGAAATATGGGAACTGGAAGAAAAGGCGATTATAACTGAAGAATTTAAAGATATAACAAACAATGATATGCATATTATTGAGGCCGTAGGACTTGGCGAAGGCAATAATATGACAACAATTGCCAAGAAGATGAAGATAACGGTGGGCTCGCTTACAACTTCTATGAACAGTCTTGTAAAGAAGCACTATGTTGAGCGAAACAGAAGCGAGGAAGACAGAAGAATTGTTAATATAACTTTAACAGAAAAAGGTATAAAGGCTTATAAACATCATGAAGAGTTTCATGAGAAAATGTCACAGGCAGCTATTAGTGAAATGAGCGAAGATGAAGTAAAGGTACTTCTAAAAAGCCTGAATAATCTGTCAAAGTTCTTTCATTCATATGATAATGAATAAAAAATTCGTTTGACTTTTTTGAAAATGATAAATATAATAAACTACTGAACGAGTAGCGAACTAGCGTAAATCCAGTTTTTGCTACTCGTTTTTTCTTTTATGGAAAATCCATTGGAATTATAGAAATTATATAAAGTCATTAAAAAAGTGTGTAGCTTATCAGCGTAAGTCCAACTTATAAGATAAGTGCACACTTTTTTGCAGTTAGGAGGGTTAAATTAAAATGGCAGAAAGTAACAAGATGAGGAAAATGCCGGTAAATCAGTTAATGGTTCAGATGGGGTTACCAATGATTTTGTCAATGGCATTGCAGGCAGTTTACAATATTGTGGACAGTGCTTTTGTAGGAAATATGAAGACAGGAAGTGAGGCGGCACTTAATGCACTTACGCTGGTTTTTCCGGTTCAGATGCTTATGGTTGCAGTTGGTATTGGTACAGGTGTTGGAACTAACGCACTTCTTGCAAGAACTTTGGGACAGGGAAATAATAAAAAAGCCGCAAAAGTTGCAGGAAACAGTTTATTTCTTGGAACAATTATTTATGCAGTATGTTTTCTGTTTGGAATTTTTGGGGTGAAAATATATATTTCATCACAGACAGTTGATTCACAAGTTATTTCAATGGGGACAAGTTATCTTAGAATATGTTGTGTTATTTCTTTTGGGATTATTTTCTTTTCATTATTTGAAAAGTTATTGCAGGCAACAGGTCGTTCACTTTATTCTACAATAGGTCAGGTTGTGGGAGCAGTGGTAAATATTATTTTAGATCCAATTATGATTTATGGTATTGGACCTGTTCCTGAAATGGGCGTAGAGGGAGCTGCTTATGCAACTGTAATAGGTCAGATTTCATCAGCACTGTTATTGTTTGTTTTTCATATAAAGTTAAATAAAGAATTTGAGCATGAATTTAAATATATGAAGCCTGAAGGCAGAATAATTAAGGAAATATATTCAATTGGACTGCCGGCAATTATTGCACAGGCACTTATGTCGATAATGGTTTATGTAATGAACCTGATTTTGAAATTTAGTCCGTCAGCCCAGACAGCATATGGACTTTTCTACAAAGTGCAGCAGTTTGTACTATTCCTTGCATTTGGACTTAGAGATGCCATAACACCTATAATAGCTTTTGCTTATGGAATGGGTAGCAAAAAGAGAATCAAAGATGGCATCAAATATGGTCTTGCATACACAATGGCATTAATGATTCTAGGAATTGCTATTACAGAAGTATTTCCGGGAGCTTTTGCAACATTATTTAATGCAGGAGAGTCAAGAGAATATTTTATCTGGGCAATGAGAATTATTTCTATTAGCTTTATTTTCGCAGGAATAAATGTGGCATATCAGGGAATTTATCAGGCACTGGACGGAGGAATCGAGTCACTTATAATTTCATTAATAAGGCAGCTAGTGCTTATATTGCCATTGGCAGGAATTTTCTCAATATTTGTAAGAAATGGCCAGATGGGAGTATCATTAATATGGTGGGCATTTCCAATAACAGAGATTGTGGCGTGTCTGGTAGGATATGTGTTTTTAAAGAGAATAATAAAGGATAGAGTGGAAAGTTTGAGTTAGAGATAGCAGTATTAGTAGTGTTGTGAGAAAAAATAAGCAAAAACAGTAAGGTTTTTAAATTGATTTGCGTTCCGGGATATGTGTTATACATTTTTGTATGTGTTTTGGAATAAATGACGCCAAAGATTTTTTGAGCGGATTTTGGCAGTGATTGCTGCAATATTAGCAGGAATTGCGACACTTGTAATGGGATTGATTAAGTAAAAAAAATATGTTATTGTATTTTACAAAACAAGGAAAATAATTTAAATCTGGAGGTGATAACAATAAACGATAAATGGATTGATTTTGCAATTCGTCTTCAAAGCATAGCGCAGGCAGGATTGCAATATGGAAAAGATAAATATGATAAGGAGCGTTATGAGGAAATAAGGAGTATTGCGGCTGAAATGATTTCAGTTAAAACGGACATTCCGGTAGAAAGAGTTTATGACTTGTTTTGCAATGAAACAGGGTATCAAACACCTAAGGTTGATACGAGAGCAGCAGTATTCATTGACGGAAAGATTCTTCTTGTTCACGAAAATAATGGCACATGGTCTTTGCCGGGAGGTTGGTGTGATGTTAACCAGTCGGTGGCTTCTAATACGGAGAAGGAAGTTAGAGAAGAGTCAGGATTAACTGTAAAATCAGAAAAAATCATTGCAGTTCAGGATTGGCGAAAACATAACGTGACAAATTATGCTTATGGTGTAATCAAGATTTTTGTTCAGTGTAAATATGAATTCGGTGAGTTTGAGAAAAACATAGAAACAACGGAGATAGGATTTTTTGGGAAAGATGAAATACCTGAAAATCTTGCTGTGGAAAAATGTACAAGAGAGCAGTTGTTGATGTGTTTTGAAGCATATGGAAATCCTGAAATGCCAACAATATTTGAATAACAGAATGAGGGGAAAAACATATGAAAGAAGTATACGCAACAAACAACGAAGTTGAGATTCAGATGCTTGTAGGTCTTTTGGAAAGTCAGGGGATTTTTGCACAGGTACATGCAGATGGAGCAGGTGGATATCTTAGAGTCCAAGGTGCAGATTTTAATATTTTCAAACGAGTTGTAGTTAGAGATGAAGATTGGAGCAGAGCACTAAGCATAGCGAAAGAGAATGGCTTCGAAAAGAAGAAAAACACAATAAAGATAGATAGAACCTATGTATGGGCAGCAAGAATTACACTTGTTATATTTTTAGTGATAATATTGTCAGGCATTTTTTATGGAATGATGCAGTGATAAAAAGTCGGCGAGAAGCCGACTTTTTATTATGTGTATGGGAGATACTTTTTGTGTGGCAACATTATATAGGGCATTTAAAAGAGTTAATATGGGTGAAGAGTAAAAAAGTCGTGGGTATCCGTAAATTAAGAGAATGTGCCACAACAATAAGAAAATGTGCCACAACAATAAGAAAATGTATAAAATGTTGTGGTGTTAACTGAACAAATAAACAACCCCAGGCCATCGCCCGGGGCTGTTCAACCAAATAAAATCTTAAATCCTTAAAATTCAGTATATTCTTTTATAAGTTTAACTACTGTACCTGACAATAAGAACAAGGCAATCAAGTTTGGAATTGCCATAAGTCCGTTAAATGTGTCAGCTATGTTCCAAATAAGTCCCAGGTCTACTGTTGCACCAAGAATGGCAACCAATGAGTAAACAACCATAAAAGGTTTGATGACCTTAGATGAGAAAAGAAATTCAATACATCTTGCACCATACAATCCCCAACCGATAATTGTTGAAAATGCGAAACAGCACATTGCAACAGCAGTGAAGAGTGAAACCCAGTTACCATAAGTTGAAGTAAATCCCTGAATTGTAAGTTCTGCTCCGGCGGCTTTACCGAAATCAATGTTAACGCCACTGCAAAGAATAACAAGGGCAGTTAAAGTACAAATAACAATAGTATCTGCAAAAACTTCAAAGATTCCAAAGAATCCCTGCTTTACAGGTTTTCTTGTGTCGGCACATGCATGAGCAATTGAACCTGTACCAAGACCAGCTTCATTAGAAAAGATACCTCGTGAAACACCTTTTTTCATACAAATAAAGATGCTGCCAACAACTCCACCTGTAACAGATGAAGGTTTAAAAGCTCCTTCAAAAATAGAAGCAAAAACAGTAGGAACATGTCTGTAATTTAAAATAATTACACCGATGGCAAGAATTACATAAAACAAAGCCATAAAAGGAACAAGCTTTTCGGCAACCTTACCGATTCTTTTAATACCACCTAATAAAACAAGTCCAACAAGAACAGTAATTACAATACCCATAATTAAATTAAGTGTTGAAACACCATTTTGTGAAATAACATTATAATTTAAAAGAGCAGAATCAATGGCGGTAGTAATAGTATTAACCTGTGTGGCATTACCTGTACCGAAAACAGTTAAAACACCAAAAGCTGAAAACAAAACAGCAAGGAACTGCCAATTTTTGCCAAGCCCGTTTTTGATGTAATACATAGGACCACCAACATAGTCGCCTTCTGCATTTTTTTCACGAAAATGAACAGCAAGAGTAACTTCTGTAAACTTAGTACACATACCAAGAAGCGCTGAAATCCACATCCAGAAAACAGCACCCGGACCACCAATGGCAATAGCACCTGCAACACCTGCAATATTACCCGTACCTACAGTTGCCGCAAGAGCGGTACAAACAGCCTGAAATGGTGTAATGGAACCATCACTTGCTTCCTTCTTTTTAAACATACGCCCAATTGTAGTTTTGATGGCATATGGAAATTTTCTGATTTGTAAAAAGTTAGTTCTTATACTTAAATATAAACCAACGCCAATAATACAAATCATTGCCGGAACACCCCAAATAAAGTTGTTGACGGCAGAGTTGATTTTTTCAATTGTTTCTAACATATTAACCTCTCTAAAATGCGTGTCGGATTTTGTAAACGCAAATACTTTAATATGATAGCAGAAAAAAGTAATCGACGCAATTAATTGGCAATAAAAAACCAAAAATAAAATACAAAAAGTTCACAAAAAACTATGCAAACTTTAAAGTTCATTTAAGCTTCAGACAACCAAGTGAATTAGATTAAACTTATAAAAAGAGATTTGTGGCAAGCTAAAATGTTCGCTAATACAAACCTCTTTTTTATTTAGGATAAATAAAAAAAGAAAGTATGAAATCGGAAAAAATTATG
>ULQO01050445.1_pt1 | contig 16027 bp, 26 predicted proteins | sample 1954601 | NCBI WGS metagenome assembly ULQO01 (sample SAMEA4835658, study PRJEB28245) | human gut metagenome | biome: gut microbiome; material: fecal sample | place: Denmark | collected 2008
CGATCCCACGGCTCATAGCACGGGCGCCGTAGGCTTCGTGCTGAGCCTTATCTAACGAATATTAAGGAGAGTGCTATTTATGAAAATTTATTCAAGCAGATACTATGCTAAAAAAGAAGCCCGTAATAATGAAGTTATTGTAAAAGTTTGTGCCGGTGGCAATTCTGTTGGTTATGTGCTAATGACGGCTTCGAATTATAAGATTTGGAAAAAACAAAAATAAGGAGCAGAATGTATGAGAACAAAATGAGTTGGAGCCATATTATGATATGTTATAATATACTGAAAATGGAGAGAATAATAGCAATTAGAGGTATAATATGAAATTAGTTATCCACAACGAAATATCAAATCTCACAGCAAAACGAGTTGCGGCTGCAGCTTTAGAAGGAATAGATATTCCAGAAGGATATCGGGTTAATCACCACAACGGTGATCTTATAATTGAGCCGGATGATTTAGATAGCATAAATTTAACAGGTGAGCTGAATGAGTGCTATAGAGAATTGGAGTATTAATTATAAATAAAAGGTGGCGTGAAAATTGACTAAAAAATATCGTGTTAGTAAGTGGACTACTGAAGTTAGTGGGGAAGATTTAAGAAATTTAAAAGAAGTAGAATTGATGAATAATTCAAATCCTACGATAGAATTTGAATCTGAGGATTTAGAGTCAGCGGAAAAGTTTTTTTGGAATGAAATTCTTGCTATATCAAAGTATCGTAATGTGATAACTGTATATAATGTTGATTGCGTAGAATTAACTTTAGACGAATTGGACGATGACGGCGAATGTATAGACAGTGAATATATAGATATGAGGTATGCAGAACCGGAGTCCGACGAGGAACTGTACGATTTACTGTACGGAAAATGATTTTAGAGAAAAATCAAGGGCAAAAACAGCAGATTTAAGTATAATCATCACTTATAATAATGATAAATAACTGCGTATTCACGGGGGATATGTTATAATATATAATACTATGCAGATATTTACGAAGCTCAAAAGGTAGAGTTTATTGACGATAAAATAATAAAATTTTAAGATATCTCGAAAATATAATAAAATTGAAGCCAGTCAGAAGGGAAGATGAAAAATGACTGTAAGTTTAGAAATACTAATTAGTGACGAGGATATGAATCGCTTGTATGCAATTAAAAAGAAACTGGGTAAAGATGATTTAACACCATCAGAGTTTGCACTTGACATTCTAGAATATGAATTGCGGAGAATGCACCCTCGAAAGGTAGAGTTTATTGACGGTGAAATAATTCTAGAAGAAGGTGAATGAAATATATGATATAGTCCGAAAGAGGTAGCCAAGTGTATATGAAACAAGTATTTGAAACCAATGATATAGTTAGACTAAAATTTAGCACAATTAATAGTCCTGAGCTTGGCAAAGATTTTAAATTTCTCACTTACTTAGAAAAAGAAATTGCAGTCAAAAGAAATGATCAAGTTATTATGATGGACTGTATAGTTTATGACGATGATAAAAGTGAAGTTATTTTAGCAAGGTCGGATAGATTAGATTTAATAAAATAGTTTTAAATAAAAAATCAAGGGCAAAAACAGCCCTTGATTTTTTGCGCTTCAATATCCTATAATTGTATTTGATTTTTAAAAAGTTCCTCGAACATTAAATTCGTGTCGGTTGTTATTTACGGTTCCAGTACATTCAATAGTAACAGAATGGTTGGTAGTATCTACATTAGAAAAACCCATTAAATCGCGGTTATTAGTATTAGGCATGTGAATATAAGTATCCATGTTTCCGATAGAACCGTAAGCCCTAATACCATGAGCCGCAATATACTGACCGGCCATAATATTTGCAATGGCAGAAACAAATTCCTGATGTGCGGTAGCACCAGCTTCTAGTCTTTGTGCTTGAGCTAACGTTTCTCCTGCGAAGCTAACGGTTACATTAGTACCGTTTGGCAGGACCACGTTCTGTTGAACAGTTACTCTTGGCATATTGCTCACTTCCTTTCTATCTCTATGATAATAGAAGGTGAATCTACTATGGTGTAGTACAAAATGTTTGATAAATAAAGAAGTCTGTGCTAAAATATGAAATAGAGACAGTCGATGGTAGCACGTCGGCTCTCCCTCGAAAATTGTATCTTGAAAGGAAGTCGCGCGCCACTGGTGTCGTGGCTTCTTTTATTTAAGATGAGAAGAATTTATTTCGAAAATAGACAAATAAGTAAAAATGGTATATATTTAATAGTATAATAGTTATGGATAAATAAAGTTGGTTAGGTGATTTGTTTGAATATATATGTAAAAGACAATGAATTTCCAGATTGCTTTCCAGATAATTTTAAGGATGAAATTTTACCGGAAGATGCAAAACCACAAGGTCTTTCTGTATATAGAGTTTGTAAGAATGGCAGTATCAATAATGAAGCGTTCTGTAGTTCATATGAAGAAGCTCTCAAAAAAGGTTTGGACAAGCAAAGTGCTCCTTTGAAGGCTAGAAAAAATTTTCGGCGTAATCTAAGAGATCCTGGTTTTTTTGCTACATCTTGCTTTTTGGAGAAATATCAATTGGAATTAGCTTTAGATACGTTTCTTAGAAGATGTAATAATGCTAAAATTGTGGCTGGTGAAATGGCATTAGAAGATGGGCTTTCGCAAATTACAACAGAGCGAAATCCAAGAGGTAAAAAAGGACATGTTGATTGGTGGTTATATAAAACTTCGAACCCAGCGGGATACTTTAGAGAGGTAAATTGATTATGAATGATAATATTTATTTTGAAGGCATTGAAAATATTGGAAACCTATATTTAAAATGTATTTTATGGGAATTCGATTATGAACCCGTGATATTTATATGTTCTGACGATAAAGGTGATATTTTTCTTTGTATGTATTCAGAATCTGAGGAAGAACAAAATTGGATTATTGTACCAACGCAGTATAGTATAATTGATGATTTAGTTGAACAGAAAATTGATTTGTTAACTGCAATTTCAGATGATGCAGCTCCAAAGTGGATGGTTACTCAAAATGTTGATGGAAGCGAAATAAATAACCTGATAAAATTGGAGGATATTGATCCATTGATATTACCTAAAGAAGGTACCTTTCTAAAATACTATAATGAAATTGAGGTAAAAGAATTTTTGAAAGATTTCAATAACTTGAAACTTTATAGTGCCTATATTGTTAATAATGAAGACTATAAAAAAACAAAGGAAATATTTTCCATAACGCTTGATTCTATAGTAAATGAAACATTTCCTCAAGGCTTTATTGTGGCGGACAATAAAGTAAAAACAAATTATAATAAATTTAATGATTATAATGAATTAATAGAAGTTGCTTAGGGAGAATGTTAGAATGAAAAATAGTAGTTTACAGTTCACAAATCCAGTGTTAACAGAATGTTTCTTTAGTATCAATAATAAATATGATAGCAAAAATGATAGGCGAGAAGCAGTAATCGAAGCAGAGCTAGGGATTGGTGATAAAGATAATGCTAAACGAGAATGTCTGGTCATGCTAAGATTAAACATAGGTATAGATACGGAAAATAATAATTTCCCGTTTATAATTAAAATTGCAATGGTAGCCAATTTTAAATGGGATAAAACTTTCGATGATAAAATTGATAATTTGTTAACAATTAATGCTCCTGCATTACTTTTGGGGTATATGAGACCAATTGTGGCGAATTTAACAAACAATTCTCCCTTCCCTGTATATAATATTCCTTTTATGAATTTTGTGGATAAAGATATAACTGTAAATAATTTGAAGTAAAAATCAAGGGCAAAAATAGCCCTTGATTTTTTACACTTCAACATCTTATAATAGTAAATATAGGATGTTGAAACAAGCAAAAAAAACAGCGTATTTTTTACGCTGCAGGAGGAAAAATTTATGCTTCCGAATCTCATGCACGACCAGGATAAATTAAAAAAATATTCGCTGTTCGAAAAGCAGAATGTTTTTTTAGACAATTATATGGACGTTCTCAAAAATTATATCGCTGGTGGCAATCCTTCTGAAGATACACTGAAAAATTATGTCAGCCGGATTCAGGATTTTTTGGAATGGTGCCACAATAACAAAATATATCCTATGCACGTGCATGAACAACACGTCATTTTATATCGCTCCCATTTGATAGATCAGAAACAAAAAGCCGGTACGATAAATAACAAGCTTACGGCTATCCGGAAGTTTTATCATATAGCTCAAAAGTTTGCCCTTATTGCCAGCAATCCGGTTGAAGATGTAAAAGCTCCACGAGATCCTGATGCTGATTCTGTATCACTTCAATATTTGACGGCCGGGCAAATAGAATATATTTTGCGAAGCATTACTGTAGAAGATGAAAAAACTTTGCGTGACCTGGTTATTATTTTTTTAATGGCCCTGGAAGGGCTGCGGACTGTAGAAATATATAGAATGTCCATAGAACATATCGACCAGGAAAAGAAGGCCATTAAAGTTATAGGCAAAGGACATAATGATTATATTTATCCTCGTGAGGATACCTTTGGCCTGCTCATTAAGTACCTTAGAACTAAAGAAACATATCCAATTGCGGATGCCATAGGCGTGCCGGTATTTACAAGCACTTCTAATAATAAAACAGGCTGCCGGATTTCCCGGCGCAATATTAGAACCGCTGTTGATGGAATATTAGCAGCTGCAGGGGTTAAGATGCCTGGTAAATCTTGTCATGTTCTTCGGCATAGTTGTGCAACTATGCTTTACGCTGAAACTAAAGATCTAAAAGTAGTCCAGGAAACATTAAGGCATAAATCTACGCAGATGGCTAGTCGTTATGCACATTTGCAAAATAGAATGGAAAACAGGTATACTAAGAATATACCAATTCAAATTGATAATATATTAAATATAGAGAATAATCCGAAAGAAAAGGATAATTAAAATGAAACTATGGTCTCAGGATGAGGATATAAATAGCTTAATTACTGCTCATAATGAGTGGCTAGCTTCTAATGGTACAATAGGAAAACAGCTTATGTTAGAAAATGTACGTATGTGTGATATTGACTTTCGAGAAGTTGATTTTAGAAAAGCACTTTTAAAAGATGTAACCTTTAAGAATAGTATTTTAGATGGAGCTACCTTTATTTCCGGTATTTTTTGTAGGGTAGAGTTCTATAAATGCAGCATTGAAAAAGCAGATTTCTCAAAGTCACTATTTTTGAATACAGCATTTAAGAAATGCGAGTTGGATAGTGCGATTTTTAAAAAGCTAGCGAATCTTTCCTCTGATATAAAATTTGCATATTGTAAGATGCTAGATATTAACTTTGAAAATTCGACATTAGAAAATATTGATTTTCATGGCGCAGTTATGCGAAAGGCTAATTTTAGTAATACTATAATTGAAAATGTTGATTTTCGAGGCGCAGATCTGACAGATGCAAAATTTGACAATAGCTCTATTTATTATACGAATTTCAAAAGCGGTTCCGGAATGACAACAAAGTTAAATAATATTAGCTGGACAAATGCTTACTTAAATGACACAGTAAAATTCAGTAAGATAAAAAATGCACCATTAATAAAAAAAGATATGAGTCCATTTGAAATATTCTTATTATCAGAAAAAAAGAGACTGTAAAAAATTTATAGGAATTAATTTTAATGTTAGCGGGAAATATTTGATAAATAATAAAGTCTGTGCTAAAATATGAAATAGAGACAGTCGATGGTGGTACGTCGGCTCTCCCTTAGAAATCTAACATTGAAAGGAAGCCGCGCGCCACTGGTGTCGTGGCTTCTTTTATTCTACGCTATTGCTAGCGAGATAAAACGATAATAGCTATCAGGGTACCAAAGGCTATCATCAAAGATAAAGCTTCGTACACAGACACACTATCACCCCCCTGAAACCAGGAGGAAGCCGACACATCGACTGTCTCGGTGATTATTATACCATAAAATAATAACTGAAAGTAAAAAATAACCATCGTAAGATGGTTATTTTTATTTGTACTTAGATTGTGTTTTGCTGATTTTAACTTTTTAAAAGTTACCACGCACGTTAAATGTGTGTTGACCATTATTGACAGTTCCCGTGCATTCAATTGTAACGGAATGATTTGTTGTATCAACAGCGGAGAAACCAATTAAGTCGCGGTTACTAGTATTAGTCATATGAATATAGTATCTCATTGCGCCGCTAGAACCGTAAGCCTGAATACCATGATGTTGATAATAATTACCAGCCATGATATTAGCAATAGTTGCATTAAATTGTTGATGTGCAGTAGCTCCGTTCTTTAGTCTTCTAGCTTGCTCTATTGTATCTCCTGCGAAAAGAACGGTTACATTAGTACCGTTTGGCAGGACCACGGTCTGTTGAACAGTTACTCTTGGGATTTGATCAGTTACTCTTGGCATATTGCTCACCTCCTTTCTATCTCTATGATAATAGAAGGTGAATCTACTATGGTGTAGTACAAAATGTTTGATAAATAAAGAAGTCTGTGCTAAAATATGAAATAGAGACAGTCGATGCTCGCACGTCGGCTCTCCCTAGTTAATTAAACATTGAAAGGAAGCCGCGTACGCAGTATGCGGTTTCTTTTTATCTTACGCTAATTAGCGGGATAAAACGATAATAGCTATCAGGGTACCAAAGGCTATCATCAAAATCATGAAATAAATTACAAGAAATGTCCAAAAAGGGGGAAACATTTTAGTAAAATTGTGTTCCCCCTATTGACAGTGTGAAAATAAAAATATATGATAATAAAAAGAGACAGTCGATGGTGGATCGTCGGCTCTCCCTGTCTAATTGAAGATTGAAAGGAAGCCGCGCGCCACTGGTGTCGTGGCTTCCTTTTTTCTACGCTATTACTAGCGAGGCAAAACGATAATAGCTATCAGGGTACCAAAGGCTATCATCAAAGATAAAGCTTCGTACACAGACACACTATCACCCCCCTGAAACCAGGAGGAAGCCGACACATCGAACTGTCTCGGTGATTATTATACCATAAAATGATGTTTGAATGAATTTTAAATAATAAAAAGAGCAATGCCTTGTGGTATTGCTCTTTTAGTGTTATGCGAAATATTATGGTTATTTTTATTTAAACTTTTGTTGCTGTCTGTATAACCACGGAGCGACGGCATTAGGAGCTGCCCAAAGTCCTTGCTTTTTTGATTTTGCCTTTAGTTCTATATTAGCCAACTCCTGGCTTGCACTATATTTTTTATAATGCCAGGCATAACCGGCACGAACCATTTCCGCAGCAACGTCAATATTACGTGTTCCTGGTACATTAATTTTAGCGATATATCGACCGTATCTATCTTTTTCAGTAATGCTGCATATTACATCTTTGGATTCAATAAGATCTCGCAGATAAGATTTCGCTTTTTGCCCGTATGGTTGATGTAATTCAGGAGCATCGATTTCAGCGACCCTGATTCTAATATCACCGAGTTTATGACTGGATAACTGGAAGGTATCGCCGTCAATAACATAGGCTACTTGACCGCTTATTTGTCGATACGGAGTATCTGGCGGAATATTATAACCTGCCGAATAAAATAATAAGAGGAGCACCGCTAGTATCCAAATAAAATTCTTCAAACACATCTCTCCATTGTAAAGGGATTTTTAATAACTATCGTATAATAACAATATATATATCCTTATACGCCGGACTTTTTGCTTGGCCAAAACTCATGACCAGCTGGATCAGGATTAAATAGGTTTACAGTTTTGCATGATTGTTTAATATTGTGTCTATTACAATTAGTCCTCTATTTTTTTCTTAGTAAGATCAAGTAAAAGAGCATTCCCATCTTTTAGTTTGTCTGCAAAGGCAATCAATTGCTGAGCGTAAAACTCAATGTCTTGTAATCGGCCGAGCTGAAAGGCCTCTATAATTTTTAAGTTTTTAATAGTTTCTTGTGTATAGAACCAAGTGGAAATGTCGATGCCGGTTTCAGCTTTTACCGTTTTAAGACGTTCCTTTAAAAGATTTAATTCAGAACGGATTTCAACATTTTGATGAGATAATTCTTTCTTAATATTTTCCTGCAGCTGAGCCCGTTCTGATTCAATATTCATTTTATCTATTCGTTGCCGGCCACGTATAAAGGCAATCATGAAACCAGGATCTAAAACTGCAGCGGAATAGGCAGCTGGTTTTTTCTGTCGCAATTTGCCTTTGGAATATTCTATTATTCCCCATGGCTCAGGTATCATAAAATCTTTTGTGAGGCCTTTTGGAACAACGAGGAACCAGTAATTGCAATACTTTGCTATTGCTTCAGCTTTAGATCCATCTTCTAATTCGCGCTGAAGATCTGCCCGATTAACTTTGATTTCAAAACCTCTCGTTTCAAAACCACGAGAAGGAAAAGCGTTTACAGCAACTGCGTCAGCGTGGCGAATACAATCGCTGCCGCAACTGTTCCCTACTTCAAAACCTAAATACCATTCTGGCTCTGCATATTTTTCTAGCAGAGCTTTTCTTATGTCTTCGGCTGTTATTAAAGCTGTATCAGGATGACCAATCTGCATTTTCGTCATACTCCCTTTTAGATATTACAAAAACAGATTCTGCTTTAAACATTTCTTTAACAACTGGTTTGTGATACTCTATTAATTTATCAAGTAATTCTGCGCTAATGACCCTTCTGCAGTCAAGTAGAGAGAATGCGGCATAACCATCATTATCGGTTTTAAAATATAACGACAAGGTGTATGGTACTGAAGTTGCTGTCAAATTTAAGTTTGTTTTATTCATATAGGTCACCACTTTTTTATTAGAATGGGATTTCTTCATCAAAGGGAATGGATTCGCCAAAACAATCCATATGGCTTGATGAAGCTGGATCTCCGGTAGTTACTGCCGTGTCTTTATCAGTTTTATAGTTTAGAAAAGTTACAGATGAAGCAATTACTTCTGATATCCAGCGCTTACTGCCATCTTTAGTATCATAACTGCGTATCTGTAGGCGCCCATCCACAAGTGCACGTTTGCCTTTAGAAAGATTATTTCCGCAAACTTCAGCAATTTTTCCCCAGACAACTATCGGGATGAAGTCTGCATCTTTTTTCCCTTCTTGGTTAGTAAACGTCCGGCCAACTGCTAAAGTGAATTGGCACACAACTTTGCCTGTTTGAGTATAACGTACATCCGGATCTTTTGTTAATCTTCCCATTAAAATAACTTTGTTCATTTTATTGCCCCTCTCTGTCCTTAAGTAATTGTGACACCTACCTTATTTTTTATACTTTTTATTGTGGGTATTACTGATGGTGCCTGCTTTTTTTGCTTTTTCAGTCAAGTCAGGTTTCCCCTTAGCTTCAGGATAGCTAGCTGTACAATCAGGATAATTATTGCAGCTGTAAAATGTTCCGTATGTTCCGGAGCGTTTTCTTAAATAACCAGGGGCACATTTTGGGCATTTATATATTGCCGGTGCATTTCTATGATCATCAAAGATTGCTTTACATCCTTCTTTCCAACGGCTGCAGCCCCAGAATACTCGTTCTTTACCATTCTTATCTTTACTTTTACGCTTTAATAATTTCCCTTCTTTACAGAGTGGACATTCAAAGCTCACAGAACCCTTGTTAATGAAATTTGCCTCTAACTTGATTAGTTCATGCACGTATCGATGCTGTTTTTCCATGTAATCCTGCAGACTTATTTCTCCGGAAGCGATTTGTTTCAGCTCCAGCTCCATCAAAGCACTTTTATCAGGATAGGTGAGTTCTTCAGGTAAAAAGTCTATCAATTCTTCGGCAGCAGCGCTGGCATAAATTTCTTTTTTCTTATTTTTAGTCCGTTCTTCCAACATACCGCTTTTGAAGAGTTGTTCGATAATGCTGCCGCGTGTGGCTTCTGTTCCCAAGCCATCTGTTTCCTTCAGGATATTTTTCAGGGATGGATCTTTAACATATTTATATGCGTCAACCATTGCGCCCAATAACGTATCCTGGACAAAACGTGCTGGTGGCACTGTATTTTTTTCTGGAATATTTACCTTACTGACCAGGAGGCTATCCCCTTCGGACAAAGCAGGCAGTTTACCTTGATTTTCTGGTTCATCTTCATCTTGATCGGTTTGAGCATCTTCAGAAGAAGATGCTGCCTTCCATCCATACTCTATAACGTTTCTGCCGGTACCGATGAACGTTTCATCACAGCAGCTTATCGTTACTGTAGTTTTGTCATAGACATATTCAGGATAGAATTGCAGCAGATACCGTTCGGCAATCATAATATATAGCTTTTGCTCATCAGAGGGAAGCGTGGTAATATCAAATTTCGTCATTGTTGGGATAATAGCATGGTGAGCTTCAATTTTTTGGTCATTAAAAGCAATGCTTTTTAGATCTGGGCATGCTCTTGCTGCCAATGCCAGCAGACGCTCATTGCCTGCGACTTTTAAATTTTCAATAATCACCGGTGCGTCACCAAATTGCGATTCTGGTAAATATGTGCAACCGGCACGAGGATAGCTGGTCAATTTCTTTTCGTAAAGTTTTTGAGCCAGCTCCAGGACTTGGGCCGGTGTTAGCCCAAGCTTTGGTCCGGCTGTACGCTGCAGCCTGGATAAACTGAATGGCAGCGGCGCCGCTTGATGTTCCTGTTTTGTTTTTACTGCCAAAACTGTACCGCTTTGACCTTCCAGCTTTTGCTGCAAAGCCCTGGCAATAGTAACATCTACTAATAGGTTATTTTCATCAAGGCCTTCCTGATCTGCTTTCATTTTCCAGACAGTTCTAAATGGCAGCGTTGTTTGCGGACGAAAATACGCTTCTATCCCATAATGCTTGACCGATACAAAGTTGTCTATCTGCCTGTTACGACGTACTACTAACGCTATTGTTGGTACCTTTACGCGGCCGATACCAAGCTTTGCTTGTGCATCTAAGCTAAATTTCATGCTGGCGTTCATTCCAATCAACCAGTCCAGGCGTTGACGGGCCAAACCTGCCTGGTACATATTTCTATTATTGGGAGCTTTATTATCTTCGATTTTTTTTAAAGCCCTTTGGATGGACGCAGGATCAATGGCATCAAATTTTGCACGTTTGCAAGGTCCAGTATAGCCAACATACTCTAAAACTTCATCGACGAGCAGCTGACCTTCTCTGTCGGCATCACCAGCATTAATAACAACATCTGCTTTTGGAAGCAGTTTGCGAACAGTTTCCAAAGCCGAACGATATATTTTTAAATCGCCAATCTTTTTCTTCCATACTACAGGTATAATAGGTAAATTTTCATAACTGAATTCTTTGTATTTTTCATCATATTCGGGTGGCATATATAGTTTGAGAATATGGCCGTAAAGCCAGGCAACCCAATTATCGCCAACTTCCCAATAACCTTCCTTTTTTATTGGATTATTACCCAGACCATGAGCTACGGCTTCAGCTTCAGTTCCTTTTTCGCATATAAATAGATTCATTCTACACCTCACATAAAAAGTTGAATTTTATCTTCGTTTTAAAGGCGGTCAAAAAAGTAGTGCTTATGTTTCTACCTGTCCCTTAAATAAAAACGCTCAGAAACGGTATTCAAACGCATATTTTTGTAATAATATTGTAAATTTTCGGCATTCCAAGCAAATGATATAAAAAAACAGAAATATTTAAAATAGGACCAAAGGCAATTCTATATTTTCTATTTTGAGTACCAATTAGAAAAATAATTCCTATGATACCTGCTAATAAAAAGACAAAATACGTAAAATGTATCATTGTTGGCCATGACCAATAGCATCCTAAAATACCTAGTAAATAAACATCACCAAGTCCAAATGCTTCTTCCTTATAGATTAGATATGCAATTTTATAAATTGCATATCCAAAAATATATGCACCTGTGCCGGCAAATATTGAAAGAATAAAATTTCCATTGTAAATTTTGTAAAATGCAACTACGATAGCTAATATCCATAGATCACGTATATAGATATACTGAGTTTTGAAGTCAATATAGGCAATCTTTATAAGAAAAAAAGCAATAACTGATAAGCATAGGTAATTTATGATCTGTGTTTCCATACTTCCTCCTTATTACATATCATCGGGATATCTGATAACTTCAGGCAATGTTTTGTTAGAATAAGGAGAGGTGTATTTTTTGTTTGATAACTGGACAACAAGAACATAGCTGTCTCCATTATTTGTATATGACCAGATTTTATCATCGGCAAGTTGCATAATTCCCATTTCTTTTAAGGTCTCTTTCGACAGATCAGGAGGCAGCTCGCTGCGCATTCGGTAATATTTAATTATCGATTTATCCATAAGGGTTGTCTGGGTGACCAGAGCTTTATCATTTTCTGTTTGGCGTACCGTTTTGGGTGTTATGCCTGGATGATTGAAAAGAATTGCCATTAGTGCAAATATGATTACGTACCGAATAAGGATCATAGACTCACCTCTCATCGATTAATTTGACAAAATTACTGTTACCGTACTGCCTGAATGTCTGGAAGAGGACGTCAAGTTCGCTGATACAGTATCTCCAGCATTGATTGCACGTGCAAACGTGTGCATATTCACTACATTTTCGGTCGTACCCCAATAATGGCCTTTACTTCCCGCTTTTTGAGTATAAGTTGATGTAGATACTGTCCCCAAATTTACTCCTGCAGCTGATGCAGTGAATGTTGCTGATCCAGACCAACTGCTATCCGATGGAGAAAATTTGGAACTTACAATAACCGTTAGATATTTATATGAGCCAACTGCTTGAAATGATACACTGTTTGTTCCTGTGCGAACTTCACAACCAGCGCTGTCATTCGCTTTTGAAAGCATTGCGACTGGCAGTGAGAACCTGGGAGATGCTTCATTTTTATGATAAATATTAATTGTTGCGATACGCTGTTTTATTTTATCTGTATAATTTGTTTCTCCGGATACGCTTGTTTCATAATAATAATCAGTATTTTCTATCTTTGTTTTGGGTTGAGATTTTAGATCTGAATATTTAGTCATTCGTAAAACTGCAGCTTGAGTTTCGCCATGCTGCTGAGCTAAAATAGCAATTCCATTGCTGTTTGTAGATGCTAATACTGATTGTTGAAATTTAGCAGAACTGATACATAAAGCTGTTAGCATTGCTGCCAACACTAAAAAAACAATAACAAAGCTTGCTCCATTGACCCTACGCTGCATCTGCATAATAAGCTCCTTCTACAGCTCAGGTTTGAAATTCAAGATTTTAGGCTTTCAGTGGCATCCAATAGGCCCAGGAACACTTACCGCTTATTGTCCAACTGCCATTCTTAGGAACCGGCACACAAACCTGAATATCACCCGTTCCGTATCCTCTTGGGACAACATATCCTAATAAAGTTCCATTAACGTATACGTTGAGCGACCTCGGCTTATTACTGCCTGCTGCTACAATAAAACCAGCTGTTTGTGCAACTCCACTAAAAGAACCACCATCCGTAGATCCCAGATATACCGGGCTTCCAATATCAATTCCTTCAGGAGAAATACTGTAAAAGAATTTCTTAAGAGTAGCACGAGGTGATTTTTCATTATTAAGATACACGTTTGTTGTGACGGTTTTGCGCTGGCTGCCGTCAGGCAAAGTTGTTGCTTGGCTAACCTGAACCTCATCTTGATAATCAGTACCTTGAATTTTAGTTTTTGCCTGAGCTGTCAAATTTTTATACCCTTTTAATGTCATAATATCGAGTTTGCTTTCGGCGTACTGATACGCCTGTAAAACGATATTATTACTGCTTGTGGATGATAAAGTAGACTGCTGAATTTTGGCGAGACTAATAGCTCCGCTAGTAAGCAAAGCCATTGCAACCAAAAATACAACAAGAAAACTGTAGCCCCTTATCTGGCCTGACTTGTCAGATGTGGGGGGGTAGTTGTCTTTGTGCTGTAGACTTTCATATAAAAATCCTTTCCACAGCTCAGGTTAAAAACCAATTAAGCGGCCTTAATTATCCAATTTACGGAACGGTTTACAGGTCGAATTTCATTTGCAGTCGGAACGACACGGCTTGTGTCAAAGCCAAAAATAGCACCATCGTTAGATGTTTTATTGCCCTGGGGGCCATTGGACACCAGATAAAAAACACCCGATCCATGCGTTGGTCTCATGTTGCCGCCTACTGTGCCGGTAATGTTTCTTATAGCATCACCTTGTAATACTCCAAGAGCTGCAGATGAATGTGTTACTGACCCATAGTGCGTGCTGATTTGACTGCCGTTTCCTCTGAGAAAAATTCCACGATAATCAGGGACATTGCTGCCGACAATAGCACTTAACTGCGGATAACCGGCAGTGCTTTGCCCGTTGCAAAGTAGCCAAACGCCTCCGTCTTTAGGCAGTATATTTGACGGCCAAGCCAAGATAGTACCGATGGGAACACCTGTACTCGGTTCTACTGATGAGCGAATAACCTTCAATGTTGCTCGTGGGTGTGATTCACCCTTTACGTAGACATTAACTGTCGCAGTACGCTCTTTATGCTCATCAACAGTATTCTCTTCGGATATTAATACTTCGTCCTGATAATTGCTTTCTGCTAAATCTGTTTTTGCCTGAGCTGTTAAGCTGTCATATTTTGTTACCCTTAAAATGTCAGCTTTGCTTTCGGCGTACTGATACGCCTGCAGAGCAGCTACATTACTGCTCGAAGAAGCTAAAACTGATTGTTGAAATCTGGCAAGATTAATGGCAGCACCAGTAAGCAATGCCATTACTACCAAAAATACAACAAGAAAACTGTAGCCCCTTATCTGGCCTGACTTGTCAGATGTGGGGGGGTAATTGTGTTTTTGCCGTAGACTTTCATTTTGATCCTTTCTACAGCTCAAGCTTTAAGATTATTTAAGCAGCTCGTATTATCCAATTTACTGCTTTATTAACAGGTCGATCTTCATTATCCGTTGGTACAACCCGGCTGGCGTCAAAATATGCCCGGTAACCTTGAAAATAGTCATTATTTTCAATACTCCAGTTTTTTATGCCGTAGATAGCACCATCAGAAGACCATTGGTACTGACCGCTGTTCCAGCTGCCAGTAATGTTTCTTATGGCATCACCCTGGAGATCGCCAAGAGCTGCAGATGAATGCGTTACTGTACCATAGTGCGTACTGACTTGACTGCCATAACCTCTGAGAAAAATTCCCTGATAATTCGGTACCGTACTCTTTCCAAGTACTTTTACCAATTCAGGATACGCAGTGCATGACTGACCGTTGCATAATAACCAGGTACCACCGTCTATAGGCAGCGTATGGGATGGCCAAGCCAGAACGGTACCTATAGGTACACCAATGCTCTGCTTTTCAGCGGTGGAACGAATCAGCTTCAGTGTAGCCCGTGGACGTATTTCGCCCTTTACGTAGACATTAACTGTTACCTCTCGCTCCTTATAGCTGTCATTGTCTGTTTCTTCTGAAACAAGAACTTCATCCTGATAATTGCTTTCTGCTAAATCTTTTTTTGCTTGAGCCGTAAGCTCGTCATATTTTGTTAGTTTTACGATATCAGCCTTGCTTTCTGCATATTCATATGCCTGTAGAGCAGTGATATTGCTGCTCGAAGAAGCCAGGACTGATTGCTGAAATCTGGCAAGATTGATAGCAGCGCCAGTAAGCAATGCCATTACTACCAGAAATACAACAAGAAAACTGTATCCCTTTACCTGACCTGAATTGTCAGATACGGGGGGGTATTTGTATTTTTCCCGTAGATTTTCATTTTGATCCTTTCTACGGCTCAAACAAAAAGATTAAATATTAAGCAGCTCTAATTATCCAATTCACAGAACGGTTGATTGGTCGAATTTCATTGGCTGTTGGAGTACCTCTACTTAAGTTTAAATATGTAGAGTAATTTTTTGTTCCATCATCATCCCCAACTAAATGATTAGAATGATTTCCCTGATAAAATACTCCTTCATATCCACTCCAAGAATCAACGCCCATTGGAAAACGCCAGTAACATTACGGACAGCATCGCCTTGCAATACTCCCAAGGCTTCCGATGAATGTG
>ULQO01011467.1_pt1 | contig 15949 bp, 18 predicted proteins | sample 1954601 | NCBI WGS metagenome assembly ULQO01 (sample SAMEA4835658, study PRJEB28245) | human gut metagenome | biome: gut microbiome; material: fecal sample | place: Denmark | collected 2008
TGTACGACATCTATACCGACTGCCTCGTGGATCTTCACCTGACGGGATGTATCGGACAGCGGAAAGGAAAGACGCTGCAAAAGGATTTCCGACTGGTGGGAAAGGACGGAAAGGAAAAGGCGGACGCCACCAAACTGCTGCAAAGGGAGTGGTTCAACGATTTCTGCGACCTCGCGCTGGACAGCCGTTTTTGGGGGCACAGCCTTATACAGCTGGGCGACATCGTGTCGGACGAGAACGGGATGCGCTTCGAGGGTGTGGAAATTGTACCGCGCAAACATGTATGCTCCGAATACGGGGTAATTACGCCAGAACCCGCCGCTGACTGGCGCACGGGCATACCGTACCGCGACGGGGATTTGTCACTTTGGTGCGTGGAGGTGGGAAAGCCTAAAGATTTGGGGCTGCTCCTCAAATGTGCACCCTCCTGCATAAGCAAGAAAAACATGCTGGCGTTCTGGGACATGTTCGGCGAAATATTCGGCGCGCCCATGCGCGTGGCACGTACCAACACCACCGACGAGGCCGAACGCCGACGCATTGAGGGGTCGCTGGACAGGATGGGCGCGGCGTTCTGGGCATTGTTCCCCGAGGGCACGGACATCGAAATTAAGGAAAGCAGCCGCGGGGATGCCTACAACGTCTATGACAAGCGCGTGGACAGGTGCAACAGCGAACTGTCCAAAGGCACGCTGATGCAGACAATGACCATCGACAGCGGTTCGTCCCTGTCGCAGTCGGAAACGCACCTTGAAATTTTCGAGGACGTGGTAAAGGCCGACGCAAAGATGGTGGCGAACGTCGTAAACGACAAGCTGCTGCCACTTATGGCGCGGCACGGTTTCCCCGTGCAGGGGCTGACGTTCCAATGGGACGACGCGGCATCGTTCAGCCCCGCCGAAAGGCGCGAGGAAGAACGCCTGCTGCTGGAATATTACGAGATTGACCCGCAGTATTTCGTCGATAACTACAACATACCCATCACGGGCGTGCGGCAAGCAAAAACACAGCCTGACGCTTTTTTCGGGTAAGCCCCACGGGTGTGGGGCTGCGCAGGGGGTACAAGGCTTTCAACGCAGCGTTGCGTTCGCTTTACGGGCGTGAACTGCTGACGCTGGCCGAGGGCGGACGGCCGTTTGACTTCGACGACGCGCTGTTTGACGAGGCGGCAAAGACGGTGTACCAGAACGGGGGATTTGATGTTTCATGCCTGACAGAACCGCAGGCGCAGGCTCTCATTAACGAGACGCTGCGCGTGATTGATACGGCCGTCGGCAGCGCGCTGCCCCATGAAGTGCCTGACACTATACGTTATGCCCTCGAAAACAACGCTTTTGTGTTTTCGGGATTTAAGACATTCCACGCGCTGCGTGAAGTGGGGCTGTCCATGCTCACGGAAAAGGGCGACATCAAACCGTTCGGGGAGTTCCTGACGGACGTAAAGCGGATAAACGCGCAGTACAACCACAATTACCTGTACGCGGAATACAACCACGCGCTCGGGGCGGCGCAGATGGCGGCCAAATGGCACGACTTCGAGCAGGACGGCGACCGTTACAACTTGCAGTACCGCACGGCGGGCGACGACAAGGTGCGCGAGGAACACGCCATACTCAACGGCACGACACTGCCGCCGTCCGACCCGTTCTGGAACATGTTCCTGCCGCCAAACGGCTGGAACTGCCGATGCACGGCCGTACAGGTGCGAAAGAACAAATATCCCGCATCCGACCCAGAACTGGCCATGAAGCGCGGGCAGAACTGCACAGAGGGGGCGAAAAAGGCCATTTTCAGGTATAACGCTGGAAAGTCGCTGCAACTGTTCCCGCCAAAGCACCCGTATTTCAAAGCACCCGCAGAGGCAAAGCAGGTCATCGAACAGGTGACGCAGGAAGCTATCAGGGAGAAACGCATCCGCGACATGGTCGAGGAACTGCCCGACAACCTGACGCCTGAAGAAAAGCAGGCCATTGCCGCGCACAACCTTGAAATAGAAGAAGCCCTGAAAATAACAAAGGGAAAACCTATGACCGTCGAGCAGGCAGACCAGCAGCACGCCAATCCGAACTATGGCAAAAAATACGAATACAGCATCAACTGCCAGACCTGCGCCCCCGCTTATGTATTGCGGCTGATGGGCTTTAACGTGACCGCAAAGGCAAACACCAAAAACTCGTTGTCGGAATACCTGTCACGCCAGCGTTCGTTCGAGGCATGGAAGAACACGGACGGGTCGCCAGCCGTGCCGACGCTGACATACGACTGGATGATAGCAAAGGGATATAAACAGATGTCGAAAAAAAGATATGCTGAATATTTCGAGGAATGCTGCAAGGAGACGGGCGTATATATACTGACTATCGGCTGGAAAGGCGGAGGGGGACACGCAACTGTCCTGCAACGTTTTGAAGACGGTACATTGAAGTATATAGAACCGCAGGTTTACAGTGAGAGAAGCGGGGCGAAAAGGAGCATTGACGAACTGTGCGAAAGCGGGGCGACAAAACCCTACCCCAAAAGAGGCGTGCTGCGTGTTGATAACAAGCTGTTCGACACTAAATTTGCATCAATCTTTGACAAGTAAACGGATAATGCCCAATGCTTCAAAGCCCGTTACTTCGGTGGCTTTGCCGTCTTTGAAAAGGTAGATGTAAGGGAAGCCCGTATCGGTGTCCTCTGGGAAACGGAACAAAAAAGCGTCTTTGCCCTTGTACTTACCGAGGTAGTCAAAGGCATCGCCGTAAAGGTCGATAAGACTTTTTGCGGCACTCTTTATTTGTTCGGGCACTTTCATATCGGCAAAAATACGAATTATTTTTTGTTTAATTATAAAAATAACACCCAAAATGATAGACGGGGAACAACTTAAAAGAAACATATTGGACGATATGCGCGTGGAACTCTCCGACGAGTTCGACAAGAACTTCGACCGAAAGGCATTTTTTACAAAGAAATGGAAACGCCGAGCCAACCCCAACGCGAAAGGATCGCTGCTGATGGTTACGGGAACAATGCGCCGAAGCATCAAGGCGGAAGTAAGAGGAAACGGTGTGCGGTTCACGTCCGCCGTGCCATACGCAGCCATACACAACGAGGGCGGAACTGGAACAAAGCCTGTGCGGCAGCATACCCGAACCAGCAGAAAGGGAAAACAATACACGGTAAAGGCGCACACGCGGAAATTTACCATGCCGAAGCGTCAGTTTGTGGGCGACGGCAAACGGACGCAGGAAATAATAAAGGGCGTCATTGCCGATAACGTCGCGGATTTCAACATGCAACTGTCTAAATTCATAAGGAAATGAGAAAACAGATTTTTCAGGCAATCTGCACACGTCTTACCGAGCGCGTGACAGATATTCAGTTTATAGACCTGTGGAACAACAACGTCCAGACGCTTAGCGGCGGCGCGGTATGGCCTTTGCCTGCCGTGTTCGTGGAGTTCGAGCCGATAGAGTGGCGGCAGCAGAACAACGGCGCACGGCGCGGCGACGTGGCAGTGCGCCTGCATCTGGTGACGCGAGCCGTCAGCACACACGGGGCGAAAGACCCGAAAATGTCCGACGCGCTGGGGTTTCTTGATTTGATAGACCAGATAAATGCCGCCATGCAGGGATTGCGGGGGGATAACTTTTCAGGCTTCCAGCTGACCACCTCGGCGACCAACCACGACCACGCGGAACTGATGGAGAGCGTCGAGCGGTACACCACCAGCGCGCAGGACATCACGGCAGTACCGAAAGCCGCGCAAGTGACGGGAATTGCCCCGACGCTGCGGAAAGGGTAAGAAAAAGCCCCGCGTTCAGGTCGCGGGGCTTTCATTGAGTGCATCCCATAAGGTGAGTTGCTGCGGCGGCTGCACGGGCGGAGGCGTCGGTATGCCTAAATAATTCAGGTAGGTGCGATAGCAGATTTTGAACTTTGGAAAAATATGCTGCCGCCATACGGCCTTGTAACACCGCGCCTGATTGCCGCTTTCATAGTGCTGCTCGGTAATGGCGCGAACCATCCTTACACGCTCTATGGTACTTTCGTGGTGTTTTCGTTTCTCCATCTGCTTACTTTTTACTACCTTTGCAAACGTCCTTTTACAAAGGCTTTGCGCTGGCTCGCTGTTGGTTAAGTTTGGCAGATGGAGCTGGCGCGGCTTTTTATTCCACGTCGGTCATGCCGAGCGGAATATTCACCCAAGCACCCTTTTCGTTTTTGTATTCAGCACGAATGTATTTCTTTGTCGCGGTGGGCTGGTAGCTTTCCTCGATGATTTGCACACCCTCGATAAAACGCTCGTTGCCCGTTTCCTCGGCCATCTTACGAAGCTGGAGCACACGGCTGGCCTTGATGTTCCCGCTCTGGTCACGGGAAAGCAGACGCAGCACGGCATTCACAAGGGCTTTGCTCGTTTCGTCTTTGGCAAGGCTTTCAATGTATGCCTTGACCATTGCGATGCCGTCCTCCACCGTGTCACGGTAGCCGTCGATGGTGTTCACGCCGAGGGTAAGACGCAGTTTGCTGTCGCTGGTGGTAAACGTGTGGCTGCGCTGGTCGTCTTTCGTAAGTCCCAGCACCTCCGACTTCATTTTCAGAATGGCGTCAAAGTTGCCGAAAACGGTATTTTTAACCGTCTTGATTTGTTCGCTCAACTCTTGGAGGACGGGCAGCGTGGTACGCAGTTCATCGTCCACCATTGAGGCGTAGTTCTCACGCTGCTGCTTGCGCTGTGCCGCAGCTTCTTTCTTTTGCTTTTCTGCGCGGTACGCCTCGAACTCTTGGCGTTCTTCCGCGGTCATTGTTACATTTTCCATATTAAACGGATTTTGAAGTTATTAAAAAGGGATTAAATGCTGTTTAATCGTTGTCAAAATGCTGGTAAATATCATCGGCGTATTCGGCCATGTCGGCCTGCGTTTGCGCCCATTCGGCAAGTTCCTGCATGAACGCCGCGTATTCCTCGCTTTCCATTTCGACGGTGCGCTCCCTGATGGCGCGCTGAACGTCTTTCATTACTGTACTGCTCATGTTTAATTTTTATTACTATATCATTGAATTGCTTTGCTGTCATGGCAAAAACACGACACGCCTGCGCGAACTCTGAAAGGGACACCGCACACTCGCGGGCGGCTTTTGCGTCAATTTCCCATTGCCTCATAAACTACAGCTTTGATGGTTTCCACTCGATTGTTATCACGGCATCGAGTTTACCGCTACCGTTACACACGGGGCAGTCTATTTTCACACGCTCCCGCTATTGTTCACCCCAAAAGAAGCCGTTACCGTGGCAATACCCGCACGAATGGCCGTTGCTGGTAATGGTTTCTTTCATATTGCCGACCCCGATTAATATAGGAGGCATTATTTTAATAATGTCATTTCTCACACTCATTGTTAGCCGTTTCCTCTTTGTCAAAATCTGATAAGAATGCCAGTAAAACCATTCCATTCAAACAAATACCATCAAATAGTTTGTACATTAATTCAGGCTCTTCCTCCCACACTTGATAAACCACAACCTTTTTTCCTGCTCCTTTCATCCATCCTGCCTCGGAATGCGCAGAACGCCCACAAGGCGATACAAGAACACAAACATCAGCCCACTGCATTGCATCAAAATCAGACTGAAAACCCGCTTGTGCAATAGGATGGTCAAGCGCATTTTTATATTGTCCCTCACTCCAATGTTTCCAATTTTCATCTATCTGCGACCATTGAAAACCCGTATTTCCTGCTGGATGCCGAAAATCATAAACTTCATGCCCATGCTCACGAAGAAAATCAACTATTCGTGGTTGATATTGATTTCTCCAACTACTTGCAACATAAATTTTTGCCATACCTTACACTTTTATTAGATTTGAAACATATTGTATTGAAAATCATATCCCAATGCCCGCAGACGTTTTTCTTGTACTGCGCTGCGGTTCTTGGTGTCCTCTGGAAGTACGGCCACCCGTTGCTCACGGTTGAACTGGTAGCCTTTCTTCCGCATCTGGTAACGCAGGTTGCGTTCCCTACGCATTTGCTTGTTTTCCGTTCCCATGACCTAATAGTGTTTGCATAAGCAGGGCGTCGGCTATATCATTCACCGCCTGCGCGTCTTTTACTTTGTTGTTGAACGCGGCCACCAGATTGCGCAACCTTTCACGCGGTATCTTGTTAAAGTCCGTATGCCCCGTGGCACGACAGGCAATGCCTTTAATCACCGTGGCGTTGCTTTCTTTGCCCGTGGCTTTAAGGTAGCCACCAATGGCGGCCATTACACGCTTGCGCAGTTTGTCCATTTCACCCGCGCCCGTCTTTTCGTTCGCCTGTGCCGAAAGTTTGCCGCACACGTTTATCAAATCGTGGGTGTCCATGTCGCGGCTGCTTTCAACCCCGTAACTTTCCACGATGGCGCGTTTCTCGGCGTCGGTCAGTCCCAACACGCTGCAAAGGGTGTGGAACTTCTTCAAAATATCCCTGTGGATTTTATCCATCGTCTTGTTTTCTGCCATATCATTTTACATTTTATCAATCCAATACTCCTGTGCGCCTGCCTCCCATATCACGAAGTCCGCGCCGCCCTCGCCGAGGTCGGCAACCTCGTAACGGGTAGTAACAAATGCCTTGTAACCCTCCACGCGTATTTTTATCTCACTGTCATAGCGGATTTTCTGCGCCAACTTTCCATCTGGCAGACCGCCCCTTTCATGGCTGACGAATATAAACAGCTTGTCGGGGTAGTCGTCTTTCAGGTTGGTAAAGTCGCTCCATTTCAGACCGTGCCAATACTGCACGCTATCGACCACTATCACATCAGGGCTTTGCTTCTTTGTAAGACGGACGCGCAAGTCTTTCAGGCTCTCTTTATTCAGCAGTATAATGCGGTTGCCGACTTCCTCCATACCCACGCGCTCCCATGCCTTTTGCAATGACAGGCTTAAACCCTGTTCCAGACTGTTGTATGCCACGCGGCGAAAGCGGGTAAGATACTTGCAGACCTGCATCACAAAGGTGGTTTTACCGCAACCGCTGCCGCCGTAGATTATCCACGCCCCCCGCAATTCTGGCCGCCCGAAGCTGGCAAGAAACGCCCCGTCGAAGTCGGCCACCTCAAATTTTGCCGTCAGCACGTTTTTATTGCTTATCGCCCGTCCCATAGCTATTATTTACCCTCCTTTTGTAAAGCCCAAATAGCGCGTTTTACACGGCGTAAATCACATTCGCAGTCCTCCACTATGCGGTTGATGGCGTTCGTGGCTGTAATGCCGTTTGCCACGCAAATGGCAGCTATATCTTCACTGTTCACCACCTGCAACTCCACGAACTTGCGCCCCATGCGGCTGTAAATTTCCTCGTACCCCTTGCGTTTGGTGCGCAGTCCTTTTTTAATGCGCTTCTCCAGAAAATTGGTAGCGCAAAGGATGATGCCGCAGTGTCCCTCCAGCTGGTTGTAAAGACTGATAAAGAAATAAAGCACCTGATCCGAAAGTTTGTCGGCCTCGTCAAGCACCACAAGCGGGTTTTCCTTGCGTTTGAGCGTGTCGATGATATCGTCCATCATATCCGACACCGTGCTGCCCGTGAAGTCCACACCCATACATTGCAGCAGCTTGCCCATGAACGTGCGGCGATTCCAATATTCAGAGCAGCAGAGGTGGTAAACATGGCGGTGCGTGGCGGCGTAGTTCTTTATGGCCTCAGTCTTACCGCAGCCAGCGTCACCCGTAACGGCCAGTACAAGGCTGTCCTCGCGGGCATTGTCAAGCAGAAAGCCCATGCGGCTGTATGCGCGTGTCTCGGCGATGCGCCACGCTTTTGCCTCGTGTCCCGTCTGGGCGGCTATCGTGCGCCACATTTCCTCGCTGATGGTGTCCCAATCACCTGCCAGCACCTTGCTGACAGTGGCCGCGCTTACGCCGTTCATACTGTTGGCCGCCTTGTTCTGGCTGCCTTTCTGCACGCAGTAGTCTTTAAGACGTGCGGCAATCTGTTGTTTTTCGTTCTTTTGCATCTTATTTCGTTTTAGAAAATTGAATAATCGTCTTTATCCGAGGCGGCCGCGCCCTGCGGTATCAGGGGTACTTCCACCGTCTTGACCTCTACCGCCTCCACGTCAATGGCATTCAGGCGTTTCTGCGCTTTCGGCAGTTTGTGCTGCCCGCGACTGTCACATATCAGCAGGCGGTTGAGGATATTGTCCTGTGCAATAACAGGCTGCGCCTTTTCATAAGCCAGCGCGAGACGTTCCGTTACATGTTGCTCCAGATTCCTGTTGAAGTCCTGCACCTGTTGAAGTGCGGCCGCGTCGCCCTCCTTGCGGTCGGCAAGTGCCATCGGCTGCACGTATTTTTCTGTCAGTATGAAGCGCAGCGTGCCGTCTTCACTTACCGCCAACACCTCATGCAGATTATCGGGGTCGTATTTCACCGTCCAGCGTTTGCCTGCATATTGACGGAAACGCACGTCGAAACAGTCATAATCGCGTTTCACACCCAAAAGTGTAGGCCGCAGACCGCTGCCCTCGATGGCGTTCTTATGGCCTGTTTCTGCACCGAAATTCAGCAGGTATTGTTCGCGGCTTAACGGCAGGCGGCGTTCCGCGGGCAGGTTCTCCATAAGTTTGCGGAACTGTTCTACCTTGCGCTGGCGTTCCATCTGCATGATGCGGTCTATCTGTTCACGCACACCCGCTTCGTCGGGGAAACTGTGCCGCAGCATGTTCAGGGCTTCACTGTTTGGCTGCTTGCTGGGGTCGGTGGTTATGCCAAAGCCCGACCAGTTGTTGAACAGCTTGCAGTATGTCTTATTCAGGTAGCCGAAATAAGGTTCTACCACTTTGGCCTTTGCATTCTTTACGCGGGCAGGCGTCAGTTTGTCGCCCATCACATTGTAAAGTGGGGTCATGGCCTTAATGCCGTAGTGGTCGCACTGTATCTGGTTTGCCCGAAGCATAACCCCGAAAAGCTCCTCGCTGTGTTTGGCCGCGTTGCGCAGGGCTTCGGCTATAAGTTCAGGCGTTTCGTGTGTACCTATGGCGTAGCCTATCGGGTAATTGATACAGGGGTCAAGCACCACTTCCAGCGTCAGGCGGTTATGGAATGTCGTAACGCTGCGGCCTTTGCTGTCGGTTTTCGTTGTCTGGTAAAGCAGTTCCACGTCCCAACCGTCAAGCGTCCACATGAGGAACGGAGCGGTCGGTCTGGTGCGCTTCACCTGCATGGATTTCGTGTTGCGGAAATTCGTACTGCCCAAACGGCCTGCCGCTGTCACCAAGTCCAATTTTTCACGCCATTTTGCCACCGTGCTGGGGGTTATCGCTTTCCAGCCCTGCTGCTTCGCCACGGCATTGTACAAATTGGCTATCGCCACATTGTCGAGGTTGTTGTGGTGGCCGATAAGCTGCACAAGCACGCTTTCTTTTACATCGTCGTCCACCTTTGCGGCATTGATATTCTGGAACTTCTTGCTGATGAAACACACATACCCATCATGCAGGTATTCGTTAAACTTACGTTGCAGGCGGCGGTCGCTTTCAGGCAGGGAGTGCGGGAAACGGTCGGCCAGACGTGGCAGGGCTGCCGCGGCCTTGCGCCAGAACTCCGTCTTGTTCAGGCGCGGTTTGCTCTGACGTAGGCGGTGGCTGTTGCTGGTTTCGATACACTGCCGAAAAGCGTTCATGATGGCGCAGTTGTTTGAATATTCCGCCTGCTTTTCGGTGGTGAGGTGGCGACCGTCGGCCAGCACATAGTCCGCGTAAAACTGCATGGCCTGTCCGTCGGGGGTGATTGTGTCCATAAAAGGCTTGCTGTCGGCTTTTTCCTGTAAGTCGGGATAACGACGGTAAACCTCCGTGCGATATTTCAGTGGCAGGCTTTCAACGGCAAACAGCGCGGGTGTCCCATAGCAGGCACGTTGCACCTGTTTAATCTTTCCCTCTCTTACATAGTAATTCAGGTTAGATTTCGACATGATGCCTGCCGTCAATTCTGCATGGCTTATACAAAGCGTGTTACCGTAATATTCCATCACTTACATTGCTTGCGCTTCTGCTTGTATGGCAGGAAACTGGTTTAACATTACGTTTTTGTAGTTCTTCACTGACTTGCCGTCTTTGATGATGTCCACCCGTCCCGTGTTCTTGTCACACTCCATCATTACGCCATTTGGGAAATACTGACGCATATAGCCGTCAGCATCGTGCATCGTTTCCATTGCAGGGGAGGCTATCATTAGAATACCTCCGCGCTGCTGTGCCAGATGGCGGATTTTCCGTGCCCGTGGGCTATCACCCCCACGTTCAACAAAAGTCAGTGCCCGCCATACCGCTATTTTAGTAGTCCTGAAAGTCTTAATCAGGAACTCGCGGTTTTCTTTCGTTACTGCTATGTACTTTTCCATATTACTATTTATTTCAGGTTAGCATTGATATACTGTACATCCTCTTCCCAAAGAGGAAGCCCCATTTTAATTTTTTTGGTTACAACTTCCTTTTGCCCAACTAATTTCACTGCCTTATTATAAAAATCAGTGTCATTATATGCGCTGGCTTTACCTATAAGAAACTCTGCAAGTTCCTCCCGCTCTTCCTTTATAGCTTTTTTCAAAAAACTAAGCTCTGCATCCATTCCACCAACACGTCTGCCGACTTCTTTCAAACATTGGCGTAATTCAATATGATCGTTAGCTCCGTCATAGGCACACATGGCTTTCATTTCTTTACAGAACTCGTCCTTATCCATATTTCCAGCAGCTATGTAGAGATTCTCTACAAAATGATAATCTTCTACCGTTATCAGTCTCCGTGTCCTGTCTTCAAATTCTTTCTGTGTCATTGTCCTTTCACTTTTAGGGTTTAACATTCTGCCGCCTCGGCTTTTTTTCTTACCTTTGGCCGCTGTGTTATTTGTTTCACGTTGCAAATATACAGAAATTCTGTAATACACAAAAATATTTTTCAGAAAACATGGAATTATACGAGCAAATATTGTCAAAATCTGAAATCAACAGTAGGGTAGTAGAGGCTCTACTTGCCATTGTCGCTAATAATTTAGTGCTAACCAAGACTGATTTAGCTGAACGCATGGGTATCAAGCCAGCTAAATTTTCAGAAATTCTGAATTATCGTATGAATGCAGGGGTCGATATAATTGCTAAAATTTGCGATTGGTATGATGTTGATCCTTATTGGCTTCTTATGGGGCGTGGTAATCATATATTTAGAAATACTGATGTTAAGATTCCGCCCTATTTCATTGAAGACGAAAACGACTTAGACCGCGAATATCATCCAAAGAATACTGATGATGACAAAAACACACCAAACGCTTTAGTTGGGGATAATGCCATTGTTGAAATGCTTTATAAAAAAACTTTAGAACAAGCGGAACAAATAGGTTGCTTGCGAGAACGAATTTCTCAGTTGGAACGAGAAAAAGGAAAAAATGTATCGGATGTCCCGACTTCTGGCGTTGCAAATGTCGGGTAACATTAATCCGTATTTTACGCCATTAATATCCCCCCTTACCTACTCCCTTTAGATGGGTGTTTTCAGGGATTATCCTGTTTTTTCATTTTTTCGAGAGTAAAATACAACTTAAACGGTTATAATCAATAACTTAAACAGATTATAACCGTTCTTTTTCTAATATCAGAAAAGGAATTAAAGGGGTCGATTTTCACAAAAAAGCCACTTTTATATAGCCGTTTTTGCCCTTTTGGGGGAGTATTCTCCTACCGATAACTACACCCAACACTATACCCAACACTATACCCAACCCCAATTTTTCAAACGAAACGTACCGTTTTACCTCCTATCCTCCCCAACCATTTACACCTCAATCTTACCATTTCCAAAAGTCCATTTCACTAGTAATTAAACGCCCGCTAAAGGGTATTTTTTCCGCACTTGCGGCCTCGCCACTCCCCTCCCCTACCCGACGCCTAAAAAACAACAGGCAACACTGTCAAAAGCCCCATTTTACGCCGTTATTGCTCGTTTGCAGTGGTGTACTCACCAGACAAAAAAAGCGGCCAGAAAGCCCCCAAAAGCCATCTGACCGCCCATGCGATTAAAGTAAATTAAACCCGATGCAAAGTAGCATTAAACACCTGCTTAAACACTTTGCCCTCGTTCTTAAAGCAAAACTAAACCAACTTAAACCTTTTGTGCGTTTCGTTTTCCAGCCCTCTACCCTATTACACCCACCTATTTACCGAATTATCAAAGGTTTACGCATTCAAACATTCTTCATTCTGTTGTACGCTTCGTTTTCATGCCCATAGTTAGATAATGAGCAGCTCAAAGAAATTGCTCGCTCATTTAAAGCGAAAGTAGAAGAAGGTTTGAACACTGAAAATGCAGAGATACAATGCATTCCCACTTTCATCACTCCGAAAGCAAGTGGTATCAATGGCAAATCATTAGTACTCGACTTGGGAGGAACGAATTACCGGGTAGCAATCGTTGACTTCAGCAAAATGCCTCCCACCATTCATCCTAACAATGGTTGGAAAAAGGACATGTCGATTATGAAAACTCCCGGTTATACCCGAGAGGAGTTGTTCAAAGAAATGGCAGATATGATAACCGGAATAAAACGGGAAAAAGAGATGCCAATTGGATATTGTTTTTCTTATCCGACAGAGTCCGTCCCAGGTGGAGATGCCAAACTGCTACGTTGGACCAAAGGAGTTGATATAAAAGAGATGATCGGAGAAGTTGTTGGAAAACCTTTACTCGACTATCTGAATGAAAGAAATAAAATCAAGTTTACGAACATAAAAGTGCTCAATGACACTGTTGCCAGTTTATTTGCCGGGCTTACCGACAGTAGTTACGATGCGTATATAGGTCTGATTGTAGGAACAGGCACCAATATGGCAACTTTTATTCCGGCTGACAAAATTAAAAAATTAAATCCGTCACATAAAGTAGATGGATTGATTCCCGTCAATCTGGAATCCGGCAATTTTCATCCGCCGTTTCTCACTGCAGTAGATAATACAGTGGATGGAATCTCCGGGAATCCGGGAAAACAACGTTTCGAAAAAGCTGTATCCGGTATGTACCTGGGAGATATTCTAAAAGCCACTTTCCCATTGGAGGAGTTCGAAGAAAAGTTTGATGCACAAAAGCTCACCTCTATTATGAACTATCCCGATATTTATAAGGAGGTGTATGTAGAAGTAGCACAGTGGATATATAGTAGATCAGCACAGTTAGTTGCAGCTTCACTGACAGGGCTTATCATGTTGTTGAAGTCATACAACAAGAATATACGAAAAATTTGCCTGGTTGCCGAAGGCAGCCTTTTTTGGAGCAAGAACAGAAAAGACAAGAACTATAACATGATTGTCATGGAAAAATTACGGAAGCTTTTCAGTTTGTTTGGTTTGGAAGATGTAGAGGTTGATATCAAAAGCATGAATAATGCCAATTTGATAGGGACAGGTATTGCGGCTTTATCCTGACACCTCCCTGCCTATCATCGTCATTACAGGGTGATCCTCCCAATCGACTTGCTTATAAGAATCTGACAGGAATGTGCCAGAACTCTCTTTTTAATGTAATAGCCCTCGCTACAGATAGTTGTAACGAGGGTTATTCTTCGTTTATAAGGGTGGGGACGCACCCTTATCCAACCTATTGCAGATATATCAAATCTATTTCAAGATTTAATAGACAATGTAGTGTGTAAAGTGGTTGTTTACTTAATCTTCAAAGCAAAACCACCTCCGGGTGCCAAATGAATCTTCAACTTACTGTCATTTTTTATCCGGATGGATTCACATTTATAATCACGCCCGATCCGGTGAGCATTTGCTCCGTCTTTAAACAATGTAGCGTCATACGTCTTACCACCCAAGAAAGAGCAATCCACTTCGATATCACGTGCCGTCCAATCGGTGATTCCACCTACATACCAGACATTTCCACTCCGGCGAGCTGTTACGATATACTCTCCCATCTTACCATCAAGCACGATACTTTCATCCCACACTGTCGGAACATCAGCAATAAATCCTGTTGATTCCGGTTCGCGCATATAGTTGCTCGGCGTATCACACAACATATTGAAAGGAGATTCAAATACAACATACAGAGCAAGTTGACGGCAACGAGTTCCCTGACTCATCGGTTCTGAATTGCAAGGATAATAGTTACCTTTCGAAGCATTGCGCATCGCCCCTTGAGTGTAGTCCATCGGACCGGATACTTGACGAGTGAAAGGAATCATCACGTCATACTTCACCTGGTCCACCGAAGCCGGGCTCCATTTCATCTGTTCCAGACCATTGACACCTTCAAAGTTCAATACATTCGGGTAAGTACGATTCAAACCGGCCGGTTTGTGCGTTCCGTGCAAGTCGAGGATCAGTTTGTATTTAGCACACATTTCGGCAGCCCGATAATTGAACGCAGTCATAAGCTGATCGTCACGATCCATAAAATCGACCTTAAAACCTTTTACTCCCATGTCGGCATAATGACGGCAAACGTTCTCCATATCACGTTCGAAAGCATAATAACCGGCCCAAAGAATAATACCCACATTTTTGGAGGCTGCATAATCTACCAATTCTTTCAGATTAATCTCTTTCACCACTTGCATCAAATCCGCTTGCAGATTTACCGCCCAGCCTTCATCAAGTATCACATACTCAATGCCGTTTGCAGAAGCAAAATCAATGTAGGCTTTATAAGTCGGATTATTGACTCCGGTCACAAAATCAACGCCATCCAAATTCCAGTCATTCCACCAGTCCCATGCTACTTTGCCGGGTTTGATCCATGAAAGATCCGTCAAACGGGAAGGGGCAGCCAATAAATAGCTCAAGTTGCTTGCTGCCAAATCCTTATCGGAAGTGGTAACAATGCTCATGCGCCACGGGAAATTCCGGGGTTTATCTACTTTGGCAATGTAAGTTTCATGCTCTTTCACCAACATTTGAAGTTGATTGTGTCCGCCTTGCATCATCTTCTTGGGGTATGGAGCGAAACGTCCCGTCAACCGATTTTCTCCTTCAATAGCAGACAAATAGAGGCCGGGATAATTCTCCAAATCGGATTCTGTGATACAAACCTTAACGCCTTCACCGGCATCCACGACTAATGGCAAAAACATCAAACGTTTTTTATTCAGCTTCGATAATGGATCGGTAGTATAAGTATTTTCGAATGAATTGAAATATTGAGAGTTATAATCACCGTCCTTTCCTGTTTTTACATAAGGTACAGAAGCTACCATATCGGATGGGAAATGATAATCTACTGTTTCATCTACCACGTTGAAAGGTTTCTTCGCACGGCTGACAAAGCGGTAAGCAATACCATCATTGTACGCACGAAACTCGACATTCCAGTCTTTTTTAAACCGAAGAGTCAGTTCATTATAGTGGTCTCTCAATTCACTGGCACGATAGAAAGGAGAAGGAATCATCTGATCTACTTTTTTCCCGGAAGTGCCGGACAACTTAGCTTTCTCTCCCCAGACTTCTCCGTTATCCAATGTCATCGAAATCGGAGAAGGAGCAAGGATCTGCCGTCCGTTACAGTGGATGTCATAAGTCAGCTTATCACCTACGGTAATCGTCGTTTGAAGCTTTCCATCCGGAGAGCTCAAAGTAAATTGTTTTTGCGCCTGTACCGTAAGCGTACATGCAACAATACATAAGAATAATAAAATCTTCAGTTTTTTCATGGTTTTAATTATAGTAGTTATCAAATTATAGAAGAACGATACAAAAATAAAATAATATAGTATAGCAACCTATATGAAAACTAAAAAACAGAGATAAAAAAGAATACGTGATTCTATCTTTTTCCTGTCAGGGATTGAATACAATCGACTTCTTCCTGCTGATAAGGTACTCCGGTAGGACGATAGATATCATGAAACCATAATTCCGGTTCTTCACCCGACGGAATGACGTCATCCCAGGCAAAAATAGTATTTGTCTTTCCTGCAAC
>ULQO01030926.1_pt1 | contig 15720 bp, 22 predicted proteins | sample 1954601 | NCBI WGS metagenome assembly ULQO01 (sample SAMEA4835658, study PRJEB28245) | human gut metagenome | biome: gut microbiome; material: fecal sample | place: Denmark | collected 2008
ACTATAAGAGGGTGACTTTTATGGCATATTTTCTTAAAAAATTCTATCTAATTTTTGACTATCCTTTTATAAGTTCTTATATGCCGGTATAGCCTGTATTTTCAGGCTTTCCCGGCATTTTCTTTGTGGAAGAAACTCACAAATACTTTTATATCCTCTTATGTTTTCGCTTTCAAAAGTAGTATAAGGAGTAGTAAAACCACCTCGTACTACTAAGCTGCCAGCCGTTCCATCTCTGCCTTTGCGGAATCGAATGTTGCGTGAGCGTAATAGTTCAGCGTCATAGTGATGTTGGAGTGTCCCATAAGGTACTGTAAGGCTTTCGGGTTCATTCCCGCGTTCGCCATATTCGTACAGAACGTGTGCCGTAAGGTGTGGGGCGTCATTACCTTGGGTAATGCGTCCTTGTGGGCCTTATTGTACTTCTTGGCAAGGCCCCGGAACATTCTGTCATAATTGACTGCAACTTTCGGCAGGCCGTCCCGGTTCAAAAACAGGAAATTGCCGTACCCATCAATGATAATGGGTTTTGCACCTTTGCGGTTCTGCAACACTCTCTTAAACGCCTGATACACTTTTTCGTTCATTGGAATCTGTCTGACGCCGCTTTCCGTCTTGGGGACTTCAACATAGTAGCCAATCTTTGAGCTTTTCAAAAGCTGATGGTCTACGTTGATGATCCGGCTATTCAGGTCAATATCGGTATCAGTCAATCCGCATAATTCAGAAATACGAAGCCCTGTCCCCAGTAGGATAATGAGTTCATCATAATACTTCTGATAAACCTTGTCATCTTGGACAAAGGACAGGAAACTTTCTTCCTGTGCTGGTGTGAGAGGCACCTTTGGTTCGGTATCATCTTTTAGGACTGTATTCAGTTTGAAGTCGAAAGGATTTTTCCTGATACAATCGTCCTGCATGGCGGTATAGAACGCCGCTTTCAGGGATCGCTTGTCGTTGCTGATGGTCTTGTAGGAATAACCTTTCTCTTTCATTCTAAGCGCCCATTCTTTCGCGTCTGACAGCTTTACACTCTCAATGCTGCAAGAACCGAGCTTATCCTGTTCCAAAATCTTCATTAACCGCGCACGTCCGTTTACGGTGTTGTGCCTGACGTTTCCCCTCTGCCTGATCTGTTTTGCATAAAGCTGGCAGACAGTCATTTTCTTTCCTATGGGGTCGATCCCGTCGTTAAGGTCTTTCAGCAAATTTGCTTCCTTTTCCCTCAACGATATATCGTCGCGTTTTCCTGCCGGAATCTTGTCCGTAGGCGTCAGCTTCCACGAATAAAGGAACTGCGGTTTACCAAAGGTATCTGTATATTTGTAAGCATATCTTCCGTCTTTTCTCTGGCTCTCTCCGGACTGCAATAATCTGTTTTTGCTGTCCCGTCTTTTCTCTGACATAGTGCGTCATGCTCCTTTCCCTGTCGGAAAGAGCCTTGATATGCCTACACCTATTATAGCATATTCAAGGACAAATTACATCATATTGCGTCCAAAGTATCAATTATTTTTTCAAACTGTTTCCGCTTGATCTGAATCCGATTACCGTTGAAAATCACCCAGCCGGACTTTGGATTTTCCTCTGCCAGCTTCCGCAATTTGTTCTCCCCGATACGGAAATATTTTGACGCTTCCTCGATGGTAAGCGTGTACTTTTCCCAGATAGGCACATCAGTTGTTTCCATAATGTAGCCCCCTTTCACGAAGTAGAAAAATGGTTTCCAGTTACAAAATGGGCATGATTACGGACGGCTGCTGGCACAGCTCCACGGGAATCTCGCCCCCGCATGGTTCTCATGCGGCCCTGCTCGTTGCCTGCGACGCTTTTAACGCTCGGACTGCGACGACAAGGGAGTATCATTGTCCCGTCTGCATGTTATCGCCCGCAAGCTGCCACGCTTGCATTACGGCAGGGTGTTAGTCGCTCCGCTTTCCCCGTAGGGGAAAGTATCATGGCGCACCCGCCGCCCGGCTCGGTACAGACGGAATGTGTCCGTTTGCCCTATGCTGCGCCGCCGTTGTCTTGCGTCGCTTTCTTTGTCAAAGTGCAGCCCTGCGGCCTCCGGGAATCAGGAAAACGTGGAAAGGGTAAGGCCGTTTCTTCTGGCCGGGGCCGTGTCGTCAGGGAACGACGACGATGGAATGAATGAGCTTAATTTGCAGACGGCGTTTCATAAACTCGTCCACGCGGACATGAGGCTGGCCGTACTCGTCGTAGAGTTTGCGGGTACACAGTTTATTTATGTAGCCATCGTAGTACCGCAACACGCGATCCACGGCGTCAGCTTCCCCAGCGCGGGCCGATTCAATCACCGAATAAGGCAAAAGCTCCCTGCCTTTATAATTGGGCTGCTTCATACGGTTCAACCTCCCTCCGGCATGATTGCCAATAGTTTTGTCCGAAGCTCTTTCAGCGTTTTCGCCCTGCGCCGCTGGACGGCGCTGCGGCTCATTCCCATAAGGTCGGCTATTTCCTGATCGGTCATATCCAGAACGCAGCGCAGGATCAAGATACTTTGCGCGTCTTTGGACAGGCCGGAAAAGGCGTCGGCCACAAGCTCATTGTCAATCATCAAATCGTACCCGTGAGAGCTAAAAATATAGCTGTCACTGGGGTAATGATCTTCCGTGCAGAGCTTGTCCATTTCTGCCTGCGATAGAGCGTCAAACGACGTTTCACGGTCGCGGCGGCGCTGCATTTCCCGCAGGTAGTCAAGGGCCTCATGGTACAGCACCAGCTTACAGTAGCGGTCAAACTGGCACCGTTCGCCATAGTCACGGGGGATAGCTTCCATCTTCTCACCCCCTTTCTGTGGGGGTATAGGTGGTTCTCTCCCTTTCCGCCAACAAAGCGAACGGTTTTCCGCCGCCTGCCCGCTAATCGCCTCCTATTTGAAAATTTTTTAAAATATTTTTTAAGCGGTGAAGCAGACCGCAGAAAACGACAAAAAACGCCCGACTGGTGGCAAACCAGCCGGACGAAGAAAGAAGCAAAACGATATGATATTACATGGTATAGTTCATACTCAAATGCGAGCTTATCCCGTGGCGGGGTAAGGCTTTTTTTGAGCGGTTATTGAGTGAGTTAGGGTGTAGATAAATAAGCATGGCGGCACCTCCTACGGGCCGTCAGCTTATTGCCAGCTATGAATCGAAAAGCGCGGACAGAAAGAAACGACGGCTCCGATTTCTCAAAGCCGCCGTATATGATGAAAGGCACGGGGAATTAGCTGCTGTACGACGGCTTTTTTTCTTTTGCCGTCGTGCGGCAGTTAATTACTATCTATTTATTTTATAGAATAGGCATACACAACGCCATCGTTCCAACTACTCACATACAGAATATCATTATGGACTGTAACACCGACACAACCACCGATATTTTCAACCACGATCCTTGTTGTGCCATCTGAAAAGATTTGCCGTACACAACCGTCGCCATTGTCCGCAGCAAAGATTTCCCCATTTGGGCCTACATCTATACCAACTCCCGGTCGGCCAAATTCCGTTGAAAAATCTGTCACTTTCCCATCAGAAGCAATTTTTTTCACGCTGCCGCCATAGTTTGTAACAATCAGGTTCCCCGTTCTATCTTCTACAACACCAACGGGGGTATTCATTCCTTGGAATAAGGCCGTGATTTCTCCCTGTGTCGTAACTTTTATAATATCGTTGCTTCCCCGATTACTAATCAGCAATTCGCCATCTTTATTGAATGATATTCCTGTTGGTGTATTAAGACTGCTTTCCATAAAAACGTTTTTTTCACCCGTGGGGGTGACACGGTAGATTATGTCGTCGCTATAATCAGATACATACAAATTTCCGGTTTCATCAAAAGCCAGCCCCGCAGGGGAACTCATATCTTCGGCAAACTCTGTCTTGTTGCCCTCTGTATCTATTTTCGTTACGGTATTTCCTCCCCAATTAGAGACATAAATACTTCCAGCCTTATCTATGGCAACTGCTGTTGGTGAGGAAAATCCCTCATAAGTTTTAATCAATTCCACGGTTTCACCTACCTTACTATTTCCTGTGTCGGGGCTGATTTCCTGATTTGGTATATTGGAAATGGACGGCTCACTTGTAGCAGGGGGACTTTGAGAGCCGGGAGAAGTGCAGCCTGACACGACAAATAAAAATGCCAGTAAATAAATTGTCAAGTGAATTGCTTTTCTTCCTCTCATTCTTTATCCTCTGTTGTAGCTTTTTGATTATGTTTAGAATTACCCGCATAGGGAAAAAGCGGATCATACAGTTTGAAATCGAATGTTTCCCGATCTACTGCGCCAACAACTTTGTCACTATCGTACAAATCCATCAGAAACGCCGCCATTTGCTGACTGGTATGGTATGTTCCAAAGAGCTTATCATAATCGTACTCGCTGACGTTGTTTGCCACCTTACCAAATTCTGTTTTAGTGGCGGCAGGTGCCAAAACTTTAGCTTGCATTTTTGCCCCTGTTTCTTTTAATTCCCTCGCCAATCCCTCGGTAAATGTGCTAACATAAAATTTTGTGGCACAATAGGTAATGGCGGTGGGAACGATGGTATAGCCTCCGCAAGAAGAAATGTTTATGAGCTGTGTTCCCTCTACATCTTTGTAGTCATGGACAAACAGAGTGGATAAGATTGTTAGAGCCTCAATATTCAAGTGAAGCATGGTTTCGATTTTTTTCAAATCTTGCTGTGCCACGCTATCGTAGTTTCCAAAGCCTGCGTTGTTGATCCATGTTTCCAGCGAATATCCTTTTAAATCTGCATAGAGCTGATATACGTTTTCCCAAACTGACAAGTCTGTGACTTGGATTGCAATATCAAGAGTTGGATATTTCTGCAAAATCTCGTCTTTTAGGGCTTCAAGGTTATTCTGGCGGCGGGCAACCACGATCAGGTTTTTGCCACGGGCTGCAAATGCTTTTGCTGTCTCATAACCAATACCTGAACTGGCTCCGGTAATTACCGTGTATTTGTTTTTTTTCTGTATCATTTGAAAATCCTCCTTTAGTTTGGTATAATGGAACTATACAATGTAGAGTGAACTCTATGTCAAGAGTGTGGAGGTGATTTTTTTGGAATACTCAATCGGTGAATTTTCAAAACTCACAGGTTTAGGTATACATACCCTGCGTTATTATGAGCATGAAAATTTAATTATCCCGGATCGTAATTCCAGTAACCGTCGGCGCTATTCTGATAGAGATATAGCATGGATTGATTTTATTAAGCGTTTGAAAGATACGGGTATGCCAATTAAAGAAATCAAACGCTACGCAAAACTGCGGGCTGATGGGGAATCAACCTTGTCTGAACGAATGGAAATGCTGATACAACATCGGCAAGCACTCAATGAGCAGATTTTACAATTACAGGAACATCAAACTAAACTGGACGATAAAATAGCATTTTACCGTGAAGAAATCAGGAATCACTAGATAAATATTTAAGTTTTGTTAAGGAAGTATCTGCTGAATGATTGCTTTCTCTTTTGCTATCATTCAGCAGATTGTATGTTCTTAAATATGTAAAAGTTCCTTAATATTATCGCCTAACGCCATATTAGCGATTTCTTTCGACGGGCTAACAAATTCTACCAATTCTCGATACAAGTATGGCTCTCCATAAGGAGCGTCAGAGCTAAAAAAACACTTTTCGGGCAACTCAATCAATGCCATTTTGGTAGCTATCGACGCAAAAGCAGCAGATAGGTCTAAATACACGTTCCTATGTGTCTTTGCAAACTTTATTACTTCTATCCAATTTGTCCCACCTAAATGTCCAAAGATAACAGGCACTTGTGGGTATTGTTCACACAACGTCATTAACAGCTTAATTCCCTCCATCGTAACAGGTGAAAATGTATGCACCCATATAGGGAAAATTGTGGTGGTTACGATAGCTTGAAATATAGTGTCTAATTGTATAATTTGTTGTTCATTTCCTGGAGTAAATTCTCCAACACCGAGCAACGAGTTTAATATTATATAATCATTAAGCCAGCTTTGAGTTTCAACCAAAGACATTCCTAACGGCACGGAGCCAAATCCCGAAAAACGATTAGGATAATTTTTGATAATTGAAACAAGATCAGATATGTTTTTCCTTTGACGCATAATATTAGCTTCTTTACTATTTGCACCGGCTAATACTTTGTATAATGCAGCCATTTCTGTTTCGATTTCATTTAACGAGGCGGCTTTCTCTGGGTGTGGCGCAGAACAAAAAAGTATTGCTTTATCTACTCCGGCGTTATCCATCATTTTTAGTTGCATTTCAGTGGGAAGCATTATATGCTCATGGCTATCAATAATCATTTTCAATCATTCCTTTCCAGCAGATATTCTGCTATAATTAAGTTACCATTTCAACATATAATATACAAGAACGCACTTTTTTGATATGTAGTGTAGTTTTTGATACTTACAGTAAGGAGTTTTAATATGGCAAAGACAATAGCAATTCCCGAACAATGCCCTATGGATGTAGGCTTAAACATATTAAGTGGAAAATGGAAGTTGCGGATTTTATGGCACATTTCCAGAAAACCTATTCGATTCAATGAGTTACAAAGGTCAATAGGCACTATAACCACAAAAACACTTACCCAACAACTCCGCGAATTAGAGGAACAAAAAATTGTTTTGCGTACTGTTTATCCAGAAATGCCACTAAGGGTTGAATACTCTTTGACAGCATTAGGACAAAGTATTCAGCCGATCTTAAAGGCGTTATGCGATTGGGGAACAAGTTATCAAAAAGCAACTTCTTCTGTATCATGATTACGAATTATAAACTGTAATCAAAGTGCATATCACATCATTCCCTGCACATAGTATGAACTATACAATGTAAAGGGGTGAAGCGATATGGCGAAAGGAACAGAATATCCCGGTTTTGAAACGCTTGGAGCGGACATCAAAGAAGCGCGGAAAGCATTGGGATTGTCCCGCAGGGCATTGGCTGAACAAGTCAGCATTGATCCCCGGTATCTTGCAAATATAGAAAACAGCGGCGATCTTCCCAGCGTTCCGGTACTTTATGAGCTGGCGAGGATATGCAAGCTCCCCATAGAACGCTACTTCCACCCGGAAGCAGAACCAGAGGGCAGCGAACAGCGCCAGAGGGTCGGCCACAAATTAAAGCTGTGTCCCGAACCGTATTTGCCGATTATCGAGGGAGCCATTGACGGGGCTATTAAAATTAGGGAAGCGGGGGACGAATAAACGTCCTCCGCTATCCATTTCTATATCAACATGCCATTATTTGGGCTAATGATCTGGCCTGTCATTGATGGCTGGAGCAAGATTCTACAAATCAATTCTGCAATATCTTCCGGGGTAGAAATTCTTTGTAAAGGTAAGTTACCGCTTAGACGGTACATCTTTTCTTCTTCCCCCGCCCACCAGCGCGTGGATATAGCGGCAGGGGCTATACAGTTCACGCGAATATCTGGTGCCAAAGCCCGCGCTAAAGATTTTGTTAAACAGTGGACAGCCGCTTTTGAAGCTGCATAAGGTAATGATGAACCGGAGCCAGTAATACCTGCGATACTTCCCATATTAAGAATGGCACAATCTTTCTGGCCTTTCATAATTGGTGTAACTGCACGCGCACAATAGAACATGCCTTTTACATTGACAGAAAATAATTTATCCCACACATTATCTGTTACACTTTCCAGATCAGAAAGGTCAATCTGCTCTGTTATACTTGCATTGTTTACAAGGTAATGGATAGCACCATATTTTTGTTCTGCCTCCATAACCATCTCGTGAACGGCACAATCGTCCGTTACGTCTGCTTTGATAGCAATTACCGAGCCACCATTGGCTTCTATCATGTCAACTGTTTCCTGTGCCTCCTTGTAAGAATGAGAGTAATTCAGTATAACCGAAGCACCATATTCTGCTAACTTGATACAGGTTGCACGGCCTACGCCTGTTCCACCGCCTGTCACTAAAGCAATCTTATTTTTGAAAGCTGTCATTGTTAAAACCTCCTGTACTTTTGATTTTATTATACATTCCTTTTCAAATGATGTATAATTGTTGGTAATGATACAATCAATCACACAAAATGATGGGTGAGGATATGGAAAGTTTAGAACTGCGAATTTTTAGGGAAGTTGCACGAGAAAAGTCTATTTCAAAGGCAGCGGAAAAATTAAATTATGTCCAATCAAATGTAACAGCTCATATCAAACGGCTGGAAGAAGAATTAGGAACCACATTGTTTACACGACACGGAAAAGGCGTAACGATTACCGAAGAGGGTGAAAAGTTACTTAATTATGCGGATTCTATTCTGGAATTATTAGATCATGCTGTAACAGAATTTCAGATTAAAAAATTGAAATTAAGAATTGGAGCAACACCAACTCTCGCTGCTTCCCGATTGCCGGGCTGGATTGCCAGCTATCAAAAAGAATTTTTTGATGTATCTTGCTCAATTGTTACGGACAGTCAGGAAAAGCTGATTTATCTGTTGGAAAATCAAGTGATAGATTGTGCTTTTGTAGAACAAAGGTATATTAACTCACATATAAAATCACTTTTTAGCTTTCAGGAACCGTTATGTATAATCGCACCACATGAAAGTACCACTGAAACGCTTGAAAATTATCCGCTGGTTGTAAATAATATCGAAAGCTGTCCGTACAGAAAGCTATTATTGAATTGGATATTCTCTAAAACTCATTCAACGCCTGCCGTAGTGGAATTTGATACCGTTGAAGCGATCTGTAACGCAGTATCATTAGGTATGGGAATTTCCCTTTTACCAACAAATGTAGTTATTGACAAGAGGAATATAAGAATGATTCAAGAACGGGAAATAGGCGCTTTAGATATTCATATGGTGACGCTTTATAATCAGCAGAATAAAGAAGTTTATCAGTTTCAGAATCTTGTAAAATCGCAAGGCATAGACTAACTTTTATACAGGAATAGAGGACGTGAAAAGCGTTCTCTATTTTTTTGCGCTCTTATCACTTTCTGCCTGCATTTTGCGGGCATTTTTTTGTGGCGGAAACGCCTTATAGACGTAGAAACAGCAACGTAGCAAGCATAGGGAGTGTAGCCACACTCCCGGTAAACGGCCCCGCCCGTCCCTGCCGGGCCGTGTCCGTTTCTGCTTGTTGGGGAAGTCCCCAAACCCCTGTGAGAGAAAGGACGGTGAAACATCATGGCGAACCGGAAACGGCCTATTGTGCTGCGCGTCCCCGTGACAGCAGAAGAACGGGAATTGATTAAAAAAAAGATGGCGCAGCTCCACACGAAAAACTTTTCGGCCTACGCCCGGAAAATGCTGATTGACGGCTACATCATCAACGTAGACCACAGCGACATTCGGGCGCATACCGCAGAGCTGCAAAAGATTGGCGTCAACGTCAACCAGATTGCGAAGCGGATCAACTCCACGGGTACGGTGTACGCGCAGGACGTGGAGGACATAAAGGGGGCGCTGGCGGAAATATGGCAATTACAAAGATATGGCCTATTAAAAGCACGCTGAAAAAGGCCCTCGATTACGTTGAGAATCCAGACAAGACTGACGACAAGCTGCTGGTGTCCTCTTACGCCTGCGCTTACGAAACAGCGGATATTGAATTTGAAATGCTGCTGTCACAGGCCATTCAGAAAGGTAACAATCTGGCACACCATCTTGTGCAGGCATTTGAGCCGGGGGAAACCACGCCGGAACAGGCCCATGAGATCGGGCGGCAGCTTGCCAATGAAGTGCTGCAAGGGAAATACCCCTATGTCCTGACAACGCATATTGACAAGGGACATATTCACAACCACATTGTTTTCTGCGCTGTGGATATGGTGAACCAGCGGAAATATATTTCCAACAAACAGAGCTATGCCTTTATCCGGCGAACCAATGACAGGCTGTGCAAGGAAAACGGCTTGTCCGTTGTGAAGCCGGGCCGGGATAAGGGCAAGACTTACGCCGAGTGGGACGCCCAGCGCAAAGGAACGAGCTGGAAAGCGAAGTTGAAAGCTGTCATGGATTCCGTCATTCCGCTGTCCTCTGATTTTGACGACTTCCTGCGGCGCATGGAGGCGCAGGGCTATGAGATTAAGCGCGGAAAATATATCTCATTCCGGGCGCAGGGACAGGAACGGTTTACCCGCTGCAAAACCTTGGGGGAAGCCTACACCGAGGACGCCATAACCGAGCGGATCAAAGGCAGGCCCATACTTCATAAGCCGAAGCAGGAGCAGGGCATTTCTCTCCTGATTGACATTCAGAACAGTATCAAGGCCCAGCAGTCGGCAGGCTATGAACGGTGGGCGAAGCTCCACAATCTCAAACAGGCCGCTAAGACATTGAACTTTATCACGGAACACAAGATTGATACTTACGCCGATCTGGAAAGCAAGGTTTCCGAGATTGCCGCCGCGAATGAAGAAGCTGCCGCCGCACTGAAAACCGTGGAACAACGCCTTGCGGATATGGCGGTGTTGATTAAGAACGTCACCACCTACAAACAGACGCGGCCTATCGCAGCGCAGTACCGCAGGGCAAAGGATAAGGACAGTTTCCGTCAGGAACATGAAAGCAGCCTGATTTTGTATGAAGCGGCGGCGCGGGCCTTAAAGGAAACCGGCGTGATGAAGCTCCCCGATCTGACGGCGCTCAAAACCGAATACACACGGTTTTCCGGGGAAAAGGAACGGCTGTATGAGAAGTACGGCGAAGTGAAAAAGGAGCTGAAAGAATACGGGATCATCAAGCAGAATGTGGACGGAATTTTGCGGGTGACACCAGAAAAGGAAAGGACGCAAGAACTATGAGTATTCCGAAAATGAATTACCCGCAGTACCGCAAGGCCCGGAGGCTGGTGCGGGAGTGCTGCAACTATGGCTGTGGAAATTGCCTCCTGCTGGACGATGGGGAAGAATGTGTCTGTGTGCAGAGCATTTCCTATTCGCTGTTGTGCCGGTGGTTCCGGGCCGCTGTCCTCCCGCTGGACACGGCCCTGTGTGCCGAGTTGGAACGGGACGGAATGAAACGCTGCTGCGAGTGCGGGGCTGCGTTCACGCCGAAGTCCAACAGGGCGAAGTATTGCCCGGCCTGCGCCAAACGGCAGCGCCGCCACAAGGAAGCGGAACGGCAGCGGAAAAGATACCTGTTGTCTACGCATTTAGGGCCTTAAAAATCCCATGAAATCAGGGCTTCTCAAAGGCGGTCGGCGGGGTGGCTGAATGAATTATCAAACATCTGCGGAAACGTCCGTCTAAAGGAGTAGAAAAAATCAAAAATCCGGGACATGTGAGCGAATAGTTAGGCTCCTTGTCCCGGATAATTGTTATCCATATAATTATAAACTTGAACTGTCCATGATATTATGATACTCTTTTTTATATGTTTTTACGTTATCAACAGTTGAAAGCAAGGATTGAAAATGAATATCAAAGAAAATTTATGGCTATCTATTACCGAAAATTCAAATAGTGATCACCTCGATTTTTCGGTAAATACAAATTCATTGGGCATACCAGATACCGTTAGTAAAAATATTTCACGCATGATAAATGTTGTCGGTTTCTATCCAGATACAGATTGTAAAACACTGGTTGCTGCTTTAGCAGGAAAATATAAAATTCCCTCAAGCAGCTTACTTTGCGGTAATGGTGCAGATGATTTACTTTATCGGCTGGTCTTTGCATTGAAGCCTTTAAGCGCCCTTATAATTGAACCGACTTTTGAGGAATACAATCGCGCGTTGGAGTTAGTAGGCTGTAAGGTATCTCATTACCAACTAAATCCCCGAAACGATTTTGAACTTAACAGTGACATATTGGATTTTATCAAAGAGGATTTAGATGTAATATTTCTTTGCAATCCGAACAATCCTACGGGTAGTCTTGTTAGTCCGCAGCTTTTGGGCGAGATTATAGAAATGTGCCAAATGAAAAATGTTCTTGCGATTGTAGATGAATGTTTCATTGAATTTATACAGGAATGGAAAAAGTATTCACTAAAACAAAAAGCGGCGGATTCATTGAATCTAGTTGTTATCGACGCATTTACAAAAACCTATTCTTTGGCAGGCTTTCGTCTTGGTTTCTGTATTTCGGGCAATCATGCTTTACTTGAAAAAATGAAATCACAGGGTCAAAGCTACGGTGTTTCTGTTCCAGCTCAATTCGCTGGAATATGTGCGCTTATGGATAAACGCTATATGCAAACGACTTACAGTTTTTTAGACAGAGAACGGGACTGGCTGCTTTCACAGCTCCTTACACTTAAAGTTGAAGTGTGGCCGTCATGGGGAAACTTTCTACTACTGCGATCACGACAACTAAATTTGAGACAAAAACTTTTAGAAAGAGGAATTAAAACGCGGGATTGTTCTTGCTTTTATGGTTTGGGGCCTGAATATTGCCGTATAGCGGTTCGCTTACATGAGGAAAATGAGACACTTATAAAAACTATACAAGCTATCCTGAATTGAACGGTTAGAATATTATCTATGAAACACCTGCTGTCTACGCATTTAGGGCCTTAAAAATCCCATGAAAGCAAGGCATTTCAAAGGCGGTCGGCGGGATGGCTGAATGAATTATCAAACACCTGCGAAACTGACGGTCTAAATGCGTAGAAGTAGGCATTAACAACCGGGGCATGAGAACCAGTCTATCGGTCTTATGTCCCGGTTGTTCGGTTAAATGCGGTTCATATTTACTATTTTATATCCAGATATTAACAGCAACAGCGACCACTATACCAATCGTAGTGTCCAAAATACGATTGATTGCAAAACTGACCGGACTTATATCCCCCTCATGGGTAACTGTTACACATAGGAATACTACACACATGAGGAAAGTCCCCTTTTCCTGCCGTATTAAGAGAGAGAACTTGATTACAGGGATGAGTAAAAGGGATAATGTGGCATATCGTAGCAATTCAATGGAAATGGGGAAGATATATCGCTCAAATAGCAAAAACATCATTCCATAAATGCCACCTATGATTGTTGCAATTTCACGGTTTTTAGCCTGTTTAATGCTATCATGTTGATTACGCTGTATACAGAGTATTGCAGCAATCGCCGCATAGAATGGTGTTCCTGTATTCCGTATGGTATCAATTAGAAAACACAGAAATACGGCAATAACCGTTTTCCAAATACGTCCTCCTACTTTTATGGGATAAGGTTTCATACCTTATCATAAAGTCCTTTCAACGTATATTCAGCTAAAATATGTCCCGCCATTTTGCGATACAGTTCATTTAGATAAAATCCTGTTTCCAAATCAAGCAGACAATTCAGCGCGAAAACGTGTAGTTCATAGATATGGGCCTGATCGGGTGGCGTCATGCCTCCATAAAAGCAGGATAGTTCCTTGCTTTGTTGGTTCCCCTGAATACTCGTCCAGCTATTGCAGCCCTGCACGAAATCGTGGGCTGTCTGGCTCGCATTTTCTTTCAGTTCATGGCGCGTGATATTTGCAGCCAACCAGTGAATCCACGAAAAACCGCCTGTAACGGGATAGGCGTCTTTGTCCTCTAAGACGATGGCAAAGGAAACTGTCCCCTCCGGCGTGTCCTCGATTTTGAAAGGCAGGGAATAAGTCGGAACGCCATTTTCATTAAATTGTGTTCCGCGTCCGCCGTATTGATCCTGAATGATACCGTCAATAATTCCTGTGCTTGTTATAATCATGTTTCTACCTCCATGTGTTTTATCAATTCCATCATAACCACATGGAACGCCGGAGTAAATTACCCACTTTTTTGTAGGTATTATTCGGGGACAACTCCTTTTTCGATTAAGAGGGATTCTTTGCCCTGCACTTTTAGATATTCAATACCAATATGCTGCATAATTTTCAAGGCTTCTAACAGCTCCCGGCCTGGCCCCTCCGTTAAGGAATATTCTACATGGAGTGGATAGCCCTCAAAGGATTCCTTTTCGACAAAACCGTAGTCCATCAATTCCTTTAGCTGTTCCAACAGCATTTTTTGTGTGATTCCATCAATATCTCTTTCCATCTTGGCAAGAGAAGTCGACCCCAGCCGCAGCCGCCATAAGATGATCGGTTTCCATTTTCCTTTTATCATATCGTGTACCAGCTCCAAAGGGCAGGTAAATTCGTCACGCATTTTCATAGTGTATTCACTTCCTTTGTTCTTATTGTATCTCAACTTTCTTGTTTTCTCAACTATTAGCATGAATTATATCATGTATATAACGAACATTTTTATTCCGAAAAGGATAGACTACGAAAAGTAATTGTGGTAAAATTACTTGACATAGAGTTTACTCTATATAGTATGATAAAACAAGCTTATTGCAGTTATATTAGGAAAGGTGGGTGCTGATGGCAGGAATTTTTACTTACGGTTTGATTCTGGTAATAGGTTTATCATTGGGGTTGATATTTACCGTAGTTGGCTTGTTTTTTGGACATATCATTTTGTTTGACAGTATTTTCTTTTCAATGATTGTCGGAATAATCTGCAATCAAATGTTGGGTATTCACATGGCGCTGTGCCTGCTCATTGGACTTGCATTGTTTGGCCTGCTGTTCAAGCTCCAAACTACCAGTGTTGGGTTCTGGATCATCGGTGTTCTGCTTTCTACATTTTGGGCAGGGGTGTTTTGCCTGCTGGCCTTTATACTGACAGAGCATGATATGCTCTGGACATATGTAGTGCTGGGGCTTGGTTTCGTGATAATGATGGGCCTGCACCTGCGGGCAAGAGATTACTAATAAAAAAGTGGAGGGTATTAAGATGATAGCAGAGATTCTATTGTTAGTTTTGGGATTTATTCTTTTTATTTATGGCATATATCATTTGATAAGGCGAAACAGGGAAAAGTACGATTATAAAAAGTATGGTACATGTGTATATGTTGGTTTGGCCTTTCTAACCTTTTCTTTGATTTTGATATTCCAGCTACATAAACGGTTTAATTTACTTTTACTAATGGTGGTAGTGGCTCTCATTTTTGCAATATTGAGAAAATTATTATTGTCTAAGGGATTTAGAAAAGATTAAGGAGTAAAATGAAAGGAATGGAAAGAAGATATGTTTACAGATAAAAGAAGTAAACGTGTTATATTTGTTGCTCATTGTATTCTAAATCAAAATGCAATTTCTGATGGAACCGCAGATTACCCCGGTTCACATGTAGATATTATTCGCACTTTGCTGGACGCACAAGTAGGGATTATACAAATGCCCTGTCCTGAATTGTGTTGTCTCGGATTGGACAGAGGAAATATTTTGGGAGCTGAAAGTCCCGTTGTGGTTGAGAATACACGAATCAGAAAAGAAATCCAACGTCCTGACGCTGTTTCTTTACTTGATCGTTTGGTTGAGCAAGTGATCTCACAGATAATTGAATATCATAAACATGGGTTTAAGATACTTGGTATTGTTGGAATCAATCGTTCCCCCTCCTGTGGTGTTGATACTACGTCCAATGATAATAAAGAAATTGGAGGAACGGGCGTTTTTGTAACTAGAATTAAGTCAGCACTGGCGACTTGTAATCTGTCAATACCAGTAATAGGGATAAAATCAGACAATGAATCTATTGAGCGTGTTAGGGCCTTATTATCAGGTTCCTTAAATTTTGAAATGGTGGAAAATGGACGTGGAATTTGATTTTTGTGCAGAATATAAATCAAAATAGTATATACTAATAAAATAAAGTCCAGCGGTGTGATGTCAAGAAAATAAATGATTT
>ULQO01010568.1_pt1 | contig 15710 bp, 10 predicted proteins | sample 1954601 | NCBI WGS metagenome assembly ULQO01 (sample SAMEA4835658, study PRJEB28245) | human gut metagenome | biome: gut microbiome; material: fecal sample | place: Denmark | collected 2008
CCCTTCTGGGTCTCCACCGGCAGCAACGATATTATCGGGGAAGTGCTTGCCCAGGCGGACGAGGAGATTTATAACCGTCTGACCTCCCTGGTCAACGGCGAGACCTTCACTACTTTCATCGACACCGGCGTGATCTATCCGCAGATCAAGAGCAATCCCTCCACCATTTACAGCTTCCTGCTGGTGACCGGTTATCTGAAGGCACTGAAAACCACGCCCTCCTTCAGCGGCGATTTTATGTGCGAGGTCTCCCTGCCCAACCGGGAGATTTCTCTGGTGTATAACAAGGAGATCTTGCAGCGGCTGGAGAATCTGATCCCACTGTCCACGGCGATTTCCGTTCAGGAGGCCATCTTCTCCGGCGATAACGCACGGCTGAAAGCGCAGATACAGACGCTGCTGACCCAGTCGGTCAGCTCCTTCGATACCGCCGGGGAGAACTTCTACCACGGCTTTATGCTGGGTCTGTGCGCCCTGCTGGGCGGCGCTTTTGTGACCTCCAACCGGGAATCGGGCGACGGGCGCTATGACATTCAGTTGAAGCCCACGCAAAAGGGTCTTCCGGGCATCCTGATCGAGCTGAAAGCGGAGAAGAATTGCAGCGACGAAAAGCTGAAAAAGCTGTCCGAGACGGCCTTGCAGCAGATCAACGACAAGAAATACGAAACCGAGCTGACGACCGCCGGGGTCAGAACGATTTATAAATACGGCGTGGCCTTCAGCGGTAAAAAGGTCGAAGTGGCAGTCGGATGAGGAGAGAAAGCAATGGTTAACGAGAAAAGCAGCGCCGTGGGCGTGAATATACAGGAAAAGGCCACGATGATCTGGAATGTGGCGGATGTGCTTCGCGGGCCGTTCAAGCCCCACGAATATGGCCTTGTGATCCTGCCGATGACGGTGGTCAAGCGGTTTCACGACTGCCTGCTGCCCACCCACGATGCGGTGATCGAGCAATATGAAAAGGTTAAGAAGCTGGCGGTTATCGACGGCTTTCTGACCCGTGCCTCCGGCTATCAGTTCTATAACACCAGCCGCTTCACTTTTGAGAGCCTGCTGGCCGACCCGGACAACATTGAAGCAAATTTCCGGGACTATCTGGCCGGGTTCTCCGGCAATGTGCAGGATGTGCTGGCCAAGTTCGATTTTGACAACATCATTCGCCGTATGGTGGAGTGCAACAGCCTGTATCTGGTCATCAAGGAGTTCAACTCCCCCAAGGGCTACCTCGGTCCGGATAAGATCAGCGCCGTGGACTGCGGCTATATCTTTGAGGATCTCGTCAAGCGCTTTTCCGAGTCCTTTGGCGAGGAGGCCGGAGCGCACTTCACCAGCCGGGACATCATCTATCTGATGACCGACCTGCTGTTGTGCGATGCCAAGCTGGATGACGGCAATGTGACCGTGTACGACATGACGATGGGCACCTCGCAGATGCTTTCCTGTATGGAGGAGCGCATCCACGAGCTGAACAGCGATGCGGAGGTGACCTGCTTCGGGCAGGAGTTTAACTCCTCCACCTTCGCCATTGCAAAGGCGGATATGATGATCCGGGGCGGCGACCCCAATAATATGCGGTTCGGTGATACGCTCTCCGACGATCAGTTTCCGGGCTTCACCTTCCGGTACTGCATTTCCAATCCGCCCTTCGGCATCGACTGGAAGCGGGAAAAGAAGGCCGTGGAGGCCGAAGCCGCCAAGGGCGAGCTGGGGCGCTTTGCGCCCGGTCTGCCGAAAATCAGCGACGGACAGCAGCTTTTTGTGCTCAACGGCCTGTCTAAGCTGGCGCCGGGCGGCAAAATGGCGATCATTCAGAACGGCTCGCCGCTGTTTGCCGGCGATGCCGGGAGCGGCCCCAGCAATATCCGCCAGTATATCTTGGAAAACGATTGGCTGGACGCCATTGTCCAGCTTTCCACCGACCAGTTTATGAACACCGGCATCTCCACCTATATCTGGGTGCTGTGCAAGGACAAGCCCGCCTACCGCTGCGGCAAGGTGCAGCTCATTGACGCGTCCCACTGCTATGAACAGCGCCGCAAAGCCATCGGCACCAAGCGCAACGACATCAGCGACCATTGCCGGGAACTGATCGTGCAGGCCTACGGCGAATACCGGAACAATGCCGTGTATGGGGACAAGTCCGGCATGTACTGCGAGAGCAAGATTTTCGGCAGTGAGGAGTTCGGCTACAACAAAATCGTGGTGGAGCGTCCGCAGCGGGACGAAAACGGCGAGATCGTGATGAAGCGGGGCAAGCCGGTGGCGGACACCGCCCTGCGGGATACCGAAAATGTGCCGCTGGTGCAGGATATTGACGCCTATTTTGCACGGGAGGTCCTGCCTTACGCCCCAGATGCGTGGATCGACAAGAGCAAGACCAAGGTGGGCTATGAAATTCCGATGACCCGCTATTTCTACGAGTATCAGCCGCCGGAGCCGGTGGACGACATTGTGGAGCGGATTCAAAAGCTGGAGCGTGAGATTGCCGACAGCCTGAACACGCTGTTCCATAAGGAGGGCTGACGGCAGATGCGTGAAATGAAAGACAGCGGAATTGAGTGGATTGGACAAATACCAAAGGAATGGGAATTGCGCAGAGCAAAGACACTATTTATGCAACGCAATAGTAAAGGAAATGAAATTGAAGTTTTGCTTTCTCCAACGCAAAAATACGGGGTTGTTCCGCAAAGCCAACTTGAGGGCGTTGTCCAAGTCAAAGAAGATACAGATCTTCAAATGTTCAAAACGGTTCATAAAGGCGATTTTGTTATAAGCCTAAGAAGCTTTCAGGGAGGATTCGAGTACTCTTTATACGAGGGTGTATGTTCTCCTGCATACCAAGTCTTTTATCCGACATCACCCATTTGTGACACATATTATCGTTACCTGTTTAAATCACAGAGCTTTATTAGCAAGATGAATAATCTAACAGTGGGTATTCGAGAAGGGAAAAACATCCAGTATGTTGATTTTGCAAACTCTCAAATTCCAGTCCCTCCTCTTGCCGAGCAGGAGCGCATTGCAGCCTTTTTGGATGCGGAGTGCGCCGAAATCGACGCGGTATTGGAAAAGACCCGTGCGTCCATTGAAGAATACAAAAAGCTGAAACAGGCGGTCATTACGCAGGCAGTCACCAAGGGCATCCGTGGCGATAGGCCGATGAAGGATAGCGGCATTGAATGGATTGGGGAAATTCCGAAAGAGTTCGAGACGCTTCAATTAAAATTTTTGTGTAAGCTAATAACTGATGGAACCCATTTCTCCCCCTCGACGGTTGAAACGGGATTGCCTTATATTACTGCTGGAGATGTTCACGGTATTGGCCTTGATTATAATTCTGCCAAGCGTATATCTGAAGAAGATTTTAATTTGCTAGTTAATCAAGGATGCCAACCCTTAAAAGGTGATGTTTTACTTGTCAAAGATGGCGCCACAACAGGGCGAGTTGGTTTTGTTGACAGTGATGTTCCGTGCGTTATTCTATCTTCGGTCGCAATGCTCCGTCCTGCCGACAATATCAACGGACACTATCTTATGTACCTACTAGCGTCCTACTTTTTACAGAATCAAATTCTTGTTTCTATGGCGGGTTCTGCTATGCCTCGTATAACTTTAACAAAACTCGTGAAATATATCGGCCTCCTTTCACCGCTTTCTGAGCAGCAAGAAATCGCCGATTACCTTGACGAAAAATGCGCTGGTATAGATGCTCTCATCACCAAGAAGCAGCAATACCTCACCGAAATCGAAAACTACAAGAAATCCCTGATTTACGAATATGTGACGGGCAAGAAGGAGGTGCATCCGCTGTGACGACAGTTTCAAGCGTTGCCGAATTTGTTCAGCAAATCACGGAACTGGATCATTCTCTTATCCGTGACGGTGGTCCGAATAACGAGACGCTGCTTTTTAGAGGCCAGTCAAACAAAGCGTATGATTTGCTTCCGTCAATAGCCAGAAAGCAGAAAATTGCCTGCGATATTTCGATTTTCACCGAAGAACGCAATATGATTGAAATGGCGAAATATAAGCTTCCGAATGTCTTTAATGATTCGCTTTCCCCAATCGAACTATTGGCGCTTTTGCAGCACCACGGAATCCCAACCCGCCTTTTGGACATTACGGAAAATGCTTTGGTCGCTTTGTATTTTGCCTGCGCCGGAAATGCAGGAGCGGATGGCGAAGTTATTGTATTTAAGACAAACGAGTTGGATGTGGCGAATTATCCAATCGTCAACGCTATTGCAGACAGCTACCGATTTGCCCGAGCTACATTCTTGGAATTAAGCTTGTTCTATGACGCAGTGAAACGCCAGCCGTATTTCCTTGAGCAAGCACAGTCAAATGGAATTTGCCATAAGACAGATAAAGAGGGCGATAAAGAGGGTGATAAAGAGGGTGATAAAGAGGGTGGCCAGTGGATTGAAGAATGTTGTAAAGATCCGTTTTTTATCTACGCACCCGTCAGAGAAATGCGTCAGCAGGCGCAGCAAGGCAGGTATATCCTGTTTCCGAATCACATCGAACACGACCAAATGAGCTTTTGTTCGTATATTGATAAAATCGAGAAGGATGCGGATTTTATTGCAGGTAGAATCCTTGTTGCCGGTAGCGTAAAGGAAAAAATCTTAAAAGAACTGGCGTTGTTCGGAATAACAAAGGAAACGCTGTTTTGTGATAGTGTAGATGTTGTGTGTGAGTCGATCAAAGGAAAATTTGAGCAGAAAGTTAGGGGACAGAAACAATGGTAACTGATGCAACCGAAAAGCGTTTTGAAGCGGATATAGAATCCTTCTTTCTCTCCCCGGCGGGCGGATATACCAAGGGCGCAGATACCTATGACGCCAAACAGGGGCTCTATGTGAATACCCTGATCGACTTTGTGCAGCGCACCCAGCCTAAGGAATGGGCGCGTTTTGAAAACGCCAATCAGGTGGACCCGGTGCGGAAGTTCTGCACAGCGTTCAACACCGCCTGCGAGACGGAGGGACTGCTCTCTGTCCTGCGCCACGGCTTCAAGCACCGTGGTCTGCGTTTTCGGGTGTGCTATTTTAAGCCGGAGTCTGCCCTGAATCAGGCGGCGGCTGCCCAGTGGGCGGCAAACACCATCGAGTGCTATCGCCAGTGGTACTTCTCCGCTGATACAAAAAAGAGCGTGGATATGGTGCTGGTGCTCAACGGCATCCCGGTGTTCGCTTTTGAATTAAAAAACCAGTACACCGGACAAACGGTGGATGACGCCAAGCGGCAGTGGATGTATGACCGCGACCCGCGGGAGCTTTGCTTCCAATTCAACAAGCGTATTCTGGCCTATTTTTGTGTGGATCACACCGAGGTGTGGATGACCACAAAGCTCGCCGGAAAGAACACCTATTTCCTGCCCTTTAACCAGGGCTCCAACGGAGCCGGAAACGACGGCGGCAAGGGCAATCCGGCAAACCCAAACGGCTACCCGACGGCGTATCTGTGGGAGAATGTCTTTCAGAAGGACAGTATGATGGACATTGTCCAGAAGTTTATGAACCTGAAGGACGGCAAAACGCTGATTTTTCCGCGCTATCATCAGCTGGATGTGGTGCGCAAGCTGCTGGCCGATGTCAGGCAGAACGGAGCGGGGCATAATTACCTGATCCAGCACAGCGCTGGAAGCGGCAAGTCCAACTCCATTGCGTGGACGGCTTACCGGCTGGCCTCGCTGTTCAATGAGGAAAACAAGCCGGTGTTCTCCAGCGTGGTCGTCGTTACCGACCGCACCGTGCTGGATGCGCAGCTGCAAGAGACCATTTCCGGCTTTGACCACACTCTCGGCGCTATTGAGACCATTGGGGAAGATAAGACCTCCAAGGACCTGCGGGACGCCATCAACGGCGGCGTGCGCATTATCGTCACCACCTTGCAGAAGTTCCCGGTCATTTATCAGGAAGTGGATAAGGTGGCGGGACGGAACTTTGCGATTATCGTAGACGAGGCCCATTCTTCCCAGACCGGCAGCTCGGCTCTGAAACTGAAAGCCGCCCTCGCAGATACGGAGGATGCACTGCGGGAATACGCTGAGATCGAGGGCAAGGCCGAAGAAGAGCTGGACCCGGACGACCGCCTGATGCGGGAAATGACCGTTCAGGGGCGGCATAAGAACCTATCCTTCTTTGCCTTTACCGCGACGCCCAAGGACAAGACGCTGGAATTGTTCGGCACGGAATATGAGGACGGCAGCTTTCATCCGTTCCATATTTACAGTATGCGGCAGGCCATTGAAGAAGGCTTTATTCTGGATGTGCTCCAGAACTATATGACCTATGACACCTGCTTCAAAATCGTCAAAACCTCGGAAGATAACCCGGATGTGCCCGCCAGCCGTGCGGCTAAGGTGATCCGCAAATATCAGGAGCTGCATCCGTATAACATCTCGCAGAAGGCGCAGATCATCGTAGAGACCTTCCGGGAAACCACCCGAAACAAGATCGGCGGCAGGGGTAAAATGATGGTCATCACCTCGTCCCGCCTTGCGGCGGTGCGCTACTACCACGAGGTCAAGCGCTACATAGAGGAGCAGAAGTACAACGATGTGCAGGTGCTGGTGGCCTTTTCAGGTGCTGTGCAGGACGGTGATACAGAATACACCGAGACGAAGCTGAATGTTCGTGCGGATGGAACGCACATCGCCGAAACGCAGACCAAGGCGGAGTTCCACGATCATTTCAATGTGCTGATCGTTGCAGAGAAGTATCAGACCGGTTTTGACGAGCCGCTGCTGCACACGATGATCGTGGACAAGAAGCTGAAGGGCGTCAAAGCTGTGCAGACGCTGTCCAGATTGAATCGTACCTGCACCGGCAAGGTGGACACTTTCGTTCTCGATTTTGCCAACAAGAAAGAGGACATTTTGGAGGCGTTTCAGCCGTTCTATCAAGAAACCTCGCTTTCGCAGGAGGTCAACGCTGACCTGATCTATCAGACGCAGAAGGAGCTGCGGGGATTTGCGGTCTATAACGATGCAGATATTGAGGCTTTTGCCAAGGAGTATTTCAGCACAGGCCGGCAGGATGCCCGGGCGATGGGGCGAATGACCAGTGTGTTGAAGCCGGTGGCAGACCGTTATAATCAAAAAACGCCCAACGAGCGGTATCAGTTCCGCCGTCAGGTGCGCAATCTCATTAAGTGGTACGGCTATATTTCGCAGATCCTGCGGATGTTCGATAAAGAACTGCACAAGGAATATGTATTCTGTTGTTATCTGATCAATTTGCTGCCTGCGGAAACCACGGATATGGTGGACCTTGAGGGTAAGTTGAAGCTGGAATACTACAAGCTGCAAAAGACCTTCGCCGGAAGCATTGAGCTGGAACAGGTGAAGGGCGTGTACGAACCGGCCAAGCAAAAGGGTGCAATGGGACTGGACACAAAGTCGCCGCTGGATGAGATCATCGCCAAGATCAACGAAAAGTACAAGGGTGAATTCACCGAGGGAGACAAAGTGCTGCTGACGGCTCTGCGCAGTCGTCTGATGGCCGATAAAAAGCTGACCAAGATGGCGCAGACCTCAGATCCGCAGATTTTTGTGGAGAGCATTTTCCCCAAGGCCTTCGGAGCAGCGGCTCAGGACAGCTATCTGGAATCGCAGGATACCTATACCTCGCTCTTTGAGGATCAACACAAGTACAATGCCATTATGAGCGCATTGGCCGATGTGGTGTATCGGGAGATGAGGATGGGCTGATTGCTGAGTTAATTTTGTTGCAGTCAAAAAGAAAAGTTTCTTGTTAAAATTTCAAGTTCTTCGTAGAGGGGGATGCGGTTGTGAACATATGTAAAATTGATGTTTCAAATTTTCGAGGGATCAAAAATGCGTCTATTTTAGTAAGCAAAAATGCAGTGTTTGTCGGCGATAACAACTCAGGAAAATCCACTCTATTTGAGGCTATTGATTTGGTTATGGGATCAGATCGTCTTTCACGAAGTCCTGTAATAGATGAACACGATTTTTATGCGGGAGAATATTTGGCAAACGATACTCCGGTCCAGATTAAAATAGAAGTTACAGTTATCGGATTAAGTGAAGACCAGAAAATATATTTTGGAAATCACATTGAGTGGTGGGATAGATGTAAAGGAGCTCTTATAAGCGGGCCTCCTGCGAGCAGTACGGATGTAGAGTCAGTCGAACCGGCCCTCAGGCTAGCCTTTCAAGGAAACTATAATTTAGAAGAGGATGACTTTGAAGGGCAAACATACTTTGCTGAGACACTTCGCGAAGGAAGCACACCTGAATTATTTAGAAAAAAAGATAAACGAAATTGTGGATTTCTATACTTACGCACCCTTAGAACAGGAAGCCGCGCACTAAGCCTAGAGAGAGGGTCCTTGCTGGATATAATTCTCCAGATGAAAGAGGTCAAACCACAAATGTGGGAGGATGTTCTCAAGCAGCTTAAGGGCGTTTCAGTGGCAAACGAGTCTGAATTAGGCGTTTCAGACATATTGACATCGGTACAGGACTCGCTATCAAACATTGTTTCGTACGAGGCGGCAGACAAGCCGCAAATAAAAGTTTCAAATTTGACTCGAGAACATCTGCGCAAAGTGCTTACGGTTTTTATGGGGTCTGGAGCGTATCGCGAAGATGGTACTGAATACTTGACGCCATATACGCATCAGGGGACGGGAACTGTTAATACGCTTGTACTTTCGCTCTTGTCAATCATTGCTGATATAAAAGAAAATGTAATTTTTGCAATGGAAGAGCCAGAAATTGCTTTACCTCCCCATATTCAGAAAAGGGTAATTTCAACTGTGATAGAAAAATCTACACAGGCTCTTTTCACATCCCATTCGCCATATGTGATTGAGGAATTCCCACCCGATCAAATATTGGTAATTTCTAAAACAAATGGGGATCTTACAGCAGCTCCAGCTGGAATGCCGCCTACGGTTAAAATGAAGGCATACCGAGAAGAAATGAGAAGGCGTTTTTGCGAATCGTTGCTGGCCCGGCGTGTGCTTATTGTTGAAGGAAGAACCGAGTATGATGTTTATTCAACAGCGGCGAAAAAACTTCAACGCCTGCATCCGGAAAGAAATTGTTCTTTCGATTTGCTGGGTATAGCTCTTGTACAGGCAAATACGGATACACAGGTGGCACCATTGGGTGAATACTATAAGAAGATGGGTAAAACAGTATACGCAATTTTTGACAAGCAAGATGATGATGTACGAAAGAAGATAGAAGTTGCAGTTGACTATATGTACGAGGCAACAGAGCACGGAATAGAAGATGTTGTATTAAAAGGAGTGAACCAAGATACGCTGTTAAAATATGGGCTGAAACTTGTCAAAGATAATGAGTGGCCATCTCATTTGAGTACTGAAGCACCACGGACGGGTATGGAATTTGAGAAACTCTATAAAATTATGAAGGCTTTTTTCAAACACAAAAAAGGAGATGGGTCGCTTGCTGAATTAATTGAATATTGTTCTGAAAGTGAAATGCCCAAATTCATAACTGAGACCATATTTGCAATAGAAAAATCGGTTTATTCGCTTCAGGCTGTTTCGGTTATGACCGAAGGTGAAGTATGATAGAGTTCAAAAAAGATGATTTGCGAAATGAGATACTAGCGTCGGATGGTAATTTGCTCATTATGGGTGGACCGGGATCCGGAAAAACAACTATTGCGCTATTTAAGGCGAAAGAGTTGACAGCCGACTCAAATACTATTCGCAAATCGCAAAAGATACTTTTCTTGAGTTTTGCGCGTGCAACTATATCAAGAGTAGAAGAACAAGCAGGCGAACTTATACCTCAAGAATTAAAAAAACAGATTGAAATCAATACTTACCACGGTTTCATTTGGAATATAATTAAGCATCACGGATATTTGCTCAATTCACAGCCACTCCATCTGTTACCGCCTCACGAATCTGGACACCGTTTATCGGGGCTAAATGAGGTGGAACGGAAAAAGAAAATGCTCGAAATGTTCAACACGGAAGGAACGGTTCATTTTGATATATTCGCAAATATTTGCACACGGCTTCTGACCGAAAGTCACGCACTCAAGAAAATAATTTGTGCTATGTATCCTGTTATAATTCTTGACGAATTTCAAGATACCAGTGCCGATGAGTGGCAGTTGATTCAATTATTAGGAACCCAGTCGAAACTAATAGCATTGGCCGATCCGGAACAAAGGATTTACGACTTTAGAGGAGCTGATCCAAAGAGAATTGCACAATTTATTGAGTCTTTTAAACCGAAGATTTTCGATTTTGGGCAGCAGAACAATCGCAGCAATGGAAAAGACATTGCTGAATTTGGAAATGATTTATTGCAAGGCAAAAATACAGGGAAACAATATAAAGATGTTTCAGTGTGCCGATACTCATTCCGAAAATCGCCATATACGCATTTGGCGTTGAAATACAAAGTGCTAGAAGTTCAAAAAATCTTATATGAGATGAAGAAAACCGATTGGTCCTTGGCCATATTGGTTCCAACAAATGCACTTATGCTGGAAGTTTCAGACTCTTTCCAGCGGGAACAGCAGTTGCGGAACGGCCAAAAATGCCCAGTTATTGAACACGAAGTGGCTGTTGATACTGCTGGCCCATACTTAGCCGCTTTAACTATTGCTAGCATTTTGGAGACCGGGTCACGAAAATGCTGTACTGAATCAGCGGTTCTTACTCCATTGATCGAGCATATACTGGGCCGAAAAGGAGCGGATAAACCACCTTCAAAGGCAAAGGAATCTCTCGCATCAGCACTGAGTCGGTATTCCTTGACAAAGAAGATTCAAGGGAAAAATCGTGAAAAGTTGATTGCTGACACACAGGATATTGTATCCTTGACAAATTCAACGCAATTTTCTGGGAATATAATAAGTGATTGGAAAATTGTATTGGCTATCATTGAAAATGAACAGTCAGAGGTATATCAAAACCTTCTTAAAGATGCAAGGCATTTGAGACTTCTCCAACGCGGTTCACAGCTCTACGCAGCGTTGGATATACTTTGGCGCGAAAACGGTTCTTATATTGGCGCAACAGAAGCTGTTGCTAACGCCTTAACTCAAGAGCATTTTTCAATGAGTACGAGGAAATGGAGCGGCATAAATATTATGACTATACATAAATCGAAAGGAAAAGAGTTTGATGCAGTGATTATATACGAGGGAAGATATCAGAATAGAATTATTTCAAAGCCAGAACGCAGAGAACAAGCCATCTTAAACTTGCGAGTCGCAGTAACGAGAGCCAAAGAGCATACTTATATTTTGACACCTGACGACGATCCGTGTTCTTTACTGTGATAACAGTTTTTGGCGAGAAATCTAGGGCATCGACCGTTAGGTCGGTGCCCTATTCCTATATGAGCCATCTATAAGTCAATAGTGATTACCAGCCGTCCTCCCATCATCGGGAGGGCGGCTTTTTGCGTCTTGATAGAAAAATTGAGAAATTTCTCGAAACACCCTGCCAAACGGCACCCCTTATTCAGAGTAAGTAGAGGGACCTTTTGAAAAGTTGAGAGAATTTTTCAAATTACTTTGCCAAAATCTCAAAAAATTTCCCAATTGGTTAGTAGGAGGGGCACTTAAAAAATTTTTCTAAAACCCATTTGTTATTTGCCCGAAAAGTTCCCAGTTGATTAGTAGTAGGGTTCGCAGAAAAATTCTCAAAAGTTTTTTCGTTCAAAACCGAAAAAATTTCCCAGTTGGTTAGTAGAGAGGCTTTCAAAGGAAATTTTCAAAATTCCTTCGTACAAATCGAAAAATTTTTCCCAGTTGATTAGTGAGGGGGGTTAAAAAACAGTCCTTCTCGCTGCCTACCTATTGAGGGGATTCTCTCTGTGTACCTTGAAAATTGAATCGCCGCCTCCAAAGGATATGCTTCCGGCAAGTGACGCCACGACTTCCCGATAATTCAGGGCTCCCGCAAAATCAAAGATTTTGTGGGAAGAGGAGCAGCAGTGAAACGAATGAGCTTTCGCACGAGTGCGGAAGCGAATGATATGGAACTTGCTGCGACGAGAGCGCACCAAAGAAGCGATACGCCGTGGTGAGACTCCGGGGCAGGAACGATACAGATGAGCGGCAGCAAGCAAAAACCGTCGCAGAAATGCGGCTTCAGAACAGACAAAGGAGGTTCAAGCCTATGAAGAAAGGAGAGCTCAGAGAGCTTTATCAGATGATGTTTCCGGAATACCCGGACATCGTGACCGTCAAAGAGCTTCGGGAGATGCTGGGCATCAGCCGCAAGCTGGCGTACAAGCTGATCGACTATGGGTACATCCACGCCGTGAAGATCGGCACGACGCTGAAAATTCCGAAAATCAGCGTCATCAACTATGTGATGGAGAAGGAGGTGAAGAAAGTTGGATGAGATCAAGCGCCTGACGCCCGCCCAAAGGGCACGCTGCAACCGGCTAATCCGGCGGCTGTGCGCCAACTACGACGGTGGCAACTGTCTGCCGTTGGACGACGGCGAGGGCTGCGTGTGCGTGCAGACGATTTCCTATTCGCTGCTGTGCAAGTACTTCCGGCGGGCGGTTCTGCCCACCGACAAGGCACTTTACGCCGATATTTACCGGCAGCGTACACGGCTCTGCGACCGATGCGGAAAGCCCTTTGCACCCAGTAGCAACCGGCAAAAATACTGCCCGGAATGCGGGCGCTCCATCCGGCGCAAACAGAAGGCAGACTCCGCCAGACGGCGGCGCAGCGTCGAACATTAAGCGCCGAGAAAGCCTTGATTTCCGGGGCTTTTTTGAGGGCAAAGCGGGTGCGGGTGGCCGTTTCCATCTGCACCTGTCAAAATCCATTTCTAACATTCTACAAAGGAGAAATTTCTATGGGTAACAAACTGAAAACCGTGGACGCAGAGACCTTGCTGTCCACGCCGATGAGCAAGACGATGTTCATCGTAGACGGCCTTATTTCGCAGGGTGTCAATGTCATCAGCGGTGCCAGCAAGATCGGCAAAAGCTGGCTGATGCTGTGGCTGGGGCTGCAGGTGGCGCAGGGAAACTCTATTTGGGGGCTGCCTACACTGCAATGCGATGTGCTCTATCTGAGCCTTGAGGACACCCAGCGCCGCATCAAAGACCGGCTCTACAATCTTACCGACAGCGCCCCGGACAACCTGTATTTCGCCGTGACCTCCGGGCTAATCGGCGGCGGGCTGGAGGAACAGATCACGGATTTCCTGACCGAGCATCCCGCCACCAAGCTGGTCATCATTGACACGCTGCAAAAGGTGCGGGACTCCAAAGGCAGCGCCGGAAAAGCGGGAATGTACGGCAACGATTACGATGACATTTCCTCCATCAAGCGCATTGCCGACGGCTTCAACATCGCCATTTTGCTGGTGCATCACCTGCGAAAGCTGCAAGACAGCGACGATCCCTTTAACGATGTCAGCGGCTCAACCGGCATCATCGGCGCTGCGGACACCAACTTCATTCTGCGCCGCAAGCGCAGCGGTAACGCCGCTACGCTGCTGGTCAGCGGGCGGGATGTGGAATATCAGGAGCTGTCCTTGCAGTTTAACGACCTTGTCTGGGAACTGGTGGAGCGCAAGAACAGCGAGGACATTCATAAGGCGGAGCTGCCGAAATTTCTGTTTCGGGTGGTTGACTTTATGGAGTGTCGTACCGAATGGGTAGGCACGGCCACGGAGCTGCTGACCGAAATGAAGGAGCAGGAGGTCACGGCCAATATGGTCACAAAGTATCTCGGTCAGTTCGCTTTCGAGGTGCTGGAGCCGCTGGGCATCGAGTATCGAACCAAGCGAACGGGAAAAAGCCGGCTCATCAAATTCCTGCGCCGTGACGGCGATGACGCAAATGACGCCGGGATCGCTATATAAGGGAATCCCCGTCACAACCGTCATTGCCGTCACAAACCGAAGAAAGGGGGTGAACAAATGCGCAGCAAAAACTACGGAATCAATGTCCGTGTGACCGAGCAGGAGAAGCAGAAACTACTGGAAAATGCCCGGTTCTGTTCTCTGCCGCTGTCGGAATACTTGCGGCGGCTGGGGCTTGGAAAAGAGGTCAGAGCGGCCATCACGGAGCGGGATTACCGCCTGTTTCGGATGCTGAACGGCCTGAAAGCGGAGCTTCCACAGCTTCAGCAAGAGGAACTTCTGAGCAGGCTGGAAGCAATTTTGAATGAATTAAAGTAAGCGAGAATTACGCCTGCGCAGTCTAAGCGAGCAGACTGTTTTTACTCCTGTCGGAGCCAAACAGTGTATCCGCCTGCGATGCCTGCGTCATCTTAGCGAGCAGTGCGTTTTTACTCCCGGCAGGGCCGGAGCGCAAAAACACTCGTTAGGGCGTGCCCTAAAACCCCGAAAGAAAAAACTATGAAAGTGAGGACAACACAATGAGAAAATCGGATTTTACTTTACCCACGCTGGACGACCTGTTCTCCACGCAGGCGGAGCGGGACGATGCCAAACTGGAGCGGGTGCGGAATATTCCGCTGGCCGAGCTGCACCCGTTCAAGGGTCACCCTTTCAAGGTGCAGAACAACGAGGAGATGCAGCGGATGATCGAGAGCATCCGCAAGGTGGGGGCCATCACCCCGGCGCTGGCAAGGCCGCTGCCGGGCGGCGGTTACGAGTTGATCTCCGGCCACCGGCGGCTGGCGGCGTGTCAGGTGCTGGGCATTGAGGCGATGCCCGTCATCGTCCGGGAACTGTCTGATGATGAAGCGGTGATCGCAATGGTGGATGCCAACTTGCATCGGGAGACCATCCTGCCCAGCGAAAAGGCATTCGCCTACAAGATGAAAAGGGATGCGCTGAATCACCAAGGTATGACTTCTCCCCAAGTTGGGGAGAAGTTGCTGACGGCAGAAAAAGTTGGTTTAGATGGTGGAGACAGCCGCAATCAGGTGTTGCGTTATATCCGCCTGACCTACCTGATCCCCGAATTGCTTTCGATGGTAGACGACGGCAAGATTGCCTTCAACCCGGCGGTGGAGCTTTCTTACTTAGATTCGTATCAGCAGCGGGCGGTGCTGGACGCAATGGCGCTGAACGACTGCGCCCCATCCCACGCTCAGAGCATCCGCCTGAAGAAGCTGGCGCAGGAGGGGGTGCTGGATGACCAGATGATCTACGCCGTGTTGGCAGAGACGAAGCCCAACCAGCAGGAGCAGCTGAAATTCAAGCGGGAGGAGTTGCGGAAGTATTTTCCCTCCGGCTACACCGAGGAGCAGATGCGCCGGGACATCATCAAGGGTCTGGAACTGCTGAAACGGCAGAGAGAACGGAACCGGGACGCCCGCTGATTCGTACCAATACGGCTGCAATCAAACAAATCGCAGAATAGAGAGAACCCCAAACCGGTGGTATACTGATGCTGTCGGTTTGGAGTTCTGTTCTGCAAATACAAAGGACAGGAGGAAATGAAATTGGTAGCAGGACATCTGACTTTGAAAAACGGCAGGTATTACGCCGTGCTGAACTATAGAAACGCCGGAGGGCAGCGGAAAACGAAATGGATCTCGCTGGGGCTTTCCGAAAAGGGAAATAAGCGCAAAGCCGAGTCAGAACTGGCAAGGCTCCGAGCGGAATTTGAGCCGCCCAAAGAAGTGGGCGACCTGAGCAGTGATATGCTGTTCGCCGACTATCTGCTGGAATGGCTGGAGATCGCCAAGGGAAGGCTGGCCCACGCAACCTACGGTGCCTATCAAGGACTGCTG
>ULQO01054184.1_pt1 | contig 15487 bp, 23 predicted proteins | sample 1954601 | NCBI WGS metagenome assembly ULQO01 (sample SAMEA4835658, study PRJEB28245) | human gut metagenome | biome: gut microbiome; material: fecal sample | place: Denmark | collected 2008
GCCAGACACCTCAGCGTTGCCGTACACCCAAGCGTTGCCGTCCTGATCTAAGTTGTCCTCTTTTTCTATGTATCCACCAAATTCACCAGCTTCAACACTTCCAAAGCTGATTAAAGCTTTAATCCTAAATAATTTCTTGCCCCATTTTTCTATAAACTCTGCTGTCAACTCATATTTTTTCATAGTTACCACTGCTCCTTATAATTAAACTTTTAAATCTTGGTTAATCCTCCACCAGTTCTAACTGCAATTCGTTGCAAGTTAACTTCACCCTCAATCAAAGGAGATTTATTATTTCCGAGAACATAATTATTGTTCTGTTGTTCTTCTCTCCTTCTGCAAGCATCCTCATACATTCTCCGTACCTGCGCTCGAACTATAGGCATATCTTTTTCTAAAGTGCAACATAAGTCTTTCCACCCAAAATTCAATGCTGCTTCTGCTATTTCGGGGCTCGAAAAGACCGGCTTTTTGTAGATAAAAGCGTCATGCATTTGCCTTTGGATTTCTCCCCACGCTTCGTCCCAACTCTTGGTACGTTTTGTATCGTCAATACTGCCCATCAAGCTTTTGGCTGCATCGACAATCTCTGCGATACTTGGCATAAATTTATTTTCAAGTATGAGCTTTTTCACAGATTTACTTAAAAGCTCTGTCGGAATGTCCTCAAGTAACTTGCTGTAAATCGCTATTCTTTGTTTATCGTCACCTTTGTCAAAGGCCCCAAATAACATTGCTATGATCTGTGGGTGTTTATCATCACAAGTCAATTATTTCACCTCGTTCAATCATTGACTTTGCCTCATAACTCGACGAAACAAAATCATTGCTTTTTCTCTTGCCTTGTTTTTCGCAAAACCTGTCGATAACCCAAGTCAATATCGCTCTGTAGTCGCTTTTATACTTGCGGCCACTGGCTCCTTTGTAGTTATCCAAAATGCGAATACACTCGTTTGCTGCGGCCTGGCTTCCCAAGCGCGGATTGTCTATAAGTGCCTGATATTCGGCATTGGTCATAGACACAAATTCCGCAAAGCTAACTTTGGCTTCCGTTGGAGCTTTCTGTGTTTTTGATTTTGCGTTAACCATTTTTAATTTTGTGGTTTGCTCGCGCGCGCACGCGCTATTATTATTTATTTCTTCTAGTTCTTCTATATTCTTATATAATGGTTGTTTGCCCTCAAACGGCTTTGCGTTTGCCCTCTCGTTGCCCTTACGCTCGCCCTTTTGTTTGCCCTCTGTCAAAGTTTCGCACTGATAAACCCGCCAATTTACTATGCTTATAATACTTTTTGCGTTTGCCCTTTTGCTTGCCCGTACGTTTGCCAAAAATCCGAGTTTTCTAAAGCGTTCGTTTGCCCCTCGAATTTTCTTGGTAGTTATTTCCGGTTTATTGATTCTCTTTCGAATATCTTCTACCGAAGCAATAAATTGACCAGGATTAAGCTTTATTATTTCACCGTCAACTTCTTGTTCCGTAGGTTGCCAATTGGCCATGCTTAGAAGAGTTATGAGGATGATTTGCTGCTCTATTGTGCTGTTAACCCATATCGGCTTATCGAATAACTCCCTATGGATCTTAAAATATCCGCTCATAACATCAATCCTTTAGTCTAAATAATTTCTTCCGATGATCTTCTACCCTTGACGGTCATATTTTGCAGATAAATACGACCTTACCTTTCGACCAATAACGATGCCCTCAGCAGAATTGTGACGCAGGTAATGACAGTCATTACAAAGCATTGCCATATCTTCAAGCCTATCCTGTCCGCCTTGCGACTTTAGTGGCTCGTGGTGAGGTTTTACACCAGGTTCCACAAAGCGGCTACAGTTTACACACAACCCACTATCACGGTCGTATACTGCTTCACAAAGTTTTTTAAGTGCGGCTCCTTTAAGCCGTATCCGCTTTACTTTTGGAATCATCCTTAACGCCCCACTCCCTGATCAGGTCCTCTAATTCTTCCTGTGGTCTTGTTTCTACACCAATCTCTTTTGCCATAGATACTAGGCAATCTATAAACCGGCTCATCTCTTTCGTGTCATAAGCACTGCTACCGTAATATACTCTTACATTGCTGTAGCCTTTAATGTTCTGACATTCACTAAACAATTCAGCTATCCAGCCAACACCATTGCTTTGCCAAATTTCAATAGTTCTGTTTACAGTTTCAGTTGGCACCGGCCATATTTTTCCGTAACCACATTCCCTAATTGCCTTCCTGTAAACATCTTCCTTGCTGTGAAAGCTCTCTTCTGACAGCTTTTCTGCTATCTTTTGACACAATACCCAAGCGTATTTATTAGCGTCGTTAGAACGCCCTTTACGCCACTGCTTGACCTCTACAACATACTGCTTTTCAGCATCGATTTTATTGATTTCTTCTTCCTCTGATAAAGGGATAGGTACTACTAAGTTTATGTACCCTATCCCTTTTAACGTCTGTAAACCTTTTACCGTAAGCTTCATTTCGCGCCTACCGCCTTAGCGTTTATCGTTGCCCTGATAGCACTATATCCAGCAGCAAAGCGTTCATCGTTTATAATGGTTTCAAGCTGTTTAAGTGGCAGATCCTCTACTCTGTACCATTTCCCATTATTGCTTTGTATCAGGCACTGAGTACCTGTGAATTTAACATATTCAAGCTTTATCGGCTTTTCCTCTGTATTTGACGATACACTCTCTGCCGGTGCTTTTGGCGCCGCAACTTTTTTCCCCAACTCAAACCGTACAACTTCTTTATTATCAACAATCTTCAACTTAACAAACTGACGTTTTTCTTCCGAATACTCCATTTCTGCAACTTTGAATTTAGTGTAAGTCGTATTCTTGCCTTTGCTGTTTTTGGTAACTTCGCTTTCAGCCAACGGAACAAAAATAAACGGCGCATCGTATAACTCCCGACCAATGCCCCAGTTAAAACCGGCGCGTTTAAAACTATCACTCGCTAAACCCTTTGCCGCCTCTGTCTGGCTTTCCGTACCGGTATCCTCTTTTTCGATCCATTGTTTTTTATCTTCGTCCCATACCGAAATAATACAATTTGCATTATCCCGGCCATGGTGACGCTGCCAATTCATAGCTCCAAAAGTTTCATCGAGGATACGCATATCTACCCTGGCATCCTTATACAGTAATAACACAGCACCATTCTTAGAGGTCACCTGTTGCACACGGCACTCTACTTCCTCGGCTTTTAAAAGTCGTATTTTCTCCATTACGCACACCTCACTTAATCTGCATATTCAGATTTTCTACAAGCTGTACACCAGTGATTTTTTCGCCAGCCTCCAATGCTTTCTTTAGCGCTACCTTATCAGGCGCAATCGTTACCCGGCACCAGTCCCGTGGTAGCTCACTCACCGGGCACGTAACCTCTACGCTTTTGCTCTTGGTATACTTTACTGACGCCCTCGGCGTGCTGAACGCCTCACCCGCAAGGCTGTTCTGCACATAGTTTTTTAGCCATTCAGCGGTATGCGCAGCAGCTTTCTTTCTCACCGTCAGTCTCTTTATTTCCTCATCAATAGCGGCCGCCTCAGCAGCTTTATTCTTGTACCCCAACATACAACCTTCGATTTTTGCCGCCCTATCCAGCTGCAGTTTATCGATCTCTTCCTCAGTCAGGATTTCCCCAGTTTCAGGGTCTACCATTCTATCCGTATCCAGTTCAATAAGCCGTTCTAACTGTTGATCTATCTCATAAAGTTTCATACTTACACGCCCCAATCTTCGATTTTATTTTCGGTGTCGTTCGCGCTGATCTTAACCCACTTCAAAATCATATTCACCCTGGCATCGTCAGCATCCATCTTCTCCAGCTCTTTCAGGTTATCCAGCATAGCTTCGGCATTGTACCGCAGAACATAAATCAAATTATCAAATTTATCCATTCTTTCGCACCCCTATTTCATTTAACCGACAACGGACTGTGTTATAGTTTATCCCTGTATCCTGCGCAATCTGCCGCATACTCAGGCCCTGCTTGTGCAAAGGTAAAATGATCGCCAACTGCCGGCGCCGCTTCTCCTGCATATCGGATTTACGCTTTTCACTCCACCGGTAATAACGACGTCCATCATCGTAATCAAGTACAACACTCTTTACTGGTGTACCAGCTTTCTTTCGCCTGTTCGCTTGCAGGCAACTCCAACTGCAATAATATTTATAGTTCCTGCCTTTATATTCTTTGTAGGCGTAATCGTCAAAGTTTGCGCCCACAGGCAGGCAAAACTCCTTACCGCAGTTGCTACAAACCTTTGTCGGTACAATATTTCCAAAATTTACCGACCGGTTATACCCAAGTCGTCCCATTTACAAACCCCCATTCTTTTGCTAAAATGAAGGTGGACACTAACGCAGCGTAAAATTCACATGTCCACCTGAGCTATCGAAGTTCCCGCTTCGATAGCTCTTTTTCTTTTGCCCGTCATCTCAACGCCCCTACTGTCACAACTGCCGCTATAATAGCGATATAAACACCGATTGCAACTGTTACAACTCCAAACACACAGGCCTCTAAGTATTCTTGCCATATCGGCTTTGGTTTTCTCATAAGCCTGCCACCTGCCCCATAGCATAACCAATGCTATATATCAACTTCACAGTCATTGCTATAGCTACCGCAGTTAAAACCCACACACAAGGCTGTTCCTTAATACTCTCCTTGATTACTACTGCTGTTCCTGCTACTTTGATCAACATGTTCATCATCTTCCTCCTTAACATATTTTTTTATAAACTCGTCTTCCGACGTAGTTCTTACAACTTCAATAAACTTAGCTACTGCTTCATCTTTTTTATTCATGGTATATCCCTCTTTCAAAGTTGATATACCAACCGAAGCATGTTATAATGTTCTCGTCAGCTTCGGCTGGTCACAAGAAACACTCGCTCTACTTTCCACGGGAAAGCGGGTGTTTCTTATTTTTATTTATGCTCCTTTCAGGGCTATTAACTCTTCCGGTGTAAGCCCCATATAATCACAAAATTGTGCAGCGCTGATATGATAGGAATACCTATTTTCACTAACTTTTACAGCCGTTCCGAACGGAAGTAAATTTCGTTGTAAACCAATACGAACAAATTGTTGTGATTTTCCCATAATTTTTGCTGCTACTGGAACTTTAATACTTAACATAATTCCGCCCCCTATTGTTTACTTTTCTAAACTTTTAGGTTAAAAAAATAACGCGACAATTCTGATTCTTTTAAGTCCAAAAGCTTTAAAGCTTTCAACATTTCGCTTTGTTTAAACTGTGTTTTACCTATAAGTTTGCTATATAGCGACGCACGAGAAATGCCCATTTTTTCAGCAAATCTTTCTTTACTAAAAAACACTTCTTTTATTTTTTTTTCTAGCAACGAATAATCATAAGTCATTTTATCACCACCTTTCGTTTAGCTTTCTAAACCAAGTTTAGCAGGTTTCATTTATCTTGTCAATAGTTTTCTAAACGGTTTTTGTTGCATTTTCTGAACAAAAATGTTATTATGTGATTAATAAAGGAGTTGATACTATGGCAGAATTTAAAGATAGATTATCTGAAGCAATAAAAAAATCAAATCTCAAACAAGCAGATATTGTTGAACGGACAGGGATTAATAAAGGTGCTTTAAGTAGTTATTTAAGTGGTAAATACAAGCCTAAACAAGATAATACCTATAGATTGGCTAAAATCTTAAACGTAAATGAAGGATGGTTACTAGGTCTTGATGTTCCAATGCAAAGAGGTATATCTAATAATATTTTAATAAAAGAAACCATAACACCACAATATCCATTCATTCCTGACGCAGTAGCAGCCGGTATACCCTGTACAATAGAAGGAAGAAAGGAATTACCTACAATAGGCATTTCTGACACCGTTATGGGCAAATATGCTGGTAATAAACATATTTTAATCATGCGTGTTAACGGCGAAAGCATGAATAAAGTTATCCCCAGTGGTTCTTTTATTGCTGTAAAAACCGACATAGAAGTGAAAAACTTAAAAGACGGTGACCTCGTGGTATTCGGGAAAGAACATGAATACAGTTTAAAACGCTTTTATGACGCTGGCGACAGAATAATATTTAAGCCTGATTCCACAGATCCCCGCTTTGCAGATCACGTATATAGCAAAGATGATGCTGTATTTATAATTGGTAAAGTAGTATTATCCATCAGAAACTATGAATAATAAACAAATACCCCAGCCGTTAAGCTGGGGTATTATAGTATAAGGAAGTGATAAAGATGCGGCTACCCAATGGTTATGGTAGTATAACAAAATTATCCGGGAAAAGACGTAAACCTTTTATGGTCCGCATAACTACCGGTTACGATAACGAAGGCAAACAACTAATGTCTGTTTTAGGATACTATGCTACACGCACTGAAGCACTTGCAGTACTAGCTGAATACAATAAAAATCCATATAATCCTATTGCCCGGAAAACAACCTTCAAGGAGATTTATGAAGCTTTCTGCAAAGAAAAATATATAAGTAAAGATTTAAATATACCCCATGCCTATACCTCTTCTTTTGCCTGGTGTTCCCCTGTTCATTATATGGCATTCCCTGATATAAAACTATCTGCTATGCAAAAAATAGTTGATGATTGCAACAGAAGCAGAGCCACAAAGAAGAATATAAAAATCCTTTTCAACCGTTTGTCTAATTACTGTTTGGCCAATGATATCATTGATAAAAATTATGCACTTCTTATCGAACTGCCGCCTGATATAAAAAGTGAAGTACACAAACCATTTACAGCAGAAGAACTCAACATTCTATGGCGCTATGCAGACGATACTAACATACAAATTGTGCTTATACTGTGTTATACCGGAATGCGTCCTACAGAGCTAATGACACTAAAACATAGTAACGTCCATCTTGATGAAAGGTATATGTTAGGTGGAATAAAAACCAAAGCTGGCAAAGACAGAGTTATTCCTATAGCACAAAAAATATTTCCATTTATCCAAACGCTGTATGAGCAAAATAACGAATATCTTTTAACTTATGAAAATAAAAAAGTAGAGTATGATACTTTCAGAAGGAAATTATTTTCTCCTGCAATGAAGCTTGTAGGACTAAAGCACTACCCCCATGATGGCCGTCACACCTGCGCAACGCTTTTAGATAATGCTCAAGTCCCAGATAAAATTATCAAAAAAATACTTGGACACGCCACCACTGATATCACCGAAAAAGTTTACACTCATAAGACAATTCAGCAACTTGTAGACGCTATAAATCAAATTTAAAGCAGGAATTTTGTTACATATTTGTTACATACAGACTGAATTTCAATGATTTCTATGGACATTTCAGATAATTAAAAAATCCCACAAACCGCATGGTTGTGGGATTTTTCTATGTAGCATTGTATCAAATTTGTTATTCGCAGGTAAACGGCAGCAAAGCTACGTTACGTGCGCGTTTGATAGCAGTAGTCATTTGGCGTTGATGTTTAGCGCAGTTACCAGAAATACGACGGGGCAAAATTTTGCCGCGTTCAGTAATATAACGGCGCAGCTTAGCAACGTCCTTATAATCGATTTCTTCTACTTTATCAACACAGAAGCTGCATACTTTTCTTCTGGTTCTTCTGCCTCTTTCACGTTTCATTCGCATAACCTCCCTATTTAGAATGGGATCTCTTCATCAAAAGGAACTGCGGAACCAAAAGATTCCATCTCGCTCTTCGGACCTGCATCGCCGGAATGACCCGGAGCTCCGCTGCCAGCTGCTTTACGTTCGATAAACTCCACGCTGTTGGCAACGATCTCTGTCACCCAACGTTTCGTACCGTCTTTAGCATCATAGCTGCGAATCTGCAAACGACCGTCTACAAGAGCCCTTTGACCTTTTGTAAGACTATTCCCGCATAATTCAGCTACCTTACCCCAGATAACGACAGGGATAAAATCAGCTTCTCTTTGGCCTTCCTGATTAGCAAAAGGACGATCTACCGCTAAAGTGAACTGGCAAACTACTTTGCCGGTCTGAGTGTAACGCACTTCAGGATCACGAGTTAAGCGGCCCATTAAAATAACTTTGTTCATACTAGTTACCCTCCTGGTTACTCACCTTTTCTGATAATCATGTGACGCAAAATTTCATCGGTAATCTTCATAACGCGGTCAAGTTCTTTGACTGTTTTAGGTTCTGCACTGAAAGTTACGAGAACATACAAACCTTCTGCGATATCGTCGATTTCATAAGCAAGACGTTTCTTGCCCCAACGATCGGTTTTTTCTACAGTACCACCGTTATTGTTGATGAGGTTGTCAAATTTGGCAACAACTGCTTCAAAAGCTTCCTCTTCAACGGGTCTTACGATGTACATGACTTCGTAGTTATTCACGAAATCACCTCCTCCTTTGGACTTTGGCCCCCTTTTGGGAGCAGGGGAAGTATATATTACTATATACAAGCTTATGTATTATACCATTAGTCATAGCAAATTGCAAGAGCAGCTGACTAAAAATAACCGCCATGCTTTTCAGCATGACGGTTATCAGGCTTCGGCTGTTTTCTATGACTCTTTCCCTTATTTACAGCTGGTCTTTTTTTGCGCCGAAGCGGACTTTTCCCTCATTGGCCCTGTTTCTCAGGCATCAGTCTTGACAAAATCGTCAAGCACCGCGCCCGGAGCGACCATTGGTTCTACCAGATCACTTTGTTCTACTACCGCCTCGATCAGGAAATTTTTTCCCTGTTTGCGCGCTTTGGCCAGTGCAGCGGTAAATTCAGCGCAGGTAGTTACCGTCGCACCGTCTGCGCCGCAGGCTTTGGCAAAGCCGACAAAATTAAACGGCGTCAGAATCGTCGAAGAATAACGTTTATCATAAAAAACCTGCTGCCACTGCCGGACCATACCCAGACAGCTGTTGTTGATGACAACGGTGATAAAAGGCGCGCTTTCACGCAGCGCCGTATACATTTCCATACCTGTCATTTTAAAACCGCCGTCGCCGCAGATCTGTACCACCTGCGCTTCCGGACGGGAGATCTTGGCCCCCAGTGCCGCCGGCAGCCCAAAGCCCATCGTGCCGCAGCCGCCGCTGGTCAAATGATGCCGGGGTGCGTCTACCTCTAAATGCAAGGCTGCCCACATCTGGTTCTGACCAACATCAGTAACAAATACCGTATCTTCCCCTTTAAAACTACGCGTCAGTTCTTTCATCAGCCAGGGAGCCGTCAATCTGTCGCCCGACTGTGCCGAACGGTTTTCTGTCGCGTCCCAGGCCCTGATCGTATGCCACCAGTGTTCTATCTCAAGCTTTTGTACCCGTTCGCTCAGCTTAGTGAGATTTTCTTTCATATCCCCAACCAGCGGCAGCGCCGTCATAACATTTTTATCTACTTCAGAAGGATCGATATCCAACTGGATAATAGTTTTTTTCCCCACATAGCGGTTGCGGTCGCCTGTTACCCTTTCACTGAAACGGCTGCCGGCTACGATCAGTACATCGGCATTTGCCACCGCCATATTGGCCGCAATATGCCCATGCATCCCTGTCAGTCCCAGACATTGCCGGTCGCTACCTGGGAAAACACCAATGCCCATCAGTGTATTGACCACAGGTATCCCTGTTTTTCTGGCGAAGTGCTGCACCTCTGCAGCAGCACCGCTATGAACAGCGCCTCCGCCTACTAAAAACACCGGCTGTTTAGCATTGGTAATCGTCACTGCCGCTGCTTCCAGTATTTCTTCCCGTGCTGTTTCCCGTACAGGCTGCGCCAGCGGTTCTGCTTCCGTCCATTCCACATCCCCGACCTGCAGATCGCTGGGCACGTCTACCAGTACCGGTCCCGGGCGTCCCTCCTGGGCCAGATAGAAAGCCTGACGCAGAGCCGGCAGCAGATCTTCAGCCTTGCGTACCAGAATATTATATTTCGTTATCGGCAGCGTCACCCCGACAATATCTATTTCCTGAAAGGAGTCGCGCCCTAAATTGGCAACCGAAACCTGACCTGTGATCGCTACCAGCGGCACAGAATCCAAATAAGCAGTCGCCAGCCCTGTAACGATATTTGTCGCACCCGGGCCGGAAGTAGCTATGCAAACACCGGTCCTGCCGCTGGCGCGCGCATAACCGTCAGCAGCATGAACGGCGCCCTGTTCGTGCGCCGTCAGCACATTACGCAGCGGCGCGTCATATAACGCATTATATAAGGGAATGACCTGACCGCCCGGATAACCGAAAACAGTATCGACTCCCTGTTCCAGCAAAACTTTAATAATAGCTTGCGCACCAGATAACTTCATTCTTCGCTTTCCTCCCAAAATCAGCACCTTCAGACAGCTGCCTGTTCCTGCAGCATCAGAGTATTTACAGAAAACACTGCCACTTGTTTAGCCAGCAGCTTCGCCATTTGCGCAACGTCACTGTCCGTATTCAAAACGATTTCCAGCTCCATACCATCAGCCTGAGCCTTCATATTGAGTTCTCTCACATCTACCCCCTGTTTTGACAGCACCCGCAGCACTCTCGGCAGTAAAGTTTCCTCATTTTTAGCCTTTAAAAATAATTTTCCCGACATCTTGATTTCCTCCCTCATATGATTTTGATGGAAAGCAGTGCGTTAGGAACAATAAAAAACGCCCCTGCTTTTGCAGGGGCGTATAAAATACGCGGTACCACCCTAATTTATAACTTTCGCACCAGTCCATCAACCGGCTCAGAATTAACGCATCTGGTACGCATCATGCTACTTACTGCTGCTTTCGCTGACGAGTTCATGGGTGATTTACTCAACGGGCGTTCCGTACCGGTTTCCACCAACCACCGGCTCTCTGTGACATTACATCCTGTCTTTCTTCCCAATCATCACTTTTACAAGACAATATTAAGATTGGTCATATTATGCCACTTTTAACGGCACTTGTCAACACTTTTTTCAAAAAAAGTTTTATTTGTTTCAATGTTTACAATGTTCTTAAATAATTGCTTACCAAAACAGAAATTCGTTCACCATATGCAGCCTGCTCAGCAGCTAAAACGTCTTTGATCTGTCCGGCAAAATTACCTGCCTCAGGCGCCAGTAAAGTCTTATAACTCAAAGCATAAGCCCTGCCTGTTTCCGTTTGCGGCACTAAAGTATCCGCTGCCGGTAAGCCGGCATACTCACGCATTTGCTGCGCCAGTTCCGGTGCTGCTGAAAAAAGCGTTTCCCAGGCCGCCAGCCACAATACGCTGCTGAGTTTAAAATGCACTTTACCCTTCAAGATTTTGGCAGCCGCACCCAGATCACTTAAAGCCAGATCTGCTTGCAGGAAGCTCAACCTGTAACCAAAGGTATCAGCGATAGCCGCATGGACCGGCAGCGTTTCCTCCAGCATCTGTCCCTCCTCCAGAGCATTCAGGCCTAAAGCAGCAAACTTGATGCCATTACGCTGTAATTCATTAGCGATCAGATAATGCTCCTGCGGTGAAAGCAATTTGCCTTCTTTGGCAACTAATAATTCAAAATCTATTTCCCAGGGAGTATTTTTGAGATAAGAATTATAAATGAACTGCGCATGCATGATAGCTTCGCCATATTCCAAAACGATACGCCGCAGCTGTTCAGGCTCAAAATGAATGACCTCGCTGCCAACCTGGAAATTGGCCTCCAGATAAGAGCCTCTCATAGCGTCACGAAATTCCTGCGGGAAATCATTATACCGCTGCTCCACCTCAGCATCGGACATTTTTTCGATCTGCAGATTGATCTTATCGCTGCAGTCCAGACCGATCATACTGTAACCGTATAATAAGGCCTTGACGATGTCTTCTTCGCTTTGCAGACCTTCGGCATTGGCGCCGTAGCCTTCTTTATAGCCTGTTTCCATCACGCCCCAGGTCGCCGCATCCACAGCCTCCAGAAAATTACGTTTTAAAAGTGCGCTGTCAGCAGCTGAATATTCTGCCAAAACAGGTTTGACCTGCTTTTTGGCAAATAATGGCGCTACGCAGCCACCTGCCGCTCCCAACCAGTCACTGAAACCGATACTAGTACCTTTCGTGCCGCAGGCGCTGGGTGCTGCCCATTTTATAAACCGGCGGATAACTGCCGCATTATTTGCATTCAAAGGCATTATATCCACATGCAGACCCTCCTGCTCACAGGAACTTTCAACAGCCCACATCGAACTCAAAGGGCACTCTCCCTGCGTAACGCAGACCAGCTTTTTGCCAGCTGCATTTATAACCAGTGCGACCCAGCCGTTAGTGACCTCGCTCAATGACGCTGCTACAATTTTGCCGTCTGCCGCCGCTTCCATTGCTTTTACTGCCAGTGCTTGTTTAATTGCCATTTTTCATCCTCCAAAAATCTCAGTTATCTTCCTTCTAATATTATCCACAATCTGCGGCTTTTGCGCAAGTAAAACAGGAAAATAACTGAACACAATTTAAACCTGTGTTCGTAAAAGCAGAAATTCTGCTTTTCAACAGACCTTTTTATATATCCATCTAAGATGGATACAAAATATATGTGTCAAAAAAGCAAATTTTTAGCTATTTATCAACAATATCCACATAGTTTTCCACAGTATTCTGTGTATAAATTACATATTATACACAACTTCAGTCTTTTTTTCCCCTAAATTTTATAAGTTATACCATATCAACCCTAAGTTATGCACATTTTATTAACATTCTGTGGATAACTTTTTGAAAAAATTCCCCCTTTTTCCACAACACAATATCTAGTTTGTTTATCAATGCATACTGGTACCGAAGTCTATACTTTGTGTTCAAAGTGCACTGTCAAGGCCATTTTTTAATCGTTCGATTAAAAATTTTAACTGCCAGATTCTTGACACAAACACAAGCTTTTGCCGACGTATATTTAAAGCCTTCTTTTAAGCTTTCAAATTTTCTGAAAATAAAAAAGCAGCAGTTTTTTTTAATTTAACTGCTGCTTAACATCATTTTTATCTCCTTTTTATCTGTGCGATCGTAAATAAAAACAGGCCAAACCAGATCCAGCCAAAAGCGACCATATGTACGGAAGTAAAACTTTCTCCGTACAGAAACACTCCTATGAGCAAACTGATCGTCGGCGAAACATATTGTAAAAATCCAACAATTTTCAGCGGCAGCAGCTTAGCGCCAGCCGTAAAAAGCAATAATGGCGTAGCGGTAACCGCACCGGCACAGGCCAGCAGGATCAGGATGTCAGTTCCGGCTGTCTGATAAGCACTGGCACCTGACAAACTCAAATAATATTCATAAGCCAGCGCAATCGGCGTTATCAGCAGTGTTTCCAGCATGATACTGGTCAGTGTAGTTACCAGCAGGCATTTTTTGATCAGGCCGTATAGTGCGAAAGACATCGCCAGCGTCAGCGAGATCCAGGGCACATGGCCTAAGTTCCATACCAGCGTACCAACTCCGACAGCCGCGCAGGCCACCGCTGCCAGTTGCCAGTTGTCCAGACGTTCTTTGAGAAAAAAAACGCCAAAAATGATACTGACCAACGGATTGATATAATACCCCATACTCGTTTCAACGATCCTGCCGTTATTAACGGCCCAGATAAACATGCCCCAATTGCAGCTGATCGTAATTGCGGCAGCCAGCATGGCCAAAGCCTGTTTTCTGTCAGTAAAAATAGCGTAGGTTTCCGCTAAAAAACTTTTTACCTTGCCCGAACCAACAATCAGGGCCCAGACAAAAACACAGGACCAGATAAAACGGTTAGCTAAGATTTCAAATGCCGGTACCGTTCCCAGCATTTTCCAAAAAATGGGCAGGATACCCCATAAAAAATAGGCTGTTAAGCCATAAGTTATCCCCTGCTTGAATTTACTTTCCATTGTTCCTCCATCTGCTTCTCTACAATACCACTTACAAAAACAGCTTTGGGACTGGCTGCATTCAGCCAGATCGCCCTTTGCTCCTTGTCAGCGATAATTATATTCTAACATAAATACAGCGTTTATTGCTTTTTTTATAAAAAAAATTCCGCCGCTGTTTTCAGCAGAGCGGAATATCTTATTTTTACAGAATATGCCTGATAAAGGTGATACTGGCTTCATCCGGCAGCAGCATCTGTACTGCTACCATTCACGATATTATTTTCTCATACTCAGCGGAATGGGTATTTTCAAAGCAATGATTGCCGCAGCCACAGGCAGCCAGGTAATGATCTGCATTACCAGCGGCAACCCGAAATTATCAGCTATAAAGCCCAGAATAGTGACACCAAAACCGCCCATACCGACGCTGAAACCGATAGTCAGTCCCGCAGCCATACCAACATTGTCAGGCAGCATCGTCTGTGCCAAAACGATAGTTGTTGCAAAAGAACCGATGATCAAAAAACCTGATGCCACAACAGCGGCCAGTACCCCTGTTTCCGTTGCGGCATGGCTGATAAGCCAGATAGTCGGGATACTGAGAATAATCGAACCTAAAATGATCCTGCGGGCGCCTAAGCGGTCGCTGAGCACTGCGCCTGTATAAGTACCGGCCACGCCGCCTAATAAAAATGCGGAGACTAAAGCGCTGGCAAACACAGCTTCACTGCCCCGGAATTTCATAAAAAACAGCGGCAGATATGTTGATAATCCTGTATGGATAGTAGAGCGCAGAAAAATAAAAAATAACAGTACCAACATTCCTATATATGAGAATCGCTCTGCTGCAGCTTTACTACCGGCAACCGCTTTTTGCAAACTGTGCTCGGCATTGACCCGTTTGTAATCAGGCATACATTTCATCATGATCCCAAAAACCAGCAGTCCTGGCAAAACAAAATACATCGTATTATGGATCCCATCCTGTAAACCGATCAAAAAAGTCATCAAAATTGAGCCAACGGCCATCCCGGCATTGCCGCCTAAAGAAAATATCCCCATATTTTTAGCTTTACTGCTTTCATCACTTAAAAAATTAACAGTTTTTGATGCCTGGGGATGATAGGTAGCACTGGAAATGCCGATTATAACAACGGTCAATAAAATCAGAGTATAAGTAGAAACCCAACCGATCGCCGCAAAACCGGCACCTGCCATAGCCGCACAAAAAGGCAGCAATATCGGCATAGAGCGCTTGTCGGTAATGTAGCCAAATACCGGCTGAATAACTGACGAGGTAATATTCTGCGTCAAAACTATTGCTGCCAGCTGCGAATAACTAAGCGTGAATATTTCTTTCAGGTGTGGCAGCACTATCGGCAAAGCACCAGCCTGTAAATCAGTCACCAAATGACCTACAGCCAGAGCTAAAATCGGTAAAAAATTTTTCTTCTGCATATGCCTAGCATATCCTTTCAGCGTGATGAGTATATTGTAACATAAATATTTCTCTGCGTTATGGATTTAAGAAAAAATCACTTAAAATTGCTATTCATTATAAGAATTGACCTATATCTTTTGCATCATTAGATCATTAATAATAAAAAATCAATTTTCTATCTCACGCGCACGCTCCTTTTTATGCACCGGCGGTCAGAGGATGTTATCTCGCTGCGCTCGTAACCGCTGCGCCACACG
>ULQO01010407.1_pt1 | contig 15279 bp, 22 predicted proteins | sample 1954601 | NCBI WGS metagenome assembly ULQO01 (sample SAMEA4835658, study PRJEB28245) | human gut metagenome | biome: gut microbiome; material: fecal sample | place: Denmark | collected 2008
GGGCGGACAGGCTTTTTAATTGTTCTTTCAAGTCCATAACTAAAAAATTAAATGGTTGTTACTGTTGTTTATTCTCACGTTTGCGACGGATGGCGTGCAGCTTCACCTGTAACGTGTCCAACGCCTCACAGTCAAGTTCTCGGAACTCCATGCCGGCGATACGGCTGTCCAGGCAGAAAGCGTTCACCTTGTCCCAGTCGGCCGTATCAATGCCCAGCAGTTGCATCTGGTGCAGTACCGCGGAGCGCTTCTGACGGAGAATCTTCCGGAGTTCTTCCTGGTGAGTGGGCGGCACCAGCTTACGCATCCCGGCTATGGCCGCACTGTATTCCTTCAGTGTCATATCGCGCAGACTCGTGGTACGTCCGTCCGTGTACTGGGAAACTACGCTTTCCTTCAGGGCATCGCGATCGGATGTCGGAAGGCGGTTCAAAAGGCTGTAAAACGCTGCATAATTATCGGGCTTGCCTAACCGTTTACGGGTGTTGATATCTATCTGCATGGCTCTCTTTGTTTAAATTGTCCTTAGAAAAGGTACGTCTCCAAAAAGAAGTTAAAACGTCACTTAAAACTTTTACAATTATGCTGGAGAACGTACCCTAATTCATTATTTTTGTCTGTCACTTTTAAATTTTACAATTATGAAATTTACAGAAGAAAATGCTGATGCCATTTTGGCCGAAATCAACAAGAAATGCTCACCGTACGAATGTCCCATGTGTAAACAAAGAACAAACTTTATTTTCGGTAAAGGTGAATCTCAAATTTTATCGTTCCAACGGGAAGGGGTGCAATTAAAGGCTGACAACGGCATCAATTTTATCCCGGTCATCGTTGGATATTGCCAAAACTGTGGCTATATAGCACAATTCAATCTGAATGTCATTTTTCCAGAGAAATGACACCTTGCTGATAGGTATCATCTTGGAATTTTCCTTCTGATTCACCAGATGTTCGGTTATCAACATTCCGTTCCTGGTGAATCACCTCAACAGACACCACGCTGTTCCTGTTGGTGTTGATTGCTAAAATATATCTGTTTCCCTTCTGGCCTTTCTCGTAAAGATAAGCCCAGTTCTCCTCAACCTCCACATAACCTTGGCGGTCAACCGGAAGCCCGATACTGTTCGTGATCTGAACACGAACTTTCAGACCTTCGAATTTTTTGAATATATTACTCATAACGCTATTGTAACTACAGGTTTCTCAAGTTCCCTCAAGCGTGCCTCTGGAACATCCTTCAAGATGGCAGCGGCCAGCTGCGAATCCCGCGTCTCGACAATCGCCCAGCCCTCCGTCTTCGTAGAGGCACTGATAAGCATCTGACGACGCGGCTCAAAACACGTCCAATTCAGAAGGACGCTGCTCAACCTCTCTATCGGAAGGCCGAGCTGGTGCAAATTCTCACTCGTGTTCATTTATGCCACATTCATCAGTTCATGTTCAAATCCCCCTTAAACGGGATGGTGTTAATATTCGCCTCTCTTACCTGAGCCCGCATCAGCGCCATGGACAGCAACATGCAGACACGTTTGTCTGCCTTAACGGTTCCGGATATGGCCCCCATAATATGGTCACCCTTGCCAGTCACAATTGAACCCGCAATCTGCTCAAGCCCATCCGAATGATCCTCACTGACCGAAACAACCATAAAGGCGCTAAGGTCGTTCTCTTTACAAAACTCGTCCACGTACTGGCAGAGTTTATTTACTGCCTCTTTCTGTTTTTCTGTAATCATTTTAGTTAAATTTCAATGGTTGATAATATGTTTTTTTTCAAGAATATAATCGCACTCAAGAACTTTGACACCACCGTAAAATGTCACTTTGGACGTATTAGTGATACCAAAATGTTCTTTATCCGCAAAAATCATATTTTTCACACCGGACTTCATTTTCCGGATAACGTCCTTAGCCCTTTTATCAGTCCAGCCGTGAGCGGCAAAACCAGCCTTGAACTGGTAAGTGGTCGTTACGGCACCGTTCTGGATCCTGGTGGAAACAGTAACGGTACCCACACAATTTTCTATTGTTTTCTTCTTTCCCATGATGATTATTTATTTGTTGGTTTCCAATCCACTGTTATGATCGCATCCAGTTCACCGCTGCCTTCACAGACCGGACAGGGTTTCCGCACATCCTCGCGGCTGCCTTCTTCCGTTCCCCAGAACCAGCCGTTACCCTTACAGTAACCACACTTGTGACCGGTACTGACAAAGTTCTCACGGTTCATACCCTTACCCATATAAGCGGGTGGGCAGATATCCAATTGTTTCTCGATCTTACTCATCGCGTCGTCTTTTTAATTATCTTATTTACTGCCATTCTCCAGAGCCCCCAGCTCCCAAATCACATATTTGCTGGTGGAACCGCGGTACCGCCCTTTACTGTACGCCACATAGCCCTCCACCCATATCTTCAGGTCAGCATCATACATCACACTCGTGGCGGCGTCACCTTTGGGGTTCTTGCCACGCGCGTGGCTGATGATGATGAACAGTTTGTCCGGAAACTCCTCTTTCAGTCGGATATAGTCACCGTAGGTCATCCGTGTGTACTGGAAACTATCAATTACAATGATATTATAGCTCTTGTGACGACGCAGGCGCTCCCTAAGCGTCGGGATATCCTCCTTGATGAAAGCCAGCTGACGGCTCACTCCCGCCATACCAAAGCGCCTCAGGTTGTTCTGGACCGTCAGGCGCGTACCCTCTTCCAGTGAATCGATTGCGATACGATCGTACTTGCACAACTCCTTACACAACTGCATCACAAAAGAAGTCTTTCCGTTACCGCTGTTACCCCAGATAAACCACACTCCGGTACGTTCCGGGGTATCGAAGGCTTCCTTCCACTTCCCCTCGAAGGGGAACACCTCATACTTTTTGCTGAGGATGTCCTTTACACTCAATGCGCGTTTTATACCGGCCCTCTTATTATCCTTTTTTCCCTCTTCCATGGTCAGAAAAGTTTAAGTTGCCGGATATCATTAATCTTGTCAAGAACAGCCTGGCGGGCGGCACCCTGCATCTTCCTTTGGCAGAGCATCCAGCCGAGCGCCCACAGAAGGGCATTATTACGGGTTGAAAACTGCCCCCATTTGCGTCCCGGATTGAAGCCGCCGCCAGAATTGTTCACTTGCATGTGTACGCCGGAAGTCCACCAGCCGTCCTGCTGCCCCACAAGAACATCCAGGTAATCGCGACCGTTCCGATAAACGGACACAGTCTCGTACTCTGTCAGAACAGGATAGTCACTCCAGGGAACAGGAAGCTGACCACGACCGTCTATCCTCAGGTATTCAAATTTATTTTCCATATCCTTAAAATTACGTTTGAACGATATTTGAACGGGTTACAAATCACTCATGCGCTTCACCTTGTGGATGGAATCCTTCACACGACGAAGGTCATAATCGCAAGCGGCAGCCTCCTTCATCACGATATCAATATCCTGCCGGGAAGTCAGCCCGTTTGCCGTACAAATGGTATAGACATCGTTCTGGTCCGTCGGTTCCAACGTGAAAAACTTGCGTCCGATACGGCTGAAAAATTCCTTATAACCGGGTTTCTGGTACTTCAACCCGTTACTGATACGCTTGACTATATAATCGGTACTCAGGAAAACGACACCGCATTTCTCCTCCAGTTTGTTGTACAGGCTGATAAAGTAGTGGAACACCGGTTCGGTCAGCTTGTCGGCTTCATCAAACACGAGCAGGGGCGCGTCCATCTGAATGATGTCATCCAAGATAAGCCCCCAGACCTCGCGGATATTACAGCCTTCGGTTCGGATCCCGACTGTGCGGGCAATCTCACGGACAAAGTCACCCTTCTTCATGTCTTCGGAGCAAAGGATATAAAAAACCTCCTTGTGGTCCTGAAGGTACACCCGAGCGGTAGTACTCTTGCCGCAGCCGGCCTCGCCGGTCACCCAGCGGACATTGCGCCAGCGCTGCGCGTCGGAAAGCACCTCGGTAATCTCCTGGTATGCGCCCGTCTCAACGATCTGCCAGCCGGGTGTGCCCATACCTCCGACCTGGGAGGCCACGTTACGGAACATCTCATCGCTGATGTTCTCGAAACGGCCGTTCAGAATATTGCTGACAGTGCCCACACTGACACCTTTCAAACTGCCCGCAGCTTTCGTCTGGCTCGGGTATTTGGCCACGTAAGCGCGAAGGCGCTCGCTGATGGCATTCTTCTCTTTCATTGTAATTTCCATAATCAATCCTATTTTTATAATCAATTTTCTTTAAAATTTTCCGACTATTTTCCGTTTGTCCACCTCGCGGCGACCGAGCTGGTCCCAGCTTATATTGCTGATCACTTTGGTGGAACGCCCCAGGGCGATTTCTTCCGGAGGCTGGCTGTATTTCTTTGTACGACGGTCTATCTGCCGTTGCACCTCGGCCGTGATACCTTTCAGTTTCGGAGTGTTCAGACCATGCTGTTCGGGAGCCACTCCGTGCTCGTACTCTATTTCCTTGGCGACCACCTGACGTTCCACGCGGTCCTGTATGTTGGCCTCCTGTTCCCGGCGGATGAAGGCGGCCTCGCCTTCCCCCTGCTCCTGGATGGCACGGTGGATGACCATGTAGGGCTCGGCGACACGCTCAAAGCGGAACTCGCCGCCCTTGTCCTTCCAGTACAGCCGGACGCTGCCGAAATCATACGGGTCATACTTGACATAGAACTGCTTGTAGGTATTCCGGCGGCGCCATTCATGATCCGGAACGCCCGGGGAGGAATAGACCTCATAGGTACGGGGCTTGCCGCCGATTGTGACCTCGATACCGGAAGAAGTGAACGTGCTCGGGCGAGAAGTCATCACCCAGAAGATATCCACCATGTCACGTGCCGTCACCGCTTCCGTCTCCTCGTTCACGCTGGTACTGTACATTTCAATCCGGGAAATGCCGGTGGCCGGATGCTTCATCTCGTTCCACTCCCGGCGTGCCTCGACATATTTCTCCTTCAGCTCGGCAAGGGTATAAAGTTTGTCCTTGTTAGCCTCGATGAACTCAAGGTTCGGGCGGCTGGATGCCTTTTTGGTGGTGATGTTCTGCCCGGTAAACCGCCAGTCCTTATGCAGGACCTGGCTCTGGAAACGGCCGAAAGCCGACTCAATAGTTTTCGACTGACCGCTGTAGGGAGCGGTCGGCCGGTGGATATGGCTGATCTTTGCCAGCAGACTATCCGACACGCGCTCCAGTTTCTTATGACCGCCTTGGTTGTCATGGACCAGCTCGTAAGGCTTGTGCCCGCTTGTCTGGAGTGCCATGCGGTAAGCATGGTACTGCGCTTCGTAATTCTCGTTCTCACTGATATGGAAGCCCAACAGCACCTCGCTATAGGCATCCATGACCTCGTACACGCCGATGGTGCGAACATTGCCGTGTTCATCCCTGTAGTAGAGGTTCAGCTTCGTACCGTCACCGTACCACAGGCTGTCGCGGCGGCAGGGAAGCTCGGTCTTGTGCTTACGGCCGTAACGCTGGTGCGCCTTCATCTCCCCATAGACCGCATCATACCACAAAGGCTCGATACGGGGGCTGTTAAGCCATTCACGCAGGCTGCGGGCACTTTTCAGGGATTTCCAGCCACGCTCCGGGGCAACACGATTGTATTCCTCGAAAATCTGCATGTCGGTATAGACAGGGACGCGACTCCGTTTCAGCGCCACGAGGTAACGTCCGGCTTCCTCTTCGATCTTCAGTGTGTTCCTGTTACCATATTTACCGCTGACCAGTATCGCGTAGTTCTGCGGCCTGTATTGCTTCATAAGGCTCTTCAGGCGGCCCTCGCTGCCCGGAAGGGTATGCGCATACTCCTCACGCCATTCCTCAACCCTAAGAAGCAACGTTTCCCATACATTACGGCTGCTGCCCAGCATGTTGCGTTTCGGGCGAAGCGTGTCCAGCTCACTGATCAGCGCGTTAAGCACGGAGGCGTTCCATACATACTCAGCCTGGATCCGTTCGGGAAGGGGAACTTCCTCGCCGTTCTTGTCATAGCGGTACTCCTCGAAGAACCGCTCCGCATTCTCGTCTTTTTTCACTTTGCTCAAAATCATTTCACGTATCATTTTCTGTTCAGGGTCACCGTAACGATCGACCCATCGGCGTTGGTACTTTTCGGGAAGAGAGGAATAGATGTATAGCGCGTATCCACCTTCGCCGCCACCACGATGGGCACTTTGGATATTGCCGCGAGCGACATTCTGGCGTAAAGTAGTACCTCGTATGACAGGATCATCACCAGAAGTCAGTTCCTCATAGGTTACACACAATGCTTTCTTGTAGTATTCCATCTCCCTGTTCGATTATCACTCCTCCAAATCATTCAAAGGAACATGCCTTTTTATCAGTTTCGCTGAAGCCCCGAAGTTCAGCACGACGGCAAGCTCCAGCAACGGGTGGTCAAAGACCAGGGAAAGCAGGATCACGAAACTCAGACAGAAGTAAAGCACGTAAAGGCGCTGTTTCCGGTTCAGACGGATGAACCAGCACAGCTGGTCACCGAACAATGCCATCAACTCACTTTTCATCGCCGTCCTTCTTTTGAGGGTTACCACCTACCTTAGTTCCACCGCGCTCAATGGCGAGCTTACGGATAGAACGGGCCAACTTACTATTCTTGCGGAACGCAAGGGAGTGGGAAACCATTTCCCGGGAACAACCCAGCAAACCGGCTATTTTACCCACCTCGCTGTATTCTACGACTATTCGTTCTTTCATAATTCGCTGATAAGTTAAATTATTGTAGTGGGCGGTCGCGGACTCGAACCGCGGACCATGACCTCTCCCTTGCAGGAGTTTGGCGTGTTCTACCAACTGAACTAACCGCCCGGAAAATCTATCGAAGTTCTTGTATGGCATCCTCCGGCACACATATCACTGTCCAGACCTGGCCATCTTTCGTATAATCGACATTATATTCACGACCGAAAGTACAAATGTTATAGTCCCAGTCGCGGATTACGCCATCAATAACTTCACCGTTTCTCTTGGTGATTCTTACACTTTGTCCCTTTTTAAATTTTGCTTCCATTTTCTTCTTTTTATATTTTCCATTGTCACCTCAAGCCTTTTTTGTAGCTTTGGGGCGGTGTTCACACTTTGAACACGTGGCAAATATAGTATGAGAATTTCATACTACAAAATAAAATAGCGTAATTTTTCATACTTTATTAGAATTATGGATGAGAATTTCAGATTTATACAAGTTCTTGATGAATTAAAAGAGAAAGGCATAATAACAGATTATGTCCAAGCTGCTAATGATTTAGGGACAAATAAAGCAGGTATCAGTGATATAAAAAGCGGAAGAAAAAAATTATCAATAGAACTCCTTCGCCGTCTGAAATTATCATACCCAACAACTAATATAGAATGGATTATAATGGGAGAGGGGGATGCATTTGTTACGCCCAAAACTAACAATTCCAATAATCCAAACTCTGAAACTTCATTTTTTATAGAGAAAATAGCCCAACAAGCAGAGGAAATAGGAATACTCAAGCAAACAATCGTGCAACTCAAACAGGAAAGTGTGGGGCGTGTTTCGGGTGCGGGGAATTCCACACTTGCAGATGCCGGATAAAACGAGTTTTATGGGGCAAAGGGGGTAAAAATAAGTAAAGCGTTGGTTTATAGAACAATAAATTAGAATATAGGGGAGTAAATAATTATTTATAAAATAATGTTTATCCCCTACAATAGTTCATATACAAAGGAAAATAAGGCACAAAAAAGAAGTATTCATATAAAAAACACGAACAAAACAGCCCCAAAATGTAACTCCAAATGTAACTCCAATCAAAACGTTTCGTTTTTCCATAGCCTTTTTTGTAACTCCAAACGTAACTCCAAGTGTAACTCCTCTCCATTTATTTGACCATTCAAACCGTTCAAATAAAAAGCAATTTCTTATTGACATACTATTACACAAAAAAAGCCGCAAAAAGCGGCTTTATAGACGTTCTAAGGCTGTTTCAGCCCTTTCTGGTAGTCTTTATCAGGTGTGACTGGATAATCATCGCACGTTTCGTGTATTTTACGGCTCCATCAGTCAAACCGGCATGTAACAGGCTGCTCTTAGTGATACCGACCTGGCTCTCAGTCAAAGTATCAAATATGGCAGAAATACTGCCGAAATAGAGGTTTCTTTTCTCATAAATCAAGTGTACATGGATAACTTTAGTCATAGTATATTGCATTTATTTCACTGCAAATATACCAAATATATAGTATATAGAATAATTTAGATAAAATAAAAAGGAAAGTACATCTTGTACTCCCCTACTCCACTTGCATAAACCGACCTGTTTCGCTATCTTTATACATGAGAGCTGACCAGAAAAGGAGCATGGAGAACAATCGACTACAACACTCTCGAAACCTCCCCTATCCCACCTTCAGTGTAAAGCATTTCATTTGAACGGCGTTCAAACGGAGCTCAAATGTAAGCCCAATGTAAAGCGATGTAAACGCTTCGTTTTTCCAGACCACTCTCCCCTACTCCACCATAACGCTTTGACAACCAAAGCAATCAGTCATTTTCAGGTCCACCACATATTGACACGTTTCGTTTTTCCCCCCTTACCTACGTCACCAAACCTTTCAGCGCATCTTTACTTAAAAGCAGAGTGGCCAATTTATTAGAAGGAAGGAGAAAAATAGCTTCCTTAATATCTTCAAGCACCCATCTTAAGCAATCTATCATCAAAGAATCATTAAACAAAATAGATAATGAATTCATTGAGAGAATAACAAGGATCATAGAAGAAAACTTGATGGATGAAAAAATAGATGTGCCCACAATAGCCCAGGAGTTATCAATGAGCTACTCCTCTCTTTATAGAAAAATAAAGGCCCTGACGGGGATGTCTACAGGAGAATTTATCCGTAAACTGAGGCTCAGGAAAGCAGAGCAACTATTGCTCTCAGGAAAGTATAATATTTCAGAAATAGCCCATCAGGTTGGGCTGAACTCCGTATCTTATTTCAGAGAATGTTTCAAAGAGGAATACGGGATGTCTCCATCAGAGTATATAAAACAGTTGAAGTAAACGAGAATCTCCCCTAAGTCCATTCCTTCTTAAGGGAGATTCTACTTAAACTATTTTGTAACAATTGGAATTATCAATAAAGCATGATCTGATCCAAAACGACACCCTCGTCCAATGCCTTAATCACCAGCTTATGCGATTTTCGTTTGCTGACGGGTAGTTTCACTTTTCGAATGGCTTGATTGCGCAACACATTTTCTTTCCATTCTTCACTACGCCCTTTGGTTTCATAAGAAACAGTTTGCGGAGCCGATTTATCAACTGACAGTGTGAAACGCAGTTGTTTTTCATCCATAGGATGATTGGGTAACAAACGTATTTCAACTTCCACAGAATCGGTCTTCCAGTCATCAAAAGCAAAAGTGAGAGAAGTGTTTTTGCCAATACCTGCCGCTTTGCCCTCATATCCCAACCCTTCGCACTGTAAAGGATTTCCGGCTGTACAATCCATAGCATTCCATTTATAGGCAGGAGTTTTCTCATTTACCATAGGTGTAACGGCAGTTTCATGTGCCACACGTTTAAAGACAGGAAGTTTGCGGGGTTGGAAATCCATCATGTGAATCCACTTTCCGTTTTGCAAAGCGTTATACCGACGCGTCAGTGAAACAATGCTATCGAAAGCCGCATCACTTTGTTCCCAATCGACCTTTCCATGACGGGCAAGTTGCGCATTCAGGAGCTTCCGGTTCATTTGGTCGGCAGCTTGTACGGGATATTTTACCAATTGCATATAGGCATCCTTCCGGTGGATAGGAAGTTTGGCCTCAACTTCTTCGACTACGGAAGACAAAGCAGCATAATCTTTCAAACGTTGACGAATGGTCTGTTCACTCCAAGGCAGGTCTTTTACTTTCTTATAAATAGGGTCACGTTCTTCTTCACGCGTATTTCCCATGAACTCGGGCTTGCGGATATAGGCCAAGCGGTAATGCTCTTGCATAACCGGAAGCAGAGTCTTTGCGTATTCCGTACCAAACTCTCTGCCCAGCCAATTCTTTAAATGGGCGGTAACACCTTCTTCGACCACTTGTTCTATATTCCATGCCATATCGAGGAATAGCTCAATCTGATATTCGGCAGGTTTGATATCACCTACATTCAGTACCCACATTTTCTGGATGCCACGGTCATAGGCCAGTTTCATCTGCTGATAGAGCAGATACGGGCTAAAAGTACCCAGCCAGAGATAATCGTGCGGACGTCCCCAATAGGATACGTGATAATAGATGCCGTTTCCACCTTTGCGGGCTTGTTCTTCCGGCGTAGGGAAGTGACGGATATAGCCATAATTATCATCACACCAGATCAGCGTGACATCATCGGGCACCTTCAATCCGGCATTATAAATGTCGAGTACTTCCTTGTAAGGTATGAAAGCCTGCGGAATGGCGGTGACATCTTTATTCACATACTTTTCCAGCAAACCACGCTGGTCTTTAAGCACGCGTTCCAACACAGCTTTCTGTTCTACAACAGTCTTGGCTCCCTGCATCTGCCCGTCGTGCACACCACGCATACCCAAAGTATAGATATTTTCTTGTCCCGCCACTTCTTTCACACGGTCTTCCCAGAATTTGTAAACGGAGGCACTGTTATTCACATAGTCATAATCGCCCTCTCCCCTTCTTCTCCATTCGCCGGCAGCACTACACACCATCGGTTCGCAATGGGAAGAACCGATAAAAATACCGAATTCGGCAGCTACTTCCCGATTACCTTTTGTCAGGAAAAAGGGCAAGGTACACTCGTGCATGGCAGGCCAATAAGTATTAGCCCGCAGGCGGAGCAATAACTCAAAGATGCGACGGTTCGTCCTAGGACCGATTTGTTGCTGATCGGCAGGCTCGTAATTCTTACTGCTCCAAGGCATCAATCCCCAATCTTCATCATTGATGAAGATGCCACGGTATTCTACGGAAGGAGACTGTGTCGTTTGGTAATCTGCGGGTAAAGTAAAAGATGTCTTTTTTTCCGGCACCACATCCGCCCACCATTCCCACGGCGATACTCCTATCAGGCGGGAAAGCTCCATAATACCATAAGCTGTACCATGTGCATCGCTTCCGGCTACCAATAGTTTTCCATCCGGTAAAACAGTCAGTAGAAAGGCTTGCTTTTTACCATTCAAACCAGAAACATCCGCTCCGGTCTTAGCTATCAACGGGCTTTTACCAACAGTACCAATAATGATATCACCTTGTTCATTATCTACCAACAGCGATGCGGAAAGTACTGCTTTACAATCACGGGATAATAAATCTAAAGCGGTATGTACCACCTTTTCTTCCGCATTATCACAGGATACTTTGACTGGCTTCCCCGAAGGTAGGTTGAATTGTGCCCAACAAAGTTGGGTTATCAAAAACAAGAATAAACTTAAAAATACTTTTTTCATGATCAGTTATTTATGGTTCAAAAATAATAAATCTTATCTATTGTCACAAAAGTATTGTCGCTTCCGTAAATGGTTTTAGACTTATCCGTCCACACCGGCTTTATGCCTGTGACTTCAATTAATAATGTATAATCCCCTTTAGGCAACTTCGGAGTCATTATTCGGATTGCTTTCTCAGGATATTTACTGTAAAAGTCGACTAATGAAGAATAAATAGTATCTTTCTTTGCATTCAGCACACTTATCCTGGCATATCCGCTATGACTATTAGATTCACCGGTCACAGCAGTATGGGTTCCTTGGAACGGAACAGCCAATACACTCCCTTTCGTATTTGAAAGCAACCGTCCGTTTTCTTCTTTCCATGCGGCATCCGGCATCATCTTCTTGGTAGGAATCGTTTTTCCATTGCGTAATGCATCAACAGGTTTCACACGATTGATATCCCAGCATTGCCAATATTCGGGAATGGTAATTCTGGTTCCTTCCACTTGCAAGGGCATCCACACATAAGTAGCGGCAGAAGCCTGATGAGGAAATGACCAACGGTCACCCATAAACATAGGAATCGTGTCGTTACCTTTTTTCAAAGGAAAAACAAAAGTGCTTTGTGAGTTATACGTCAAGGTTCCTTTGGGACAGAATATCCCCTGCTTTGTCCATGGACCTTCAATAGCCGGAGCCGTAAAATAGAAGTTATCATTCTTTTCCCAACTCGTCAGATTGGAGAACAGCATATAGTACATGCCATTCTTCTTGAACATGGCAGGCGATTCGCCTGAGCCTTTCACATGAGCAACTTCAGCCTCTATCGAGCGGTAGTCTTCACTCAATCTGTAAACAGGCCCGTGATGAATAAGCAGATAGCCTTTGCCATCCGTATCCTGAAAAGTTCCCATATCCCAACGTTTGACGGGTTTACCGTCATAGAGCAGAGGTCCTTGCAATTTGTATTCCCCATTAATCGTTTTGCAAGTAGCGTAACCGATATAAGGGTCTTTATATCCCAAATCATCGGCATGCATATACATGACATATTCCCCGGTAGAAGGGCATTTCATCACTTTCACCCGCTCGCCTACACGGTCAGGACCCAATATACCATCGGGTTGCACCGGCAACACCACTCTTTCAAATTTCCAGTTAACCAGATCATCGGAAGAGTAGCAACTGAATCCCGGAAAGGCATTACTCTTATCCGATTTATATTCTCCGAACAAATAATACCGCCCACCATCTTCCACAATGCATGCACCATGTGCATTGACAATATTCCCCTGTTCGTCGAACCAAGGTATGCCGTTATAAACTACTTTTTCCGAGTCATGCGCCGAACACGCTCCCAGGCTCAATCCTATCAGGACCGCCAATAGAAAGGTACATTTCATTGTTATATCATTCATCAAATTAAAAACTTATTTTTATTACTTCGCCATGCGGGTCGAAAGAGAAGATAAATTTATCTCCTGCATCCTTCACCGCCAATTCCTGCTTTCCCTGGCTTACTTTTATTTCAGACTTTCCGTTTTTACTCACTACCATTGTCAACGGCTCACAAAACAGCTTATCATCCAGTGCCAGACGAGGTGTTATCTTGAAGGAAGACTTTTTCTTAGTAATATCCAGTTGTATATTTTTTCGCTCTTTCACATAAGCTGCTACTTCGCAATAGGTACCAACCCAGATATTGTCTTCCAGAGCTTTCACCCTCTTAAAGTGTTCCCACAATATCTCCGGAGAGGTAAAAGCATCATATCCCGTTGCAATGCCATGAATCATTGCCACTCCCCATTCACCTGCGATAGCAAGTTCCTTCACCCATTTATCTAAAGATTCGATGGTAGATTTCGATTTATCGCCACCAATGCCATATTGTTTGGTGCGTGTACCGACTCTGTCCTTTGAACTTATCTGCAAAATATCTTCATTGTAAGCATTGAACGGATAACAGAACGTAAGCGGTCTCTTCCCTATCCGGGCGAGAATGATGCTATCATTCTTTTCTACTTCCGTTTCCACTTCTTCCAGAGTAAGACTCTTCAAATTGGCATGCGACCAACTATGGCTGGATATTTCGTGTCCTTTATCAGACATTTCTTTCATCTGCGCCCAGGTCATACGTGTTTTACCTTGTTGTGCCGCTTCATTCTCTATTCCTTTTCCCCATATCCAGAAAGTGCCTTTGAATCCTACTTTCTCCATTTCGGGGAAAACAAGCGTGTAGTGTTCTTCCAAACCGTCATCGAAGGTATAACTGACGGCACATTGCTTGTCATCTTTATAATCCGCTACATATACTTCCGAATCATGATGACGTACATAAGGCGCCAGTTCCGGCACAACTTTGGCAACTGCTTCCATCGCAATCTCAGCTACCACCTTTCCACCATAAATATTCAGATGGGTGTTATCAATCTTCCCTTTCGGACAGAAATCATATTTCCCGGCTGGCACCCACATGAAAAGGCTTCTTGACTTCTCCACTCCCATGCCGACTACTAAATCATGCGTCAGTTTATTCATATCCACAAAAGGGACATTCATTTCTTTTGCCACTCTTCGCGGTGATTCCAGATACTCTCCATGAGTGTCTACCAACGTGTTCCCTTCCATCTCATAACTGCCTTTATTCTCTGTAGCCCCTTCCGGAGGAAAATTCCGGCGTACAATCGAATTGAACAGTACCGGATAAGCTCCCTTTGCACGTGTCTCCCTTACAAACCGACGCAGGTTCTCATCGAAAGTGCTTCCGGGAACTGTATGCAGTTTTTCAGCAGATTTCTCATCATTATGCCCGAACTGGATAAATACATAGTCTCCACTTTTTAGTTTAGAGAGTACGGTGTCCCAGCGTCCTTCATTGATAAAACTCAGTGAACTCCGGCCATTCATGGCATGATTATCCACCCGTACATCATCGGTCAGGAAGCCCGGGAGCATCTGTCCCCAGCCACGTTCAAGATTTCCATTCTTCAGACTTTTATTCGCCATGGTAGAATCACCTATCATAAAAATAGTGATTACATCCTTCTTTCCGGTAGTAAAAGCAGAAAAGAAGAGAAGTGCACAAAGTGCAAATAGTAGTTTCAATTTCAAGTTTCTCATGATATTATATAAAATTTCAGTATCATTTACAATCCACTAAATCATTTTTCTATAGTCAAAATATCTTCAATCAACTGCTCTAGTTCACTGGTGCTACTTGCAGTTCCTTTATAGTTCCTTCTTCTATTGCCAAAACTCATTCCCGGATTAGATTGTCCACCACCAGTAAAACTACCAGTCATAACGCAACTCTCATTTTCTACGGCAATAATTTCTATAACCGGCTTAACATAAACTGCTTTTTCCATATACTTATTTCTTTTATTTGGAGAATATTACTACTTTTTTTCCTTCAACTATATAAAAACCAGGTACAAGCCCAGTCACTGTATTCACCCCTTCCTGTATCTGTACAGACCGCACCAACACACCAGCCGCAGTATAAATACATGCAGTTCCAGATTTAGGAGTACCTATAATCAAATCACCAGCTCTGACATAGACATGCAGTTTACTTGCATAGCCTTCAGTCTGTTCTTCAACGCCGGTAATATCGCCATCCCCCCCGCCTATGCTAAAGAATTCCGGCAAAGGTTTTTGTTGCACTACAGGAAGTAAATAACACCGGAAAGGTTCTACCTTTCCCGCATCAGATTTCACAAAAGAATTTCCATTTTCATTCAACACATAATATGTATCATCTGAAGTATATGTAGTGTAAGTACCCTTGAAAGAGTAACTATCTACGGCGGTTGCAGGTATCCC
>ULQO01012924.1_pt1 | contig 15100 bp, 13 predicted proteins | sample 1954601 | NCBI WGS metagenome assembly ULQO01 (sample SAMEA4835658, study PRJEB28245) | human gut metagenome | biome: gut microbiome; material: fecal sample | place: Denmark | collected 2008
CCTTTATGAGGTTCTGTAAAACCACAATATTATTCCATGGCATACCGGATAAATTCCGGGAGAATTGCCCGATACCCTTCTTCCTTTATATGCATGCCCTCAATTGTATATTCAGCTTTGAGATTTCCGTTTTCATCCTTCAGAGGATCGTTGATATCGATGTATTTTACATGATGTTTTTCGGCCAGTTTTTTGACAGCCGCGTTTGCTTCAGCGATCTTTTGGTTGGTGCGCACAAGAAGGCAGGGCTTCATCTCCTCGGTTGCGGCATCGTAATTGATTGGATAATATGCCATGAGATACAGCTTTACATCCGGCAGAGCAGCTTTCACCTGACACAGGATCTGATCGTAGTGATCAATCATCTGCGCGATCGGAATATCCGGATTACTCAGATCGTTGGTCCCGATATTGATAAATAATTTCGATGGTTTTAAATTCAGGATACAGGTATCGATATTTTCAAGCAGTTCATCCGTGATAAATCCACCGACTCCGCGGTTATAGATGGTCATATGGATCTGCTTTTCCCTGACCAGTTCTTCCACCGGAAACATCTCCATGAGGGAAGATCCTGCGCACACAATCTGCCCCGGCACAACCTCCTTGTTCATTTCTTCAAAACGTCTGATTTTTCTTCCTTTGTCATCATTCTACCTCCATATATGATATTGAATATTTCATTTAATTCCACATTTCAAGAAACGCTTTCACTTCCTCCGGCATGCGTCCTTTGCGCCATGCAAGAAGAATCTCCGTCGCAAGATCCGCATGCAGAATATCACAGGACTGCATCTGATCCGACAACTTGTGCATAGAAGCCGGAAGAATGGCGATTCCAAGCCCTTTTTCCGCCAAAGTCATCGCCGTTCTGGCGTCTTCACACTCACAATAAATGTCACACAAAAGCCCCTTTTTTTCGAACGCGGACAACAGATAACTGCGGTAGCGGTGGGACAGGATCAGTTTCTGCTCTGACAGTTCCTCGAGCGTGATCCCATCTTTGTTTTTTTCTAAAACTGGGTTCCCTGCAGCCGCCATTGCAAGAAGTTTTTCCTGCATCAAAGTCCTGCTCTCACATCCTTTGAGCACAATCGGTGTCCGGAGTGTCGTGATATCGACCACGCCGTTTTCCAACTGCTCCCGCAGCGTAAATGTCGATCCCTCGTGGATATCAAAGCGAATATCCGGATGCGACGTGGAAAAACGGATCAGGTAATCGGACATCATAGAAACCGTGGACGGCGTAAATCCGATGTGGATTGTTGCCGCCTGGCTTGCCTTTATGACTTCCCGCTTGGTAATATCCGCCATGGTAAGAAGACTGCCCGCCCTGTCATACAGTGTTTTTCCTGCTTCCGTTAATGTAATCTTTTTGGTGCCGCGCAAAAAAAGCTGCACCTGAAGTTCTTCTTCGAGCATCTTTACCTGATAACTCAGCGGTGGCTGTGTCATGTGAAGAACACGCGCCGCACCGCTGATCGTACCGGCATCCACGATTGCCCGAAAGTATTCCAGTTGTTTTACATCCATAGCTTCTCTCCATACATTTTTTGTTTAGTTAATTCATAAAAGTAATATTTTTCATATATATTAATCTATGGTATACTAAATGTCAACAGAAAGTCAAAATGAAAAAGAAAGAAATGAAATGATTGTGAAAAGAATTGATTTTGAACACGGGTCCATCCCAAGTAACATCTTAAACGCAGCGATTCCCATGCTGGTGGCGCAGCTTTTAAGCCTGCTTTACAACATCATAGACCGCATTTATATAGCAAGAATCCCGCATATCGGCACAACCGCTCTCGGCGCGGTCGGCTTATGTTTTCCGATTATTGTGATCATCACGGCTTTCAGCAACCTGTTCGGCAGCGGCGGTGCTCCGCTTTTTTCCATCCGGCGGGGGGAAAATAATTCCCAGAAAGCTTCCGAAATTATGAATACCTCCTATACGATGGTCTGCGGCGGCGCAATTGTTTTAATGGTCATTGGATTTTTGTTTGCGCGCCCAATCCTGCGTCTGTTCGGCGCTTCCGAGTCTGCTCTGGTTTATGCATACCCGTACCTGATGATCTATCTGCTCGGCACACTTCCGTCCATGATCTCCACCGGTATGAATTCGTTTATCAACGCGCAGGGATATGCCATGACCGGCATGACATCCGTTGCCATCGGCGCGGTGGCAAACTGCATTCTCGATCCGGTTTTCATCTTCGTCTTTTCGCTTGGAATCCGGGGTGCTGCAATTGCAACCGTGATTTCCCAGACACTCTCCGCTGCATTTGTCCTCTATTTTCTGAAAAAACGATCGGAGCTTAACGTACGGTTTCTGACCAGAAGCGAACTCTCCCGGTGCACGGAAACTGCCAAAAACATCATAAGCCTCGGAACCGCAGGATTTATTATGCAGCTTACCAACAGTTTAGTCAGCATCTGCTGCAACAATGTGCTCTCCGTGACCGGAGGCGATATCTATATCTCCGTGATGACAATCATTTCCAGCGTCCGGCAGCTCGTCGAGACGCCGATTTATGCCATGAATGAGGGAAGTTCACCGATTTTAAGCTACAATTACGGGGCACGCCGCCCGAAGCGTGTAAAACAGGCAATTGGTACAATGGCGGTTATGATCTTTGTGTATACCGCCGCCATGTGGACGGTCATTATCGTTGCACCACATTTCCTGATCGGGATTTTCAGTTCCGACAGTGAACTGATCAAAGACGCGGTTCCTGCCTTAAAACTGTATTTTGCCGCATTTATTTTCATGGATCTGCAATACATCGGACAGACCACGTTTAAATCATTAAATAAAAAGAAGCAGGCAATTTTTTTCTCCCTGCTTCGTAAAGTATTTATTGTTGTGCCACTGACCTACCTGCTCCCATATGCACTTGGCATGGGAACAAGAGGTGTGTTTATGGCGGAACCGGTCTCAAATGTGATCGGTGGAAGCCTGTGCTTTCTCACGATGCTTGCTACCGTGATTCCGGAATTAAATCATATGGAAAAACAAAAATAAGTTAATCTTCCATACCTGCGCGCAGCGCTGCTTCTTTTGCTTTTACGTCGGAAAGGAAATGCTCTTTTGCAAAGCCCATATCCTGCACCAGCTCCATGGTCCCGAGATATGTGCCTGTGGCATCCCGTACCGCCATATAGGTAACCAGCATGGTTTTTCCGTTTTTCTCCATCCAGATCGGCACTTTGTCGAGCGTTCCTTTCCGGAATTCCCCGATAATGTGCCGCACCTGCTGCTCCACTTTCGGGGGATGGCAGGAAAATACCTCGCGGTCGATCGCCATGCCCGGACGTTTGAAATCCTTTGGTCCTTCGTTGAAAAAGCGGTTGATATTGTCCTCATCGACAAATGTGATCTCCATCGGAATCGTGTTGAGCATTGCGGTAAGCTGCGCAACGGTCAGGTGCCCGCCCGGCATGATGATTTCTCCATTCCTTACATCTTTACCGCAATTTTCTGTATGCAGATACTTCTCTGCCGCCTCCCATGTCGCATTTTCCACACCAAAGCAGACCGGATAATCTTTCGAATCGCGGTAAATTCCAAACCACTCTTCCTCCGTGAAATTCAGGACACAGTTCGGAAAGAAAATATTGGCTTCCTTGTAGATCATATCCTCCACGCGCTGCAACACAATGCGAAAACGTTCCAGCCAGTGATCTTCCGTCTTTTGAACCGGCAGCTGCTTTGCCAGCGCTGCCAGTTCATCCCTGATCTCATCATCGGTCGTCCACATCACATCCGACGGACCGCTGATCCCGTATTTTACTTTCAGATGCGGATACAGAAGATCCCCTTTCTTTGCATAATGGATCGCAACTTCCCGCAGCTTTCCAAACCGCTCCGGTGAAAGGGTATTGGTTTCCTCTATTTCGTTCCTGCATTCCCGGATGACGTTTTCCAACACTTCATTTTCGCGGGTAAACGTCTGCAGCGGATGTCCGGTGATTCCGGTTAAAGCCGCGGTAGCCGCCAGCTTTTTCTCTTTTACCGATGCCGCAACCGCTTTTTCCGCGTTGGCAACTTTTTCCTCACTCGTTGCACCGCGGAACAGTGCCGCATGGACATCACACAATTTCTGCACGGTCTCAAGTGGTGTGCCGCCCTGCAGAAGTTCCTGCTCCGCCTGCATGATCTCTGCCGGATCAACCTCTTTAAATTCTTTTGCGAAATCCGCCCTTACTTTTTCCAATTCTTCCCCGGCGCTCAGCCGCTCGAGATATGTTTTGATCTGTTCTACCCGTGTGTTGTGTTCCATGATTTTATCCTTTCCAAATGCACTTTTGTTTTTTGTAACCTTCTATTTCATCTTTGTGATCTGCCACTGCTATTGCTTACAAACAGTTTTTTCATTCTTCCGTTACAATATACACAAAAATAGGAAAAGAATATGTTGTCACAACCACATTTTATATTTTATTTGTCGCACTGTACAGTTTTCGCAAAGTTTGCTTGACATTTTATGCAAAGTATACTATTCTGTTTTTGCAAAGCAAGCTATGCAAAAAGATAGTGTCAGCCCATTTGTGAAAGAAATTTTGCATGGGCTGATGTTCAACAAAAGGGGATCACCAATGAAAAACCGTATCAAAGAATTGCGCAAAGCCAATAAACTATCGCAAAGCGAACTGGCAGATATCGTGGGAACTACCCGCCAGACAATCACCTCTATTGAAGTAGGTAAATATACCGCTTCTTTAGGACTCGCCTATAAAATCGCACATCACTTTAACTTAACGATTGAAGAAGTTTTTGACTTCAGTGAAATTGAGAATGAGGAGTAATTTACTATGGAAAAGAAAATGGAAAAAATGAAAAAGGAAATCAAAACACAGAACCGTTTCTATCTGATTATCGCAGCGCTTTTTCTAATTGCACAGTGTACCAACACCTCCGGTGTACTGACCTCTGCCTACACAAATCCGCACTCTGCAGAATTTGTGCATGGGTTTGTACTTGGTCTGGTTATCGTCGTGGAAATTTTTGTAATACTACAGTTTTGTAAAAACAGCAAAGCGCTCAAAGATGAAGCGCTGTTAAAACGTCTGTACAACGAACGCCATGATGAACGCGCACAGCAGATTGAGGCTCTCGCCAGCCAGAAAAGTGTACAGATTGCACTTATACTCGCTGTCGCTGCCGGATTTATTGTCTGCTATTTTAGCCTGGAAGCCTTTCTTGGTATGCTTGGTGTCGTTATACTGACAGGTGTCGTAAGAAAATGCTGTAAAATTTATTATACGCGTACTTACACATTGCAATAACTTTGACAGTGCTGCACACCATTGTAATACAACCATCAAATATCAGGAGGAGAGTATACATGAACGTTGTTATTGCCATCGATTCTTTTAAAGGAAGCATGACTTCCCTTGAGGCCGGGGAGAGTGCCTCTGCCGGAATCCGGCGCATATATCCGGATGCAGATATCACCATCCGCCCACTTGCAGACGGTGGCGAAGGCACGGTGGAAGCTTTGACGCTTGGCTGTGGCGGCACACGCACACAGGTATGCGTAACCGGGCCTCTTGAAAAACCGGTGCTTTGCAGTTACGGCATTCTGGATGCTGGCAAAACTGCAGTCATCGAAATGTCCGGAGCTGCCGGAATTACACTCCTTTCCGAAACCGAACGGAATCCTTTGTATACAACAACCTACGGGGTTGGGGAAGTCATCAGAGACGCCATTTCCAGAGGCTGCAGACATTTTATTATAGGAATCGGCGGAAGTGCCACAAACGATGGAGGAATCGGTATGCTGCAGGCACTGGGATTTGACCTGCTGGATCAGGAAGGGGTTCCGGTACGTCATGGTGCTCTGGGCTTAAAGGATCTGGCTGTAATTTCAGACTCCCATGCGCTGCCGGAACTGAAAGAATGTACGTTTCGGATTGCCTGTGATGTGACAAATCCGCTCTGCGGTTCGCAGGGATGCAGCGCCGTTTTCGGTCCTCAAAAAGGCGCAGATCCTGCCATGATCCAGCAGATGGATCAGTGGCTTTCCTCCTATGCCGCACTCGCCGGAAAAAGCTTTCCGAAAACGAATCCCGCGCATGCAGGAGCCGGGGCTGCCGGCGGTCTTGGGTTTGCTTTTCTCACCTTTTTCCATGCCACTCTGGAATCCGGTGTAAACATCATTCTGGAAGAAACACATCTTTCCGACTATATAAAAAATGCAGATATTGTCATCACCGGAGAAGGCTGTCTGGATGGTCAGACCGTCATGGGGAAAGCGCCTGTCGGCGTTGCAAAGATTGCCAGAGAATTTCAAAAACCTGTGCTTGCATTTTCCGGCTGCGTGACAGAGGATGCAAAAGCCTGTCATGCAGCAGGAATTGATGCCTTTTTTCCGATTGTGCGGGGCGTTATTTCGCTTGAAGATGCCATGCAGACCGACCATGCAAAACAGAATATGACCGATACGGTGGAACAGGTATTTCGCATGCTTCGAACGTTTCAGAATATAAAATAATGAAGCAGATTGGTAAATCCCTGTTCGGTTGCATATTTCTCCAGCATTTTCTTCTGGTTTATGATACTGTTGCTGTCACCACTTTGCTCATCATCACGGACCTTTGCGGAATTTTCGTTACTGTTCAGAGGTAAACTTGTAACAAAAGAACCGATGGTATAGACTAATCGTAGTCAAAACCATCGGTTTTCTTATGCAAATATTTCTGCAATCTCGCGGAACAGATTGGCCTGCTCTTTTCTGCGCATCAAAACCAGCATGCTCATGCATTTACAGAGATGGTCGATGCTTGACGGACTCCGGAATGACACAGCCTGCGCCTGTTTTCTTTTATATTTTCTCAGCAGCCGTTCGGCTTCGTTATTCGTGGCAGGTACATTCTTATTATGGAGGAAAAGAAGATGATCTTTCTTATACTTTTTCATCCTTTTGTACAGGTTGTATCCATCACGGTAGTATTTCCCATGCGGCTCATAGTCGTATTCATCCCCGGCTATGGACAGGATTGTTTTATAACGTTCTTCAAATTCGGAGACGGTCTGCGGATCTGGCTCTTCTGATTCAGATAAACCATTCCGGTAATGGATCATTTCCTGTATCAGGGAATGCATCTGCCTGTTCCAGGAACGGTCTTTTTCGTTGTCCATGCTGTCTTTCAGATAACGCAGTACATGTGCAAGGCATTCCTGGTGGCCGGTTCCATACTTATAAAAGGTTACATCATGATCGTGGACCAGTGTCCCCTGATAGTCTTCAACGACCGTGCCCTTTATTCCATCGTGTCCCTTTTTGCCCCTGGCAAAATAGAGCACACCGCCATCCGGAACCGCACATACAAATACATACGAACTTTCCCCGTTTACACGGGCATTGGTACAGTCTGTATGCATGACAGGGGAAAGCAGCATGTCACGGAAAAGCTCTTTGCGCTGGGATTCTGTTTTTTCTGCAAATGACTGGCAGAGATTATTGATCATGCCTTTTGATATGTTTATTTTTCCATCTGTCAGATCAGACAAAAACCTGCGGCTTTTATCAATTGATGTACAGCAGCCATTATTCAGCAGAAACAGGAAAGCACGTAAATTTCCTCCATAGTTAACGTCATCAATGACTCCCTGTGGAAATGGTGCATGGATCCGTTCACCTGTTTTGGAATTATAGTGCACATCGGCATGATACCCGGTCACATGCACTTCTACGCTGATGTCGATTTTCTGCTTTGTAATGGTTTTCGATGTTTTCTTAAAGTCAGGGTCATGGAGTACTTCTTCGGGTGCAGGAAGATAGATTTCCCTTGTCGGGGTGAGTTTCTTTCTGCAGTGCCCCCTGTGTCCTGGCTGTCCACCGGGTTTCCTTCCTGTCTTTTCGCGGCTGTTGGATATTTTTTTGCGGGCGATAGATTTTGAAGACGGGATGGATGAGTTTTCATAGTTCCGGTTAATCTGTGCCGTCAGTTTCTGTACTTTTTGTTTTTCATCATCAAGCTCTGTCTTTACTTTGTAAAGTTCCCGTCTCTGGAAAGTTACTTTTTCAAGGGCAGTGTCGCGCTGTCTTTCTGCACGGATGGCCCTTTTTTCCATCATATCCGCCTTTTTTACTGCTTCGGCGACCATACGGTCGCATTCTTTTTGCAGCTGTTCAAAAATCTCAAACCATTGATTCCAAATCGTAATGGCATGGCTGTGTTCTTTTGCTACAGCTGCTTCCAGTTTTGCAATTCTGCGTTCCAGGGCACGCACCTGTGTAAGGTGCTGTTTTTCCATTCGGATATATTTTTCTCCCGATTGAAAGGCTGCAAGTTCTTCCTGTGCTTCTTTCAGCCTGTATTGAAGTACTGTAATGGTTTCAAAAGAATTTCCCATCCCCATGCCGCGTCCTTTCCTTAAATGTTTGTCAGATCATCAATGATTTTTTCTAATTCTGCATTATGTTCCTCAAGGGATTTGATCAATGAGGACTGGGTTTCAATGACCCTGTGCTGCAGTCCGTTTGTATGCTCAAGACGGCCTATAAGTTCTTCATATGCTTTGAGTTTGCTTTTATCATCTGCGTTCATTTGTGCCTCCTTAAGTATAGGATAAGTACAGCAAAAACAGGGACGAATGGGAAATCGGACGAATTCCGGGACTGGCAGAATGACTGTGGATAACCGGAAGAAAAATGAAAGAAGCAGGACTGGAAATCCGTATTCCAGCCATGTAAAAGCAGGAAAATATGCAGGTACTGTTTATAATTTCAAAAGAAAAAGCAGGATTCGGAAGTCGTTAACGAAACTTTCCATCCTGCTTGAGTTTATCCACAAATATATTTTTTTAAATTTCGTCAGTTTTTACAATGGTCTGAACAGTAACGCTATGGGCAGGCTCTCATATACTTCATCAGCATAAATATATACATCACACCTTCCTCTGTGATAGAATGTAAAAAACGGAGGAAAATACTATGTCAAAACGTTCAGATGAAATCAGAAACAAGTACATACAGAATCCACCTGAAGGCATGACTGCTGATGACATCCGCCACATGAGTGAGGATGATTTGCTTGATATGGATTACTTCTTAAATGAAGACGATGAGTTTGGTGAAGACTTTCCTGGAGCTGAAGGCTTCTATATCTTCTAAAACCTATCGTTTACTTGTCGTGCCCGCTAAATTGCGGGCCCTTTTCATATCTAGCTATCCCAAAGTTAGAACTTTCCTATAAATTAAAAAAGACGAAAAATAAACGATACAGATTTCTCTGTATCGTCCATTTTTCTTTTTTGATTAAATCAATGTAAAATCAAGCCGAGGCAGACTCCTGTCAAAATGATTTTTGCAGTTCTTTTCAAATCAGGTATCTCCTTCCTGCTATCTTTATACCAGATGGTACATGTAAACCGTTTATTCACTCAACGACATCCGATACAGGAATGCGGCTATTTCCGCTCTTGTACAGGCAGCATCCGGATTGAATCGTCCTTTGCTATTCGCTTGTGCGATACCCTTCTCTTTGGCCCACGCCACTGCCTGTGCGTAGTATTCATCAGAAGAAACATCTTTAAAAGCTGTCTCTTGCTCTGCTGCCGGTTTTCCTTGCGCACGCCATAGCATTGTGATCGCCTCGGCTCTCGTTATCGCAGCATTTGGTCTGCTGCCATCCGAAATTCCCTGGTTTTTAGCCCATGCACGTGCTTTGCTGTACCACTTCTTTCCACCTGTCAGATCTACGTCTTCCCATCGTGCGAGAATCGTCCATAGCCGTGCCCGGGTAATTTTTGCTTCCGGTGCAAAAGCCGTACTGCTCTTTCCATTCATCAGCCCGCGTGCACTTACAAAATCAATGGAATCCTTCGCCCAATGTTTTTTTGTATCCTTAAAGTTTTTCGCCTTATCTACGAGCTTCACTGTAGTGTCTTCGTCCACGATCAGCTGAACTCCATCTTTTGCAGCCACTGATTTCTTCACAATTTTCTCAGTGCCATCGGCATTGACAAGCACTGCGACTGTACCTACGGTCATATTTTTTACCGGAATCTTCACTTTCGTTTTCCCTGCACCCTCCGGTAGATTGATGGTCACAGTGGATGCAGCTTTTATATTTTTACCTGCCTTTACTTCAACCGGAAGTTTAACTGCTTCACCTGATTTTTCAGCATTTGCGATCGCCTTTTCACTAAGCTGCACTTCTGCTGTGATCATTCCTTTTTTACCGTTCACTATGGCAACAGTCGTTCCATCCGAATCCTTGATGTCCGGCGTAGTTGTTGCAGATGCATTTCCGTTAGCTGCGCCGCCTCCCGCGGTGGCACCTCCTGCTGCTGCACCGCCTCCTGACGAGGATCCGCCCCCTGCTGAAGATCCGCCTCCTGCTGAAGATCCGCCTCCTGCCGTGGAACCGCCTCCTGACGATGATCCACCTCCTGACGTTGTTCCTCCGCTGACATCCGCTTTTTTCGTTACGGTTACGGTAACACGATTACTGTCGGCCGCAAGATATTTCTCATTATCACCGGAATAATGAGCAGTAAATGTATAAGTACCAGCTTGATCGAGCCGGATCGTCTGAGCCTCCCCTGTGCCGGATATCGGCAGCGAAGGATCTGCCGTGTAAGTTACTCCGCTTAAATCCACACCAAATCCTGAGGTTTCGCTGACACTTAACATGACCTGTTCTCCTTCGGTCACTGTATCCGGGCTTGTCGCCAGCAGAATGACCGGAGCTTTCTTAACATTCGGTGACGGTGCGATATATTCACTCCATCTTGCATACAACACCGTATTGCTGCTATATACTCTTGTCAAATCAACTTTCTCACCACCTGTCGTATACCATCCGTCAAACACATATCCTTCACGGGCCGGTGCCGGAAGATCACCGAGTTTTCCATTGATTCCGGTCGTTTTTGTTGTATTTTCTCTTCCGTCATTATAACAAAAAGTAACTGTATAACTCTTTGCAGGCTCCGGTGCCGGCAAGATATCCTGACCTTTGTTTGGAAGCGTTCCTTCGTAAGCAAGAACAGTTCCCTGCTCATCCCTCACTGCATATCCGACCGTGTCACCGGTTCGCAGATCTGCATTGGACGGGATGGTATATAAGAGGGAACAATTTTTCAAACCGGAATTAAAATCGCTTCCATGATATTCCAACGTTCCCTTCGGGCGGAAATTGCCCTTTTCCGTCCAAAGCGGAATCTTGAACGTTTCTGACGCTGCTACAGGCTGACCATCAGCAGTAGCAATGGTTCCGTCAGCATGGTTTACCCATACCTGTAATGTCACCTGACTGAGCTTTGTATCGGAAAGGTTCTGCACGATTGTACGCAGCTCAATCTTCTGCCCCTTCATCTCTGTCGGTTGGAAAGTAATTTTATCTGCCCCTGTCAAAAGGCGTGTCTTTTTGTCTGCGTCAAATTTTGTATAACCCCAACCGGTTGCATCACTAAAATCTGAAAGCTTCGTATATGCATCTGTGCGCTTTGTCACTTCCGGTTCTGCCACATACAGATCCGGACCCTCTGTGACCAGCTGGCGCATCCGCTTATTTCCCTGCAGCTTACATACCTCGCAGAAACCATTCCAGGTCTGGCGCATCATACATTCACGGCTGGAATTATAAATCTTATCCGTATCATAATCTGTATGAGGAACACTGTATGTCTTCCGGAAGCCAAGCAGCTGTCTCCATTTTACCTGTTCAGGATCACTGATCCCCGTTCTGTTTAGCGAAGTTTTTTCAGACGCTTCTCCCATAAAAGATCCGCTGTTGTACTCGTCTCCAAGCCATAACAGACCATGACCAAGCTCATGCGTAAGCGTTTCGACTGCACGCTGGCTGTATGCAGGGCTGACAATATAATGGAATCCGTAATCAAGATCGTTGAATGCCCCGCCAAAATCATTTGCAGAATTGACCAGAAGTACGAACTGGCTGATGTAGTCATGTACATATTTATACTTTTCAAAATCCCAATCTACATTCGGATCTGCCTGCTGCGGAATATGGGCATCATGCACTTTCTCGATAAACGCCGGTCCGATACACCGTTCAAAAATATGGTTCTTCCACTGACTTCCATTCACGGATATATTCTTTCCCCATACATCGAAAAATGTACTGTCATATCCATCAATGGCACTGTACGTTTTATCCGATGCCGTACATAATGCATATACATTGAAGCGATCCTTGTACGTCTTATATGGCTCATACTGCATCGCGCCTTCCCATAACCGTTTGGCAGCTGCAACAAATTTTTGCTGCTCGCCTTTTGTGTAACCTTCACCGCAGATGACGACAACCATATTCTCATTATCGCTGCGCGTCTTCTGGATGACCTGGATAGGTATCGTGGCAGATTCGTATTTCTTGCTCTTGGAATAATTCGGTCCAAGATATAACTGTATACTCTTGTCAAGCGAAACATCCCACTCCTGCCCCGGTGTTGGTCCATCTCCGGAAACTGTAAAGTTCTCCTCCGGTTTATTTACGGCTGCACCGCGGTAAGGGGAATCAGCTGTACCGTCTCCACCAGTCACCTGATAATATTGCGTATCAAGATAAAACGCCGGACGGACACCATAAAAGCCTAAATACGGAGCGTTTCTGTCTATTCTTCCATCCGTCTCCACATAGCGCATATCGTGGTTGCAATCCGTCACCGGAGTCCGCAGCCAGTAAGGCCACCTCACGCCACCCTTATAAGCAATATGATAACTGTCTCCAAGCTGGCTGTTATTTTGATAGACTTTGTTTATCTGCTTTACATCCATTAAGAATACTTTATCCGTAACGTTCTCATAATAGGCCTGATCAAATCCGTTAGCGGCTGCTTCTATATTTGTGTCATAAGGCAGATCTGCCCCCTGGCCTTCGATCATTCCCGCATTATATTCCGGATGGGATACGATCGAACGCTGGGTTACCGTTTTAATCGCTGCGATCTCGTCCTCCTTAAAGCCGTTTAAAAAGCCTGCTGCCTGGTCATATGGATTCTCTCCTACAAAGCCACTCTTTGGAGGGTTTCCGCAAAGCCATTCTACCTTCCCGGCTTCCGCCTTGGAATTCAGCCAGGAACGCATATTGCTGTCACGCCATTGATTTGAGCCATATGTCCCACGCTTTAGGTTACGGCTGTGCGAACGCGTAGCGCTGTTTTCACTTGTTTTGGCATCATAAGCCATCGTTGCCAGCACCTGATCGGAGAGCATGAGCGGTCCCATCTCATCAACATCGACGCAGCGCCATAAGATTGGCTGCCCGTTATAGTTTCCCAGCCTGATATAGTCTCCGATGCTAATATTGCTTGTGCCAACACTGCTCGTCTCCTCTGCAGCTGCCTGTGTACTTGAAAATGGCAGCACCGACAATACCATACAAATACATAAAACAAGTGCTGTAAGCTGTTTTTTCATAAGTAGTATCCTCCCTTTCATCTGTTATGTATTCCCGTAAATAAATTTCCGCCGACTTTATAAAGCATTCTCTACCTTATCCCATGTGTGGGTCAGTTCAAATTGTGCCTGTGTCAAGTAAAAATAAGTCTATTTCACGGCAGCCTTCGCACCCTGATCCTGCACCGGATCATCCCAGGTCACATCAATATAGCGGTAGCTGCTTCCGTCTTTCACATAATTCCACGCATGTGATCCGCCACCGGCTTCACCCGGAACGGCGATCGAACAGATGCCGGCTTTTGCGGCAAGCAGGTTAAAAACACCTGCATAGCCCTGACATACCGCCTTTTTCTCAATCAGACAACCATATGCGGTATAGGCATCATCATATCCGTATCTGCGCGCGTTCTCATCGTAGACACAGTTTTTCACGAGATAATTGTGGATCGCACGCAGCTTCTGTTTGCGCGTCATTCCGTCCCTGATAATCCGGGGAATAATCGCGTTCGCCTTTGCATTCGCCTGTTTTATTTTACCCGTGATCTGCGCCGCACTCAGGTCATTACCTGCCCGGTAATCAAATGTTCCATCGGTACTCTTCCAGATGACCAGACTATAATTGTACTCCGGATGATGCTGCAATGCGAGTACAAATGTCTCGTAATACACCGCTCCGTCCGCACAATAGCTAGTGCTGTAATCACGCTTTTTCATCGCCTTAAGCACATGCTTATAGGCATCTTTTTCGGACTTGACGACTGTGATCTTTTTCGTAAACCGAAAAGATATGTCAAAGTTCCCCTTTTTATTATACAGGAAGTCTCCTATAATGTCAAGCCCTAAATCACTGATTTTTCAGGCTTTTCTTTAAATATTTACCTCATAAAACAGAGCCACAAGTGTATGACAGTCATTGTATCTTGTACTGAATAGTTAGAAGAGGGTGCAGTTTATAAAGCGTCCCTTTGTTTTGCTTTATAAAGGCTATAAATCCTCTGTTAACTATGATGGTGAACCTTCCGTGTCTAATGGTATCGTGTACCAACTTCCTTCGTCCCACCTGCTCATACACCGAGTGCCCGCTAAGCTTTCTAACAGGGTCATTGCCCTACGGAGTGAACTACTGCAGGCTACAGCTCTTGTTTATATTTTGATTTTACTGACCTGCCCTTTCCGCAGGGTACGGATATTCCGTGGACGCTTCCCTTGTTTCGTTACCTGCTGGTCATTGTGCTGATGCAGTGCTTGTTGCACTCCATCGTTATCGGGTTTCTTTCCAGAACCCTGCCCGATTTCGGAATCATCCGCAACCCGGCAAGGCTCTGGAATAAATAATGCTGTCGATTGTCTTATGCTGCAATCGCTTCCTTCTTTTCCGGCCGCCTGATGTCCATCAGCATCTTCTTCGGATCATAGACCGTTCCCTTCTTCAGAATCGTATAAACGATTCTCAAAAGCTTGCAGGCTATCACAATCAGTGACTGCATCTTTTTCAGCGGATTGTCAGGGCGTGTCGTGTAGTACACATGGAGTTCTTTAACTTCCTCCGCATGAGCCACTGCTGACTTTGCCGCCTGGAATAACCAGTATCTGAGTCGTTTGCGTCCTCTGTGACTGATTTTGGTCTCTCCCTTATGCTTTCCTGAGCTACATGCTACAAGACCTAATCCGCTTAATTTTTGTATTTCCTTAACATCATCAAATCTCGAAATGTCTCCCAT
>ULQO01052314.1_pt1 | contig 15035 bp, 8 predicted proteins | sample 1954601 | NCBI WGS metagenome assembly ULQO01 (sample SAMEA4835658, study PRJEB28245) | human gut metagenome | biome: gut microbiome; material: fecal sample | place: Denmark | collected 2008
ACTACACCTGCCGCCTGTTTATAAATCTTATATTGCTTGAGAGCTAATGAATTTGGATTTCTTATTTCCAATCTTTCAAACAATTCATCTAGCGGACTTTGATATTCTTCATCATCTTCTTTTACTTCAGCAGCTGCAATCATTTCCATGACCATCGTGAAATTTTGTTCTTCTTCTGGTGCTTCATGTAAAAGGTAAAGACAAAGAGCTTCTAATAAAGACGTTTCCGATTTTTCCCAAAAGGGATCATTTGTTTGACTACCTTTAGGTGTGGTATTTCTTATAAGATTAGTTATAAGCTTTAAAACATCCTTATCATCCTTGATATAGCGAAACGGATTATAACAATGTGATCTGTTCATATTGATAAGATCAACAACTTTGATAACATATCCTTCTTTTTCTAAAAGATTTCCTACATCTCTGAGTTGTTCACCTTTTGGATCAAGAATCACAAAAGATGTATTGCATTGCATCAAATTAGGCTTACCAAAAAATCGAGTTTTCCCTGCTCCACTTCCACCAATAACTAAAGTATTTAGGTTTCTTCTATGTCGTCTGCCATCTAACCCAATACGAACATTCTGTGAAAGTATCTTATTGGAATAGTAGTCCTTTTCAGCATATTTTTTATTGACAGCTTTGTTATTCGCCCATTTTGCCGAACCATACTCCTCATTTCTTCTATAATTCTTCCTGTTATAGTAATAAGCCAAGTATGAAAAAGAATAGATTGATTCAGATATCAAGATACATTTAAGAGTATCCTGACATAATTCAAAAGAAAAAGGGCTATTCATTGCTTCATTTAAGTAAATGATTGCTTCAAATAGTCCCTCATGGATGCAAGGAGCAACAAGAACTGAAAGCCACGCTATAAATACTGCTCCTACAAAATAAAAAACAAGTTCAACCTGTTTATCTTTCCTCATATGATTTTTTTGATTTGGATATGTCAGCTATTGCTGCCTTGTCCATAATCGATTCAATATAATCATAATCCTTATTTTCTTTTATTTGCTTGTCTCTTAAATTTCTTAAAGCAGTAATAATTATTCTTCTTTCAAAGTCCGTTACTCTAATCAAAACCGTTGGTTCTTTATTCTTAAATAACCCCATTAACGTTCTTCTCCTCTGCTTGCACTATCTCTTTCCTGTTGCAATCTATAGATTCCTCTTTCAGCTCGATTGCTCACTTCATCTGCAATACTTTTAATATTGCTTAATTCTTCTTTGGTATCTCGAGAATCCATTCCTTCAAAATAATTTTTTACTTCATTTGCGAAATCAACGTTTGAAACTGGAATGTTCAATTTTTTACAAAGAATATAGGCAGCACTTTTTACCATAAAGGCATCCTCTGTTCTGTCAACATTTCCATATTGGCTTTCAAATTCTACATAGCAATATTCCCTTGCTAAACCTTCCATTAAATCTGTCGGACTCATCCCGTCTGCATAGTAGATCATTTGATTATCTGGAGAGTATTGTACTAGCGAACCATTTTCAGTGTTGTCAACCATTTGCATTTTAACAGGTGATTGATAAACTAAACCGCTGATGATTTCTCTAACAGACAAATTTTGTTTTTTCATTCTGTATGGTCTGTTTAATTGAGAAATATCAAAAACATATTTAACATCATAGTTGGTTCTTATCACTCCATCATTTCCTTGATATTCACCTTTAGGTTCTAATATCCCAATTCCTTTTACTCCTTTTTTTACATACTTTTTTTCTTCTACCCAACGATTATTATCTTTTAACAGTGTTGCCTGTGGACATTGTGCCATGACCAAGAGTGTATTAGTAACAGTATAACCAAATTTTGATTGCATTTCTAAATAGTTCAGATAATTTTGTGGAGAAGAAACAACTTCATGTGTTTGCTTCTCAGCCATATCATAAAGATTCTGTCTTTTTTGTTGTTTTTGTTTGGCATATTCCTCTGGAGGAATTCTAGGTTTTTCTTCAATTTTCTCATTAGTTGCATTGTTTAATAAATTATATATATCACTCATATTTTATCTTACCTTTCTTTTTATCTTTTTCTTACGTTGAGGCTGTTTATGACGTACCCTATTTCTTTGTCTAACTGTTTGTTTAGGTTTAGCCTTTTTATTTCTATTTTTTATCTCGTCTAGTTCTTTTTTTACTGATGGTCTTTTATTGATACCTTCCTCCATTGAGATATGCTCGAACTGATTTTCGCCTCTCGTTTTCGTTCGAGCCATAGACGGGTTTTGTTCTTCTTTCATTGAGTCCAATAAAGAAGATACCAACTCATCATGTTCTTTTTCAGTTAATGGTTTGACATCTTTGAATTCATCAGGCTGTTTTGCAAGTGCTGCTTTTCTCATTGCTTCAGTATCAATAGTTGCAAGTTCATATTTATCTACGATCCTGCTGATTTTTGCTGCATCTTCAGCTCGTACCATAATATCGCATATTCCATCCGTATTATTTCTTTCTTTTAATACAGAATAAAGAACACCATATCGTTTTGCTTCTTCACAAAACTTTTTCAAATCTGAATGATGTACAGCAAACACTTTAAGTTCCTTTCCAGATTTCAACATATTAGCTAGTCTTGTTTTTCCTTTAACCTTTTTCTTATCTGTTAAAATTGCATAAAGTGTTACTGCTAAAGATTTAGAAGCCATTCCACCTGCCTTTAAAGCTACATTAGCTGCCATTTCTATTCCCTGCAGTGTCATCCTCACTGCTTGATCGGCTGTTTCTCCGCCAGCATTCATAAAGTTCCTCCTTCCTTAATAATTTCTTTTTCGTTCTTTTGAACTTCTTTCTTGTACTTTATTTTCTTGTTCCTTAACTATTTGCAATTTATCTTTAATCTTTAAGGAACGTTGTTTGATACCTTCACATAATTTCACCTCCTTTCGATAATCCTTTATTTCTTTTGAAATTGTTTCGATATCTTTTTGAATCATTTCTTTTCTTTCAAGATTTCGGCATCTTTTGACCTTGTTATAAAGGCATCTTCTTTCCTTAACTAACTTTTCAATTTTGTTGCTTATTTCACTTTCATAATTTTCCAAATCCTCGATCGTATTGATTTTCTTTTTGCATAGAAAAGTTGTTTCTTCAGTAATCCTGTCCATATATCTAAGATCCTCCTTAAAAATAAAATGTACCTTTCTTCTAGAAGGTACATTTTTAGGGATAATTCCCATTCGATACATATAATGGAAATACAATGCCTTTATTCCTGTTATCTTTTTTGCCTTTTTGATATTTCCATGATATTGATATTTACTTTTGATTCGTGTTCTTTTTTCAAAATACAGATCCTGTTCAATGATTCTTTTCTTGATATTTTCTTCACTATATGTTCCATCATCTCTTACTTTATAAAGTCTAAAAAAACGAGGTGCTCCGGGTGGTTTGACTGCAATATGTTTTACATTTGTTTTCACATCATATCCAACAGACTTGAGATATTGTAAAAACTGTGTGAATGTTCTTGATGATGCAATAGCACGTTCAAGATCATCTTCTATAAGCGTTCTTCGTGTAGGCTTTTTCTGTTTTTTAGCCTGCCATTCAGAATAGTGCACTCCCTTTTTAGGATCTGTAATTACATTGAGTCTATACTTTTCACAAAGTGCATCCGACAATCTTCTCATTTTGTCATAGTCAGAATGCTTATTTAAAAATCTTTTGTACGTTGTCCATGAAACAGAATTTATAACAAAGTGATTATGAAAATGTTTCTTATCTGTATGTGTGCAGACCAATACCTCAAAATCATCTCCCCACATCTGATGGGCAAGTTCTAATCCAATTTGATGTGCTGTTTCAGCTGTAACCTCCCCTGGTAGAAAAGACTGATACGCATGAAATGCTAGAACACCATCCTCTTTGTGTGCATTTCTTTTTGTCTGTTCCATTTGCTGAAGAACAGTTGAGGGATGACAATTTAAACCACTGACATAAAGTTGTCTTTCAGTTTTATCATCATTGACAGCATAATCAATAACATTCTCAAGTCCTTCATATTCATAACCACTATCCGTTTCTTTTGTCTTAAGAGGATTAGAAGCATAATTTAAAACCCTGTCCAAATTATCCTTAACTGCCCATATACTTGTTGTAGCCATTTTACTTTTCCATCCTTGTAGGTTCAGTAACATTGCTTAATATTAATTGAACATTTTTTTCAAGTTCTGAACAGTTTCTCTTATATTTTAAAATATCAATTGTTCCAGTTTTATAACCAATAACTGCAATCTGATTTAAGTTATTACCTATCATTCTCAACTGCTTGATAATTTCCTTGACGTCATCACTGATCCTTGGTGATGGAACATATCCACTTATCAATGTACGAATATATTCTTCTCTTGACAGTCCTGTTTTCTTAACACACTCATTTAAATTTTCCAATTCAATCAAAGATAATCTTACTTTTATCTCTTTATTTCTTTTGATCTTGTTCAATTTTATCTACTCCATTTCCTGTAGGGTCTTAGGGATTGTCCCTAACAAGCTGACTTTGGGTACAAAAGTCCTTGCTTGCTACAAAAGTCATCAACAGGATAATACTTCTATTTAATGAATTTATTATCCTGCTGGAAGACTATCTCTCCCTGTCAAAAAGTTTTTTTTGACCTCAAGAACATCAAATTTTAAATCCGTTATATTTTCATCATTAAGTATTACATCTTCATTTTTATACTTTTCTCTTACAGCATTAATTGCTTCATTTTTAGAATGAGCTTTTACTGTTTCTTGATGCTGTAATACTTCTGTAATTTCAACAACATATTCTTTCATCATTTTCTCCTTGTATAATAAAAGGTCACGAATTTGATTCATGACCTTCCTATCTACTATATTCTTCTTTTTGCTTAAATTTTCTTATCAGAACTTCATTGACATCTTTCATTTTTTTAGGTCCTTTATCATAGATTTGATAGCTTTTACCTAAAAGATAATTGATCTTTGCAATACTGTTTTTTCCTGCCTTATCATTATCCAAATATAGATTTAAAACTTTAATTTGTGGATTGATTGCTAAAAATTTACCTAAGGCAATAGGCAATTCACTTTCTTCAATAGAATTACCTATTGCTGTTACTCCTGATAAAGAAAGATAATTGTTCTTTTTCCAATTTCTTTTATGCAACTTCTCTAAAGTTTGAAAAGACATAAGGTCAATTGCACTTTCAAAGATATTTAAAACATCACTTTCTTTATTTACCAATTGAAAACTGTATTCCTTATTACTGTTAAATACGTCTATCTTCCAATCACCATCTGTTGCTCTTTTTGAAGCATAACGTTCTATTCCTTTTTCATCATATCCTACAAAGACAACAGAGTGATCATAACTGCATTCATAGATCATTCCCTTTTGATAATAAAATTGAATAACTTCTTTATCGATTTTTCTTTTATTTCTTAGATAGTACATCATTTTTTTATTATCTTTTGAAACAGGTGGCAATCTGAAAATACCATCGTTCTTTTTTGAACATTTATTTACACGATAAACAGGCGGACTATCTCTTATACATTTATCAACATATTTTACAGCCTCATAATAGTTCATACCTTTAACATCCATTAAATAACTGATTGCACTTACTCCACCTTTTCCTTGAGAAAACCATATCCACTTACCATTAGAGATAACCAAAGAGGAATGCGTTGCCGTTCGGTATTCTTTTTTTCCAGATTTAACAAGTTCACTTGGTTCATAATTATACAGATAAGTAAATACATCCAGCTTTTGTAGTTCTTGTGCCTCCTCATCTGTGTAAAACTTATTTGACATACTTATCGCATCCTATTTACTTTTGATTTACGACCAACATCTGTATCGTTTTTTTGAACAGAAGTATCTGGAATATTTTCTTTCTTATCTAAATCAAGTTCTTTATTGATTTTGGACAGTTTCTTTAAGGCATCATTCAATTCGTCTTCTTTTTCAAATGGCTTTTCTACTTCAAATTCAGCATTATGCAACTGTTGTAATGTATTTTGAAGAAGTTCCTTTTCCACTTTTAAACTTTTTGGAATATTTTCAATAGCATTATCAATTCTTGTAAGATTCCCATAAACATCATTTCCTAATTCAACAGGATAATAAAGTTCTTTCTTTAAAGACATGATGTAATATTGACTTAAACTGTTGAACTGAATGTATAAATCAAATCCTCTGTACTCCCCAATATGTTTTTTATCCTGACCATCATATTCCTTACAGGCAAGAAGTATTGCATTTCCCGCCTGTTTTTTATCCACTATCAACATATCCTTGATTTTTATTTGCTGAAACTCTTTTTGAGGTTTCAAATCTTTTATATCATTTTCTAACCCTTCAATCCTTGTCTTAATGGATTTAATCTTTTGTGGATAATATTTAATAATTCTATCTTCTAAATCATATTTTTGAGAGAGATAGTTTGCTTTGGAAAGCTTTAGTTTGGATACTTTTGTATCAAGCTCCATCTTTTCTTTCACTTTGGGATTTCCACTCGCTAGTGCCTTGATCTCTGCATAAGAAAGTGAAGCCTCATCTATATCTTCTGCACTTCTTACAGGAGATTTGCTTGTCATAATTTGCCCTATGAATTTTTGTTTATTTTCAACCAACTGATATAGATAAGCATCAAATGTACCTTCTGTTACATAACGATAAATATAAACATCCTTATTTCTATTTCCTTGTCTTACGATTCTTCCTGCACGTTGCTCCAAGTCCGAAGGTCGCCAAGGACAATCCAGATCATGTATTGCTATCAAGCGTTCTTGTACATTTGTTCCAGCTCCCATTTTACCTGTCGAACCAATCAAAATTCTCACTTTACCTTCTCGAACCTTAGAAAAGAGTTCTTTCTTTTTAACATCTGTTTTTGCATTATGGATATATGCAATTTCACTTTCAGGAATTCCTTCTTCTAATAGTTTATTCCTAATTTCATCGTAGACATTGAATGCATCATTACGAGGAGTAGACATATCACAAAAGACAAGCTGTGTACTTTTTTCTTCCACTGTTTCATGATATATCTTCAATATGTTTTTAATACAGGCATTGACCTTGCTATTTTTATTTTCTGGTAAAAGTTCATTGATAAGCCTTTGATCAAGTGCCAATTTTCTTCCATCGTTCGTAATTTTAAGCATATTATCCTCATGAGGATCAACTGTTCCATCTCTAATTTTTTGAGCACGTTCACCTAAGCTTTCAACAAGTTCTTTTTGAATGTCAGAAGGTTTAACTGCTACATTTTGGTAATGAGCATTAGGAACAGGAAGATTCAACATATCAGCAGTCTTAATATCTGCTACTTCCTTGAACATATTAATCAATTCAGGAAGATTGAAGAATTTAGAAAAACGAGTCTTCATCCTGTATCCAGAACCTTCAGGGGCAAGTTCAATACTCGTGCTTGTTTCTCCAAAAGTAGAAGCCCAACAATCAAAATGCTGAAGATTATGCTTAACTAAAGTGGAATACTGCAAATAACGCTGCATCGTATACATTTCCGTCATCGAGTTAGAAATAGGTGTTCCTGTAGCGAAAACAACTCCTTTTCCTCCTGTAATTTCATCCAAGTACCTACACTTCAAATAAAGATCTGAAGATTTTTGTGCATCTGTTGTAGAAAGTCCTGATACATTATTCATCTTTGTAAATAGAAAAAGATTTTTATAAAAATGTGCTTCATCAACAAAAAGACGATCCACTCCTATTTCTTCAAAAGTAATTAGATCGTCTTTTCTATCATTCTTATTCAATTTTTCGAGTTTTGCTTTTAAGCCTTTCTTGGTTCTTTCTAACTGTTTGATTGTAAATCTTTCTCCATTGTTTGCTTTTAAAGAACTTATTCCATTTGTAATTTCTTCAATTTCATTTTCAATATTCATCTTCTGCCTTTCAATTGACATGGGTATTTTTTCAAATTGTGAATGTCCTATGATGATAGCATCATATTCACCAGTTGCCATTTTAGAAAACAGCTTTTTTCTATTTTTCTTTTCAAAATCTCTTTTTGTTGCAACTAGAATGTTGGCACTTGGATAGAGTTGCAAAAATTCTGCTCCCCATTGCTCAACTAAATGGTTGGGAACAACAAACATTGGCTTTTGTGCTAAACCTAATCTTTTTAATTCCATACATGCTGCCGTCATTTCAAAAGTTTTCCCTGCCCCCACTACGTGAGCAAGAAGAACATTTTGACCATAAAGAATATGTGCTATGGCGTCTTTCTGATGTTTTCGTAAAGTAATTTCAGGATTCATTCCCGGAAACTCTAAATGATCACCATTATATTCACGGGGTCTTATGCTATTGAATAATCGATTGTAAATCTGTGTTAATTCTTCACGTCTTTGAGGATCTTTCCAAATCCAATTATTAAAACTTTCTTTGATTGTATCCTGTTTTTGTTGGGCAATCATCGTTTCCTTTTTATTAAGAATTGCTTGTTTATTACCGTCATCATCATATTCATAATCAAATATTTTTGTCTGTTTCAAATTAAGACAATCTTCCATCAATCTATATGCGTTTGCTCTTGAAGTTCCATAAGTCTTATCAGCTTTTACGCTTTCTTTATCCATATTCTTTGCACTGATATTCCAATTAGCATTATAAGAAGAATAAGAAAGCTTCGTATAGTTTCTTACCCAGCTAGGTGTATCAAGCAATTCATAAAGAAACTGCTGATAGATTTCTACTGGAATCCAAGTTGCCCCAAGTCTAACCTCAATTTCACTGGCTGTAAGTTCTTTAGGCATTGCCTTTTCTAATGCCTCCACATTTTTTTGATACTTTGGATCAATTGCTGCTGACATTTTGGCTACTTCTAATTTTTCTCTGATATTTCCACTAAGGTATTCATCAGCTGTTACATATTCTTCCTGTTCTTCATTTAAAACACTAGGGACTTTAAATATGATACCATCTAAATCTCCTTTGATTTTTTCATCACTTATGCCCGTCAATTCACTCATATAATTAATGTCGACTTTTGCTTTTTCACTTAAAGACACCATCAATGCCTCATTAGCTGTAGCAACATTGTTAAACTCTTTCTTTTTACGAATCGTTCTTTGAGTAAACATGGCTGCTTTAGATTTTAAAGTTCCATCTTCGTTTAAATTTTCTAAAGAACATAAAAGATAGAACGAACTGTCTTCTCTAAATGCAATGGTATTACCTCGACTGTTGAGCAAACCATATGCTTGAGTAAAAACATCATAGTAATCATTCAATTCTCTTTGCTTTTTAGCAATCATTTCCTCTGGATAATCTTCACTTTGATAGGTAATCAAATCTCTGACAGTATCACGTATTCTAATCATGCCTTTTATTCTTTTAAATGTTGTATCACCAACATCAACTTTATTCATTAAAGAATTTTCTCTGTAATAGACCTTATCACCTATAACAGTATAGGAATAATTTCTTATTTGTGGATCAGCAGTTATGCTTTCAATCTCATTTTCATTTTCTTCCACAATATCAACTTCATCTATGTGACCTTTGATATTATAGATGGCTTTCCCCAATGATTCATTGAGAGGTTCATCATATCCTACGACCGTTATATCCTCTCTGCCATACATTGCATGAGTTTTTTCAATTGTTCCTAAGATCATTTCAGGGTGATCAATATAATATTGATTGATGACATATCCTTCTTCTGTTATCCCTGTTGAAACCCAATCATCATCTTTTAAAACAGGACGCTCTCTTTTTTGAAGAAATAGAATATCACTAACCGCTTTTGTATCACCAAAAGCATCATTAGGTAATCGTATAGCACCTAAAAGTTCACATCTTTCATTGATATATCTTCTTACATTACTGTTTCTTTTATCCATTGTATAACGTGAAGTCACAAATGCAATAATTCCATTTGGTCTTACCTTGTCGATTGTTTTTGCAAAAAAGTAATCGTGAATATTGAAATTCAGCCTATCATATTTTTTATCTACGACCTTAAAGTTTCCAAATGGCACATTTCCAACAGCTACATCGAAAAAACTATCTGGTAACTTAGTTTCCTCATAACCTTCTATTGCAATATTTGAATTTTGATAAAGCTGTTTTGCAATACGACCACTGATCGAATCCAACTCCACACCATACATCTTTGAATTATTCATTTCATCTGGAAGCATACCAAAGAAATTTCCAATACCACATGATGGTTCTAAAATATTACCATGTCTGAATCCTAAATTGTTCAATGCCTTATAGATACTTTCGATAACAACAGGTGAAGTATAAAAAGAAGTCAATGTTGACTCTCTTGCACTTTTATATTCTTCCTCACTCAACAGTGATTTGAGTTCAAGATATTCATTTGCCCAGTTCGATTTACTTTCATCAAAAGCATCTGCTAATCCTCCCCAGCCAACATATCGTGACAAAATATCCTGTTCATCTTTTGTTGCATTTCTTCCTTGTTTTTCTAAAGAAAAAAGCAGTCTGATTACTGCTACGTTATCGTTGTATCTTTCTTTTGGAGTTCTTTTACCTAAATCTTTATCCATGATTTGATAATTTATCTTTTCAGATTGAACAGGATCAATTGAAATATCTTCTTTTTGAATCTTATCTGGGACAATATAATTATAATTATCTGCGAACTCCTTTACTAAAGAATAAGGCATGTCAGTATAAACAATAAAAGAGCTATCATAATCTATATGATAAATCTCTCTTTTGTTAATGCTATCCTTAAATACCTGCTCGGATTCAACTATATAATTTTTTTCTAAAAGTTTATCAAGCCATTGATTTGCATAATTTTCTAAATCATCTTTGGTTGATAAAGCGTCTTTATTTTTATTATCAGAAGAAATTTCAATATCAATTGAGTCAAATCGGCTCTAACAGTTCTTTTGAAAAGTCAACTTTAAAGGTCATATAAGGCTCACTTACTTCTATACCATTTACCTCATAATAGTGGAACATGTCTATTGTTTTTTCATCATGATCATATAGAATCATCAAAGGATCATCATTGTCACTTGCAGTTATCATGTTACAAAAACCAGAGACTTCATTCATAATACGTGGTACTATTTTTTTCATTTTTTCAAACAACTGACTATTTTCTTCATTTTCTTTATTGAAAATATCATTAGATATTGAATAATCTTCATAAGTTCTATCAATCAAATAATCAACAAGCGATTTTCTAAAATCATCATCATTAAGATATCTGTTATAAAAATCGAGATCCTTCGTTTCATAAGAAGGCATAATAGAAATCAATTCTTCTCGAATATAATCTTCTGCCTCTTCATCTGTTGTATCACTATCACGTAATGCGGGATAAATCATAGAACGCTTAATTTGATCTTCAAGGTCAGGAAGGTACCTCTTAATGATTGCACGGTTTGAACTATCAATGTTTATATCTTGAACTTCCTGTGTTATTGTTTTTAACAAATGGTCATTTAATGGGTTTTCTTTTAACAATTTGAGAAAATCATCTTTAGAATAATATTCTAAAAACAATGGGAAGCTTTCATCCTGTAAAGTTATTTCATTACCACTTTCAATAATTTTGTATTCCGTTGCTCCAACATATACGCTGTCTCCCAAGTTCCATTGATACTCTTTTGGAATATTTTCATTCTGTAAATCATCAGAAGATTCAGGGATAAGACTTTGATTAATACTTTTCCTTTCATATTCGAGTTGATGTTGAAGTTGATTTTGCAAGAATGTTGGATAATATTCTTTTTCTTTTTTATTAAGATACCTGTCAAGCTGAATAAGTTCATCTATCCTTTTAGCAACCTTATCCCATTTTAAAGTGATTTTGATTTCATCTTTTCCAATCTCACGATAACGACTTAAACTCATTCCTTTAGCATCATAATTGACATTTATAAAACCTACTGCAGGAGAACTTCCACCCTCTCCATATTCTTTTTTTAGAAACTGAACCTTTTCTTTCAATGTAGTATTTTTTGAAAACATTTGATTGATTCGGTATTTGCCTTCTTCAAATCCACTTCCACGAGTCAATACTCTATCTATTTCCTGTTGTGAAAAAAAGATTCCATTTTCAAAATTTTGAATATTCTCATATACTGCATTTTTTTGTTCTTCCAGTGATGGAATCTGTATATCTGGTGAAAAATATCGAGATAATATCATGCCATCAATTTCTTTAGCAACAAAATTCCATGAATAATCATAAGAAACAACTTGATTATCAAAAGTTCCTAAATAAATATGCAACCCATCATCTAATCTGTCATATCCAAAAATGACATCATCAACTTTCCATTCTCTTATACTGTCAGGATATATACGCTGAACATATTCACAACGTTCTTCATCACTGTCATGTATTTGAAAAAACTCAATGATTTTTCCTGCAGATTCTAAAAGTTCATCGTTATACTGAAAAACATGATAAAAGACATTCGCATTGATGATTTTGTTTTCATATGCCCTTTTTAATCCTGATTCATTTTCATAAGGCGATGTAAGATATTCATCTTTTTCAATAATTTTTGCAAGATAACTTTGAAGTTGAAAAAAAGACAAGTACGATTCGCTTTTCCGATTCAAGTAGTTACCACTCCATACGTCCAGTCCATCATTTCTTTTTTTATAGCCAAGATAACTATAGTCATAGTGTTCTGGACACCTGAATGTTTGAACAAGCGTATCATCATAACATTCTTTTAAATAATTTGCCCTTTCAATTTCATCTGTATGCTCATGAAAATACTGAATAATTTCTTCTTTGCTATGTTGTAATGAAACATCTTCTCTTAAGAGTTGAGGTAAATCACTTAAATCAAAGGGTGGTAATACATTATCGCCACCCTTTTCCTTATCGACTTCTTCAATTCCTAAATCTAATTGTAGATTATTTCCTTCAGAATGATTTCTTCCGCTGTTTTTTGAAGGTTGTTCATATGCTGTACCCATTCCATCTGATGTATCTCCTTGTTTGGTGCTGGATTTTTCGTTAACAATTCCTTCATCAACATTTCCATCATTTCGTTTGCCTTCTTCTCTGTTTCTATTAAGTAAGAGTTCAGTTGATTCCTTACTCGAAGTGAAAAGAGAATTTCTGGCTGCTGTTCCTTCAGATACTTTTTCTTCATCATTGCGTATTTTCCTAAAGGTATCTCCTTGTCTACTGTCAAATTGGGCATTTGATAATCTCCCACTGTTGAGTATGTGATTTGTTCCATTAATAACACTCCCTTCATTTTTCTCAATTTTATCATCTACTAAACGATTGTTATTTTCAAATGTGCGATTTTGAATTATCAATTCTTTTGTAATACGAGAAATCACATTTAAAAGTGAATTACTTTCTTCCTGAAAGGAATTACCTATTACTCCCAACATTTCAGGTGTATTAAAAAGTTCTATTGATATAAAATCATCCGCTTCGAAATAAAATTTTGTTTCAATATCACACCTGCTCATTAAACTGTAGGCAACTGAATTTTCTAAAAGATTTCTATAAAGATTCTTTAGTTCATTTTCCTCATAGCTTTCTAGCAAAGAACCGTCTTTTAATTTCATCAACCTTTTAAAATAATCATCAACATAATAGCCTGTCTGTTCCTTTGCAATTTCTTTGATGAAACTTCCTAAATCCTCGTTATTTGAAGTCATATCAAATTGTTTTGCAATTTTATCTATCAATTGTTTATGAAACGACTCTTTTACACTCCATAAATGAAGTTCTCTATTACGTGGACTCCTTGTATCAGCAATATCAAAAACATATCTTATTTTTGTATATCGACCATCATCGTCTATAAGAGCTATACCTTTTGAACCTTTTTTGATCCACCTGTTCATCCTATTATTCCATGTTTCAAAGTCCGTACAGGCTTTTGCATCAGGTCTTTGCTGATAGATCAATAGTTGGTTGGTAAAATTAAAATTATAAAGATAGCCGGATGTTTTTAAAAATGAAAGCCATGATTCCTCACTTTGAATAATATCATGACATGATTTTTCAAGAAGTTCATATAATGTATCTAGTTTATTCATTTCATCTCACCTACCTTTCTTGATTTATTTTATTTTTTCTTAAAAAGTTCCTTTTTCTACACAGATTCTGCTCAAGTAAATATTTTGAACGTTTCTCCATATCCTTATATGCTTCTTCATAATCATTAAAATAATGTCCTGTATAAAATCCATATTTTCTATTTCCATTTGTTTCCCAAGTAACAAATTTAGCTGGAGATGTAGGACTGTATCCTATAACAATCGAATCATCATTGATATGCATTTCCTGAATGATTTCATACGAGCCATTTTTTTCATGATAGAATTTTGAAATATCTATTTTATTAAGACTCAATAAGAACATTGTATTTTCTGTAATATCTTTCCGCTTACAAAAATCAAAATAAAGATTCATTCCTTTTTTATGAATAAGAGTTTCATGATTTTCTTTAGAATAGCGCCAAATATCGTAATGAACATTCAACGGTGCATAAAGCAATTCATATTCTCTTTCTAAATCACTAAACAAAAACAAATCTGGATTGAAGTTAAAATAATCAAGATTCTGTGTATGATTTCGACCATCGACAATATCAAGTTGGATAGTGCTTTTTGTATGTTTATTTACAGCAACTGCACGAACGATATCATCCTTATTTTTAAGGATATACTCAACTGAATAATTACATTTGGTCTGTTTATCGATTATTTCTTGGCAAATCTCTTTTATTTGTAATTCTTTCACTTTTTATCTTCCTTTCTATCAAATGAAAAAAGGGAGAAATTTCTCCCCTTCATTTTCTGTCTAATCTGTTTCAGATGTCTGATTTGAATATATATTTTTAAACCAGCAACTCCAAAAAGAATAAGAAGTGAAGCTAAAACCGAACAGACATTATTTGTCATTCTTTTCTCCATATTTTCTTTTTGCATAGAAACATACGATCAAACCTAAAGCAAACATTCCCATTGCAACATAGAAACTGATATTACTATCATCACCAGTTTTTACAACAACAGGTTTTGCTTCATCTTTCATGACCAC
>ULQO01015909.1_pt1 | contig 14916 bp, 24 predicted proteins | sample 1954601 | NCBI WGS metagenome assembly ULQO01 (sample SAMEA4835658, study PRJEB28245) | human gut metagenome | biome: gut microbiome; material: fecal sample | place: Denmark | collected 2008
GTAGGATATGGTTTTGTATATTTCTGCATAATAGTAATCCTTTCGTATTTTATTTAAATTATAGGATTTAGATTTCTAGTACTGACTGTTCCATAATTATTATTAGAAATTGCAGGTATACAGATAGAAGTTGTTTCAGATTCTACAATTCTACGTTTCATTTTTATAAGTTTCTTCTCTTTTTTATTTAATTCTTTATATTCTCTCTTCAAATTACAATACTCCTGCTGTAACTTAGTTTTTTGGAAGAAATTTTTACTATTTTTTAATTCTGACTTTAATTTAGAGATTCGTTTACGAATTTGCTTTGCAGTCGATCCGTTTATATCTTTTACTTTTTTCTGATACCTAAATTCATAATACTTACGTAATTCAGAAGAAAAACAATTCATCAGATCGGACCATTTTGCCAATTCAATCTCTTCAATATCAACAGACTTAGCATAATCAATAATATCCTTTACAAACTCTAATGTAAGAATAAATGTTTCATATTTTAAAGTGCTTTTAAACATACGAAATTCAATGGTATCCTTATGCTGTAAATTCAATGCAGCACGTTTACCTTTATCCTTATACTTACCATACAGTTCAACTATTGAATCTTCATTTTGCTTTTCACCGGCAAATTCACTATAGTCATTGTCGCGCCTTGCAATCACACAAATTTCATCATTAAATTTTTCAAGAATATAAAGGATCTTAGATATAACTAACTCTTGTGATATTCTTGATTTCCCTAAATAGCTACGATTCGCATGAATATGTAATCCGGCAGTTTCACAATCATGACCTTTATATCCTTCTTTATCAAGATATTCGAACATTTCACGGTAGTTCATTTTGTTCTTATGAAATTCCAAACTGCATGGCATAGTGTCAAATTCAATCTGTACAGTGCTATCATGTGTACTGTAAATAAGATTTTCTTCATCACTATCAGATCCATTCATAATCTGAATACATTTTTTTACTGTGGAATTTTTGTCATTATCAGAAGAGATATTATTATTTCCACCTACTTCAATCTCTGCTCCGAGCAGGAGAGTAGTATCTTCTGATTCTCCAGGCATAAAATGTTTTATGTATTTTGGGACATAATTAAATTGATGAATGTATGTTTTGAATCGGTTTGAGACAAAACTACGAAAGTATCCTCTCTCAAATTCATAACTATTAGAAGATGCCCTTACATTATCTATCAGCCTATTAAAATTGTTAATATTGTTAATATTAAGTTCCTCTTCAAAAGTAGATGTTACTTCAGACCTACGACCTCTTTGCGTAGATGATGGTTCAAGGTGACACAAACGTATAGCACAAAGTATGGTTCCATCACAGTTATATACATATGCTTTATTACACGTAGTATCGTATAAGATTCTGCCATGAATACAATTGCTGTTTCTACTTTGTTCTGCCAATACACTATTAAGTAATTCAAAATCATTCCCGCCATATTCACGTCTATTAATATTTTCGAGTTTTGTTATTATTTGACGTCTATGTGAATCTGTGTCACATTCATGATAGATATTGCTATGTAATTTTAATGCATCATTAATAATTTCAGCGTAATCATGAGGAAGATAATATGTATTATATTCATTATCAACAATATAACAGGCATCACCTCTATATCCTAAATGAGTATAATTAATAATTTTCCCATTTACTGAATATGGATAATGTAAATTTAAATCGAATGTTTGCCATCTATTTTTAAATCTTATGATTGGTAAATAACTCATATTTTTAATAGGTAAGAGCACCGGCAGGCACTCTTACCATTCCCTCCTTATCTTAAAGTACACGTTTCCAGTATTCTTCGTCTTCATATTCTTCATCAGTCATACGTAATAAATGCATTTCCTGCATAAGCTGTGTAAAATCAGATTCGAAAAGTTTTACTGCCAAGTCATATAATTCATCAAGCATATTAAGTACTTTTTCAATAAAATCAAGAATAGAATAGCATTTTCTATGTCCTGGTTCTGCATTATAATTTTTCATGCGGATCTTAACATTTTTATGATAAATCTCGTCAAACCTTGCGTATAAGTAAGACCATCGACTCTGGGCCAGCTCTGGGGATCGTCGTCTCATTACTCTGTTCAGCATCATACGTTTTGTTGGAGCCGGTACATTTCTGGAAATAGCATTAATGACATCCTGTTTTTCAGCTATTGTCTGAGTCAGCCTGCCACAACGATTATTTAAATGTACAATTTCTTTCTCCCTTTCTTCAATAATTTTCTGAGCAGCAATAAGACCACGAGCCACGATCTCTGCCGGAGTCATATTTTCCTGATTACGGATGTAAGCACCATTCTTGCGGATAGAGGGGAGCACTTCTGAAGTAACCCAGTGCTTGAACTCTTTTGCAGATGGAAGCTTGCTGCTGAGGATTAGAGAGTAGAGGCCGGATTCGTTGATAATGGTCATTTGCTGTGTTCTTCCCATTGAATCGGTGACGCCCCGTTTCAGGGCGTCATCTTTATCTACATGTTTATCAAGTGCATTTCTTTCTTTTATATACCCTAACGCAGCAGCTACATCCTTACCTACGAACCAAGGTTCTCCATCAATCTCAACAGTTCTCAGCTCACCAAATTCTGGATGAACTAGATTCTTGAAAACTGTCATCTCTGGGGCAGCAGTGGTAGTAGTAGAAAAAGATGTAGAAGAGTTATTTTTGTTCTGCATATAATCAAACATTGAAATCTGCTTATTATCATCCACCGGAGTATTCATCCCTGGGATAGGATCCATACCAAGTGCTGTTCTCATTGTTGGGTCTGTAAGAACTTCTTCTGGTACGTCTTCAAATTTGGAATCTGGTTTTGTGTTTGTTGTATAAGTACTCATTTTGTTTTCTCCTTTATTGTTTAATTAAATTTGTTATCATCATTTTGATCATATTTAATTTCTTCATCATCATATTCATCAGTATCAGATGCAGCACATAAAGCCCAACATCCAATACCGGTTAATACAAATAAAAGAATACATATAAGTATTACCATGATTTATCCCCCTATTGTGGTATATTACATATTGAAATTTCTTTTTCTCCTATAATATTGAAGAAATCAGGTTCATTATGAGTTTCTTCCAGCCAAGTTTTAATTACCCCCGTCAAACGTTCGGAAAGATCAGCCAATTGTTCGGTAGTATAAGCTGTTCTACTATCTAGCCAGTCATCTACAAGATCACCAACGTTTGCCTCTGCTTCCTCCCAGACAACTTCAAGAACTCTTTCTGCATCAACAGAGATTTCATATGGTCTAAGTTCCTGAATTGTAATTGATTTGATTTTTACATTTTCTTCTGCAAAGTAGTCTTGAGCATCTGCAATGCATTCTTCTATGGAGTCAAATGCTGTAGCAGAAGTGTAATCACTGTCACGTTCTAACTGCCAAGCATATTTTGTATCTTTATGTTCTTTGCTCTGCATAATTTAATTATTTCCGTCCTTTCGAGAAGTAGTGTTGTTTGGATCATCCGGATACAGATATCTTTCTATATAATCGCGACCTTCACCTATGAATCGTGGAATATCGAAGTCATGAGACCATGTATCTGCTGTAATTTGTTTACCATTTAATAAGAAAGAACTATGAGCAGATCTGATGATACAGGTACCGCGCTGTTTGTAAATTTTAAGTTTGTTCCAGTCAATATCTTTTTGCTGAATAAGCATTTCTATGATTTCTTGATTACATTTACCATTTAGTTCGGTCTGAGAAAAATGTGCTTGACCAACCATTTGAATAGAATTACGAATTGCATCCTGTTGTCTCCAGTTAAAATAATTTGTAACTTCTTCTCGTGGGAGATTGAATACGCATGCAGCAAATTCTGCTCCTTTGAGTAATGCACGATCATAGCTGTGGTTTGGAGAATAATATCTTCTGCCGATAATTTTTACTAATTCTTTAAATTTTTGATTGAAATAATTAGTGGCCATAGATGCTGCTATAGAAGCAAGTTTCTGGACCCGGTTATCAAACCATGGTGATGTTTCAAGTTTCTCATAATCAATAAGAAGAAGATTAATTTCATCTGATTGAGTATAAGCCAGAACACAGCCCTGGATATTTCTACAGAGGTATTCTGCAGTATAGCGCATAGCAGCCATAAGTACCTGATCAAATGGTTTTTTGAACCCCCTGGTAAAAGTATGGAATGCACGACCATCGATTTGGATGATCACTGGGGTGCGAGGGATTAGATGAGCATCTGTAATTGATTTGTAGGATCTCATTCTGAGATCGTATTCTGTTTGATGTGACATTTTGGTTTGTCCTCCTGTTATTACTAAGGTTTACGAGTTATTGATGTGTTATTTAATGTTATTGAATGATCAAAACAAGTTGTGGATATTTGGATTTTGTAGATTTTCTTTGCATACTGAGTTAATTTAGCATGTTTTGATAATGAGATAATAGCATAGGAAGATGGATTTGTCAATAAAAGAAGTTAAATTAACTGAAATATTTGAGATTATGCGTTTGAAAATATGGACGGTAGATGGGGTTTGGAGGGTAGTGTGAGGTGAGATTTGGGGGAGCGTGGAACAATATGGGCGGTGATTATAGGAGTTTGGCGATGTGGGGAGCGTTACATTTTAATAGGAAGAGAGGGCGTATTTTTCAAGCCAGTGTGGAAGTTAACCGGCTTAGGTCTTTCTGGGTAATTTTAGCCCATTTTGGCGTTAAAAGTACCCCCTTTTTGAGTAATTCCAATTACTGCTAATTTTATGCATAATATAGCTAATTTTATGCATATATACATGTTTTATGCACGAATTATGTATTTATATGAATAAATATTCTATAACTTTTTTTATACATTTTCATTTTTAGACAAATGATTTTGGTATTATATAGTTGTCCGAAGGGACGGTAAACACTTGAGCGGTTCAATTGAATATCGCGAACATGCAAATACATGTGATATGTCCAATGCCCATGTGGGGCGCATATCATAAGTAAAAGCATTTTCAAAGTATTCCGTAGTATCGCAATTAGGACGCTGATTTTTCAGCAGTCCATCCCCCTTTATCATACAGGGCTAAAGTGTGGTTCGTGACAGTCGTTGTCAAGAAATGAAAATGCGACAGGGAATAACAACCCTATATCAATGTTACCATTTGTCGAAAAGGCACTTGCATGGAAATTTCTATGTGAATGCGGTATGTTTAATCTAAGTGATGGACAGACGGACGGTTTGCGCTAATATAGGCAAGAAAAAAGTTTTGAAAGTCACTGAAAAACATGGTAGGCAACAACCCTAACAAGGGGGACGCGGAAAAAGCGTTAAAATACTGTAAGTGGGCGGTATAGTCGGCAGTAGTCGACACGGACTTGCAACTCGTCAATCAGGCTCATAGAACACAACTCACATATAGGTGAATGTTTCTAAACAACGTTACAATTTCAATCAGGCGTCTTGTTTAGAGTTACTGCCTATGGCAGTATTGTACATGTTTACGACAAGTGCAACTTTCACCGTGTTTTGTCTCTTGATGTAGCACACGCAACAGTGTGTAGAACGTTGGTAAAACACGTTTATACAAGTACATATTAGTCATGGTATAGTAACCATAGCTGAAATAAAGCATGGCGAACAACTGACAACTAAAATCTTAGAATAAAAGAGGTAGATAATTATGGCAAAAACATTCGATAGCACACGTATTCAGGTCAAAGCAGTTAACGTTATTCCAGAAAAAGCGACAGAAGTTTACAATCATGTTCGTTTTCTGGTGTATCAGTCTTTACGCGACAGCGCAAAAAAGACTTATGATACATATACAAAAATCCTCGAAGAAACAACGTTGAAAGACGCCGACTTTGAGACAGTGACACGAGAAGAACTGTATAGCGTACACGACGAAAAATTTGATATTAACAAATTTCTCGACGCGCGTACAAATTTAATTGACGCACGTCGAGAACTTGCCGCCCTTAACGGTAAAGGCGTTAATATTGAAACTTTTAACGCTTTATCAGAAATTGATAGAACATTCTTGATGCTTCAGGCACATACTTGTATTTCATCAATTAAACTTGATGAAAAATGCCTGATTGACGGTAAAGATGAAAATGGCAATGATAAAATGTGCGATTTCTCAACCCTGATTACAGCATACTATAAAAAAGGTACAGGGGTAACAGCATTTAAGAAAATGCTTACAAGTATTTTCCATAGAATGTTTGCAGAATCCGGTATTATGTTCTACGGTGTTAATGTTAAAAAATCTGATATTTCAGAGGAATGTGTCCGTCACTTCATTGCAAGTTTTGGCGGTACAGCTTCTAGAAATAGCCACAAAGATGGCGATACAACCGTATGGGATAACTACACCTATCAGGTGAAAAATGATAAACAAAAAGTACTGTCTTCACTGACAGACCTTTTTGCGGTCATCTTCGACGGTGGAAAAATCGCAGTCAATAGACCAGAAGAAACACCAGAAACACCAAAAACAGAGGAAAAAGAGTCCTAACAAGGACTCTTTTTTAGTGCAATAAAAATAATATGCCTATATCATAGTACAAAATGTATTAGGCGGAAAGAGGTATAAAATGGGTAAAAAAGGTATAAAACAATATGCTCGTATTGCGTCAAAATACGGGACAAAATTTGAGGGGTATAATGTGCCAGTTGGCGCGATTTACGGACGTGTTTTAATTCCATATGAAAAAGGCACAGAGTATATCTTTTTTATCTGTACTCAACCTAAAAATATTCGCAAGGATACTATGCCAATTTATGTTTTAAAACCGTCATGGGTAAGCAACAGATGGCGCGAAATGCTCATAGGACGTGAACATCCGGCATTTACCGCAGTCGCAAATATTTGTCACGAAATAGGCGGAATACCTAAAATCAAGACATTTCAAGACCCAAAAGTAGCCGAAAAACGCGCCGAAAAGGCCATTGACAGAGCTTATAAACAGGTTTCACGTCAATATGGTTTACGTCCGGTTCCGTGTAATGGCGTTCGTATTAAACCAGAATATGATAGTTATGTAACGCCACAGCAGGCGCGTATTCCGTGGGATGAATTAGTACATGATGAAGAACAAGTGTCATATAACAATGATATTATTTGTCCTGAATCTATATCTTTCAGACCTTTTGAAGGATACACTGATACCTATGAAGCACGTCGCAGAGACGGCATGAAAATCAATCAGATTAAGTGCCGTCCTGAGAAAGTTGAAAAACGTGCTACAATTGTAATAAAAATTAATGGTAAAATCATTGATTAATCATACAATTCCACCTATAATGAGAGGAGATGATGTCGTGGAGGTGAACTAATATGATAATTGATACTAAACAATATAATTTTTCAGAGTGGGATTCCAAACGCCGCGAGCGTGCGTTGCATATTATGGATGAACATGTGAAAAAATACTGTCAACCGTCAACCTATGATTATTGGTCTTGGCATTCCGTCGGCAGTGAGGGTAAAAAACCAGAACAAATAGCTTCTGAATACAAAGAATATTCAGAAGATGAGAGTAAATTTATACAAGCTCTTTGGGCATTTTACATCTCAATGACTGCTAAAGATGAATATGCATGGTCCAGTGACATAGCAAAAGCGTTTACAAAATAATAAAGCTTCTAAAAAGGAGAGCGTAAGCTCTCTTTTTTAGTACACAAAAATCAGAAAGGCAAATAAATGTTATCACGCATAATATCAAATCCACCAATCCATCCCAAATATCAGATCTGTCTCATCACACCAGCGGGCAGATCCGGTACAATATTACGTCACTTATACACATCACCACGTACAGGTGCGACATATTTCAGTCGCCATCATGCTAATAATTACACACATGAACAGGCGACAGCAGTATTACAAAATCTGCCGTATCCAGACGCGTTCATCCAGTCTGAATACGACTGTCATTACCGTGAGACAGACGAACGCGGTAACATCAAAGATTACATGTGTGCATAACAGCACATAAGTAATAAGTAACTAATTAACCATTAAACTTGCTATCCCTTATTCCTGTGAGGAGCAGACTTTTCCCTATCGGAAATTGCAAGGTCGAACCTTGATAAGGGATTTTTCTATGCTCTTCTATAATGCCCATGAAGAGTATAGATTTTACCAACGGAAACAAAATATAAGGTTATGCCTAAACCAAAAGGCAGAGAAGGAGAATTATCATGACAAACACAAGAATTAACGCATCCCTTAACACAGCAAAAGAAATTATCAACGCACTTATGAACTCAGAAGAAATCTTCTATGACCGCACAGAGGGTAATGAGTTGTCCGGACGTTTTAATGTCCAGATGACATTTGCAGAATCAATCTGCTACCGCCCTCAATATACAGTGAGAAAGCTGCGCAACCTTGTTCTTAACAGACATGGTTCATTGTCAATTCGTACCAGAATTGCATTGGCAGCAGTATTATCTCAGTGTGAATTCGACACACACGAAAATGCACTTATTCCGGTGCTGTTTACCAGAAATAAAGAACTTATCCCAATCTACAAACAGTTCGAAAAGAACTGGGGTAAGTTCAATTTTGAAGTATCATTCATACAGGATGATGACTACGAAGATTTAGCTCCTCGGTATAACATCAACTTCATGTCCGGTGAGTGGACGGACATCTGGGTAGGTGGAGTTACTTTATGTGATGATGAGGAGGTAAGATAACATGAAGAAATTGAGAAAATATTTTACAGAAGAAAAAGTCGATGAAATTTTCGACATAATGTTCGATTTAGCCATGGGATTAGGACCAATACTCATGATCCTACTCCCAATCCTTTGTGACGCTTTTTTAAAATAATATAAGGTTATGCTTTCCCCTTAAAAGCACCGGAGGAAATCATGAAATCAAATGATACAATCAAAAAATTCGATACATTCGTATCTCATAACTTCTTCGGCTACAGTGCCCACACATTATACCAGGAACTCTGCCATTCATATCCGGCAGAAGTAGCATCCCAATGGGTGTATGTCAATATATGGCATACATTCATTGATAATGACACACCAGAAGATATTGATATAGCTCGTCATGTGGCTTGCATTATCATTGGTGATCCGAACTTCGAAATTCGTGCACTTGCTGCTCGTGATTATATCGAGTATTGCATGGCTACTCATGAATATGAGCGCCTTGCAGTTCTTACAGATGATGCACTCGACCTGTATCTCAAGGGCGTAATTAGTCTGCATGAGTTCAAGCTCATCATTGCAGCTAATAAAAACTAATTAAATTATCTATCAGTCTATACGATTTTCCTTGACTGGCGGATTTGAAAAAAGGGAAACTTTTTAGAATCGGTTTTTCTGGACGGGATACCCCCATGTACAGGGAAATAAAAAGGAGAATAAACTATGAAGAAAAAATTATTCACAGCAATTATCACACTTGCAACAATCACACTTACATCTTGCCAATCAGTTCCGGCAAGTGAAACAGAAAAAATCTTTACTGATGGATCCGAAATCACATCAATTGAAACTACGGAAACCGGTACACTCTATACATTTACAGACGGGACCGGATACTATCATGAAGAAAATGAAATTCCGGAACTTTCAAATGTAAATGGTCTGTATCCACTTACCGGAATTGTTACAGAAATCGAATACGATGTAGAACCGGAAGTTGATCTTGTAACAATCACCTGCTCCAACGGAAATATGTTCTCATGGTACACAGATACCGGAGATTACGAGATAAATGACCTTGCATCTTGTATCATGGATTCCAAGGGAACTAAATATGTAACTGATGACGAAGTGTTATTGGCACATTATGCCGGTGGATTAAAACACTTCGAACAATATAAAAATTAAATTAAACAGAAAGGAAATAAATCATGACAAGAGAAGAATATAATCAGCGTGTGATTACACGCAAAAAACGATCAACCCTTATTAAAGGCAGCTTAGGAATAGCTGCTTTTTTAATGTTCGCAAGTATTGTCGGACATATTGATTCTGACGTATATGCCGGAATCCATTCCGTCAAAGGAACTGTTTCCGCATCAGGAAACTATATCCTTGATGAGAATGGAAAAGCATATGATGTATCCGGATTCCAGAGCGGATCCGAAGTAACAGTAAAATTAGATAAACAGGGAAATATCCTATCTGTTGTAAGCAAATAAGAATAAGGAGAACAGCCATGAAGAAAATCGAAAGAGAAGCAGAATACATTGCTTCAAGAGAACCAGATAAAGAAGCCCGTTATTATTTCGGACAGATTAAAGATATCCTGAACCTCATCAAGGCAAAACAGTTGCCGGACGGAAGATTCTCTGATAATGAGGTATGTCTGTTTGAAGAAATCTGTCACACATTCAATATCAGCATGGCAAAGCAGACTGTTGAAATCAAACAGAAAGCTGTCAATTCGGACCAGGAAGGGATAGCAATCGTATCTATATCATGGTTCGACGGAGAACCTTCAGCGGTAAAGTCATTCGTAGAATCATTGGATAACAATAACTGGACATATGTTCCGGTATGTCTTGTAGATACGCTTGTAGCTAGAAACTTTATCACATATGCAAGAAAAGTGAGGTGAATCATATGGAACGCAACTATAAACTCCGAATTTACTACAAGTCCGGTTTCCAGAAGGGAAACTTAAAAAGAGAAGAGTTCTTTTCAACCAAAGAATCCATGCAGCAGAGATACAGAGAATTGTTTAAACCAAAAGAATATGCTCTGAATCCCACAGCATGGGAAAGAATAAATGGAGAATGGCTGAGAATGTTTATTACATCAGCCGCATAAGAAGGGAGAATAATTATGATACCAAAACAAAAGAAATTAGATGCACTTAATGCCGACATCAGAGGCATGGTACAGGCAATCAAAGACTTCAAAGCAAGAAGAAAATCTGCTATTGAAGCAAATGATTATGAGACAGCAGAGCAGATGTGGAGCAATGAAAAAGCGATGGCTAAAAATCCGGCAGAGGCAAATTACCAGAAGATTAAGCTTTATTACTCCAAGGCAGATGCTATCTATGAAGATAAGATCATTGCAATCTGCAGCCTGCCTGGACTTATTGGCATGAAGGAAGCAAATCTCATTGAGTGTTGTGCAAATATCAACGGTCGCAAGCTCTATGCAATTTAATTAAACAGAAACGAGGTGTATACAATGACAAAAGGAAACGGAAGTATTGGTTCCATTACAACTATGGGAAATCTTCCTTTATATGGATGTGTAAACCCATGTAGAAAAATTAATACAACATACAAATCTCGAATTAATTGGAAGATGGAAATTAGAACCTTAATGAGAGATTTTAGTTTTCCAAAAGATATAATAGAATCTGTTATTCGGACAACGGAAATCGAATGTCCACATGAAAATGCAGACATGAAGTACGATCATGCCTGGAGAAAATTCTGGACATTGATCGGTTAAAAAACTAAATAAAAATTAAATCAAACAAAAGAAAGAGGTAGAAAACAATGATGAACTACAAAGCAATCGAAAAATTACTTACAGGAGAAACAGAGAAAGAAAGCAAAGTAATCAGACCGGAAGTATTCAAAGATCAGACAGCATTTAACACAGTAATGAGTAACTGTCAGAGAATCGGAGGCAAAAGATTTTGCTGTATTCCATTGGAGCTTCTGGAAATTGATGAAGACTATCAAAGAGTATATTGTATTAACATGGAGAAAGTATATTCGCTTGTACGCAAATGGGACTTCAACAAATGTGAGCCAGTTCTGGTATCCCCACATCCAGAAACAGCAACATTCGCAGTAATTGATGGATCTCATAGAATGCTGGCAGCAGGCATTCGGGAAGAGAAATATGTTATTGCGGTACTTACAGAAGGATTACCTGTGGATCCTATGGAAAGGAAAATGAAAGAAGCCGCATTATTTTCCGAACAGGGAGATGATGTTGATAAATTATCGCTTGCTCAGAAACACAGAGCAAATGTCACTATGGGTGTCAAAAAATATTGCGTTCTTGACAATTGCCTTAAAGGAAGAAAATTACTTTTAAGTGTGCATGAACTGAAGAATCTTCCAAAAGAGAAACGAGATGCATTAAAAGCAGCTGATTACAAAGTCCTCACAGGATATGCAGCAGCAAGAGATGCAGCAGCTCTTACTAATGGTGAAGAGACTCTCAATAATATCTTCGATATTATCGAAAAAGCTGGATAGCATACAGAGCCAAATGGATATGCAGCAAATGTTATTCGCCCAGTAAAAAGTGTTTTGAACATGCATGATAATGATCCACGAGTTGTTAATGCAATTATTGGAATATTTGAGCCAATAAAACCGAACACATTTTTCGCTGATGCACTTTCGAAATATCATGGCAGAAGACCAGCGGAATACCTCACAATGCATCTGGAAAAAGAAGTTGCTAAGAAATTAGGGATTCAACCTTTATATACCGGCGGTGATTTAAGAAAAGTTACTTCTGTAATCAATAGTCAGCGCTATTACGGAGCAACTGGAACAGAAAACAAATAAAACAAATTAAATTATACAGAATATAGCACTTGCATTTTAGCATCGTAAGTGCTATACTCTGCTCAAAGACAAACGGATGTTCGATATCATAATTCAGCTTCGGCATATGCGGCGTGAAATTTAGAGCCGCTCTCCTTCTAAATCGTAGCTGAATTATGCTATTGAGCATAAGAATAGGAGAGAAAGCAAATGAATAAAGCAGAAGCAAAAGCAGTAGTAACAATTCCAATGAAGGGAAGATACTTTCTTCATAAGAATGGAAGCATCATCCCAGTAACCGACCTGATTAATGCAATTTATCTCATGACAGGAGATGAGAAAATTAATGAATGGGATCCGGATCTTGAGTTCTATATTCGTACATTCTTTGGGAACATTGTAAGGGAAATGTCCCCAACAGAAATCACAGTACCAAATTTCTTGAAACATCACGAAAAAGTGAAAGCAATCAGACTGTATTATCACATGCACAATACAGAATCTAATAAATGCACACTGGTAGAAGCCAGAGATTATGTGGAACAGTTGAAAACAAAAATGAAAGAGAGAGGTGAACTGTAATGGAAAAAATTAAAAATGCAGTAAAAACAAAAGAATATGCAAAATTTCATATAGAAACAATCGTTGCCCACAATGGAGTGCTGGTTGACATTGTAGTTTCTGCCTCATACGAAGAAACAGAATTCGATAAAATCATGGCAGACTGTAAGCGCCAGGAAGAAGAACGTGAGCGTGAACGACGTAGAACCGAAAAAATTAAATTAATCAACCTGTTTACAGGAAAAAGAGTAAGGAGGGAGATCGCATGAATATAATAATAAGTAAAAAAATGCCAGAGTTAGCAGCTACAGATATTGTAAAGTTAAGAAATGGAAAAATTGGGATTGTGTTAGGAAATAAGCATTCTGATAATCATCTTGCTATTTACACAAATAATACTACATGTGTATCTTGTGAAGACTATTTAAGTCATTATGAATTAAATATTCATAATAACGATCACGGTCTCGATATAATTAAAGTATGGAAATCAAATTTTGTAAAGCAATGTGCTTTAATTGATGAATTCTATACAAAAAACAATGCTCCAACATACATAGATCCTGATTGGGAAGAACCTACTATAATGACCATAAAGGAAATTGAAAAAATTATTGGTCATCCGTTCACGGTCATTGAGGAAGAGGTGGGCGAAGATGAGTGAAACACTGTCATTCGCAGGATGGAGACCAGGCAATCCGGATCAAATCATCCCGTGGAAAGAGAAATTCGATGAAGAATATAGCGGCGGAGGCCAGTTAACATTACTGTCAAAAGAAATCTATCAGGCAGAAGCAGATGAAGATATGCCGGCTTTCGAATATCGCTATATTATTAAAGCAATGGATCTGCAGGCGTTTGGATCAGATCAGAAAACAATTTGTATCCGTTTATACATATGTCCGTTACCACAGTATTGGAAGCCAGAAGTATTAAAGGATCTTTCGGAAGATAACAGCGCAGATTGGTTCTTCGAAGACGCGGTAAATTCAGATGTCCTTCCATATATAGGAGAAGAGTATTTGAATTATACAGATAATGATATCCTACCAGATAAAAATGGTAATAAACGGTACGATTACTTTTATCACATCACTGATTGGGCCAAAGCAAATGAATTATTCAACATGATTGCAACAGTTCTGTATCCGATGGACCGTACACGCGGTCACGGTCTTGACCAGGTATGGAACCGGCTGGGAAACACCGGTTGGGATTTACTTGAATACGTCCTCAATGGGAAAGATTGGGTAAATACAGCATTATCAAGGTATCGAAACAAGTATAATTAACTTTACATCAATACAAAAATATGATATATTTAAAACAAATTAAATTAACTGCACATAAGGAGAAATAATATAATGAAAACAAAAGCTGTCCGTAGCCAGAGAATCGCATGGCTACTACGTAAAGAAGGATTTAAAATTATTGATGTAGTACCGAATAGAAGGCGTCCGAATCTGGATGTATATATATTCGAAGCAACACCAGAGTTATGTGTTGCACTAGACACACACATCCAGAATAAAGACAACAAAAGAGATAACTAAGAAAGCAAATCGGAGGAAAAATCATGAGCGAAAAAGAATTTGACCGAGGGAAATGCTTTACCTTCTTTTCTTCATATAGAAAACAGGGAGAAAGAATAAAAGAAATTCTTGGGCCGGAGAAAGCTCTGGAATATTATGAGGCGGTCATAGATTATGGTTTATACGCCAAACCAATAGACAAAGAACTTCTATTATATGTAGGAGACACCTTACTTGAGACAATCGACTCGTCCCAAGAAAAGCGGTCACGAGCATTCGGTGAGAACATGACCGTCACTTTATCCATCTTGGAATTG
>ULQO01053362.1_pt1 | contig 14803 bp, 16 predicted proteins | sample 1954601 | NCBI WGS metagenome assembly ULQO01 (sample SAMEA4835658, study PRJEB28245) | human gut metagenome | biome: gut microbiome; material: fecal sample | place: Denmark | collected 2008
TTATTCTATATAATTATAATACACTTAATTAAGGGGGGTTTTATGAATAATAAAGAACAAATCTTAGCATTTGCTAAAGAACGTGGTATAGAACATTTTATTCACTTTACAAATGTACTAAATCTTCCTAGTATTCTATCACAAGGGCTCTTACCTAGATCTACCTTAGACTATAATTTATGCGATTACATCCATAATGACGATTTGCGACTAGATGGTTTAGAGGAATCTATATCCGTGTCAATTACTTCTCCAAATTACAAGATGTTTTACAAGTTAAGATGTGACAACCCATCTCAAAACTGGGTAGTACTCGTATTGGATGCCACACAAATACTAAACCTTGATTGTGCTTTTTGTTACACTAATGCTGCCCATTCATCGGTTTCGTCAATTTCCTTAAGCGAGCGAAGAAAATATTCTACTTTTAAAACATTATTTAATGAAAGACAAGATAAGCCTTCCCGTTCTGAGATGGGTTTATGTTCATATGAGCCCACTGATCCACAGGCAGAAATCCTTGTTTTTAATTCAATTCCTATTTCTGCCATTGAATTTGTCTTTTTTAATGATGGTAATATAATGGAGCAATATGCTCCACTACTAAATAATGCAAATATTGCATTTAAACGTGAAGAAGGTTATTATTATCCTAGACACGATTTCAGATTTTGGCAGTAGGAGGCTCTATATGGCAAACAGACCAGTTTATCATTCAATAACAAAAGCTCCATATTATGAAGCTATAGATGTAACTTTCAAATTTTATTCGGGGTTTTCTGTAGCCCAAAAGCAAAAATCCATTCAAAGTTTACACAAACAATATAGTATGTTGTATCCTGACCATGCAATACTCGAAATATCATCAAAAAGTACTTCAAAACTTGGTGTTTCATTAAGTGCATTTAACCTAAATATAAAAACTAAAAGTTCTATATTTTCTGTTGAGTGCGCTTTTCAAAGTAGTAAGGTGTTTGAAAATGGTGGGCCATACACAGATTTACTTCAAAAAAGTTCAAGAGAAGCTAAACGTGATCCTCGTTTACGTGAAAGTGGTAAATTAATTTCATTCCAATGTTTTAATATGTTATTTCCTCTTGAACCCAAAGACTATTTCTATAATTGGCTATATGTAAATACTCTTAATCAAAATAAAGACCTTGCCAAAGAAATTGTTAAATATGATAGTTTTTCTGATATTGAATTTAATCCTCAGAAATCTATCAATTGTCAAGCTAAGGCGGCTGCTATTTTTGTAAGTTTATACAAACAAAATTTATTAACCAAAGCTCTTGAATCAAGGGCAAAATTTTTAGAAGTTGTATATGGAGTACCTTACATTGATAACTATGAACAATTAACTTTTTTTGAGCATTAATAATTTCAGGTACTTTTTATTATTGTCCAAATAAAAGAGAAATCACTTTATTTTTTATGCATAACATTTTTGTAAATAATGAATAGCTTATTTTTCTAAAATAAAATTTTATTAATACAATAACGAAAGAAGAATCCTACTCCTATAGTAGAATTCTTCTTTCGTTATTATATACATTATTTATTAAATATAAACAAAGGATTGCGGTGCACATTTAATTCCATATTCCTGTAGCTCTTTGGGTTTTTCAAATTTTGTTACTTTACCCAATTTATATGCTACCGCCGTTTCTTTATTCTTGTAATATTCATCAAAAAAAATCTTTGTTATGCCTGATTCATTTTCGGTTTCATGCCATAACTCATCCTTTTCTTTTTGAAGAATATCAATTACTTCTGCCTCTCCGACAACTTTTTTTATTGGAGTGGTTGAATAAATAATTATTTTATCAACTCTTCGCCTACATGCAATTTTCCTATATTCATATTTTTTAATTCCTTTCAAAATATTTTCTACATGTTCAGGATTAATTGACAATAATATATCACACATATTCTCACCTTTTCTATATAAAATAATCTAAATTCGTTTGACTTCGTTTTAATATTGCATCAAATTGATCATCTGATAGTTGAAAAAAGCCCCAATACTCATTTCTATCTAGTCCAATATTGTTAATTAAATCATGCCTAACAATTCTTTTTGGCAATGCAATATTATACAACATTTTTACTGCTTTACAAGCACCTCTTCTATACCAATAATGTAAATCCTCTCTCTCAAATACACTATATGATGATGCATAATTATAAAAATCCTCAAAATTTTTAAATTCGCTTTGCTTCTTAACCTCCTCAACTACACATATTGTTGTTACTACCGATGAGTATTCAGCAGAACTTCCTGACGCAGTTCTATACAATACAACAATATCCCCCTTTCTCAATTTTTCAACTCCCATCGTACATACATAAACTTTATGTATTGAATTTGTATGAGATATATCTTTTATTACCAAATTCTTTTCTGTACATAATTTTGAATCTGGGAACATAACTGTATGGTATTTAGGATAAATAGCTAATATATACTTTTTTACATTCTTTTTATTTATTAAAGGATAATCTTTGCAAATATCATTTTTTAGTTTTGAAAATCTTTTTACATAAACATTTTCAATATTTTCCCCAGATTTTTTTGTTCCTTCTTTTTCAAAGCCATATTTCTCAAAAAGGTTAATCAGGCCCTTATGTTTTGAAAAAATTGTTACATAGCACATTTCATATCCTTCCGAAAAAGCATGGTCTAATGCAATCTTAATAAATCTTTCCCCTAATCTGGTTTTATGTGGATTTATTTTGAAGGTTCCAATTTTTAAAATTTTATTTCCTTTTAATATTGGATAAACATCTTCAACAACAGCACCGTCATTTTTTATGTAAAGAAATCCTTCAATCATTCCATCAGCCTTATATTTTACATATGCATACTCTCCTTTGTCTTGTTTTGAAACATACCATTTATCAAAACCGGGATAATCAGATTTTAAAGAATCGAAAAAAGAATCCTGAAGATTGATATTCACAAATTTTTCATATTTTAAATCATCCTGCATAATTCTACCTCCACAATGTCTTTATCAGCTCTTCTATTTCTTCCTTATTTCCGTAATTTTTTATGAAAGGAATATCTAATTCATCTGCTATTTCTTTTGCATATAATATTTCTTCTTTCTGAAACTCTTGAAGTAACTCTTTATCTATCACTAAATTATCTCTTTTCCTCAATCTACTACAAATAATTTCTATATCCCCCTCTAGTGCTATGATTGCACATAATCCCAGTTGTCTAAAGGTATCAATATGTATTCTATTTACTCTTTGTTTATCATCAAGCAAACAACAATGTCCATCTAGAATATATTTTTCACCCAATAACTTTCGTTGCTTAATAGCATCTATCAAGATATTCTGATTATTGCTTATATTGGCTACCCTCTTACTTTTATCAGTTACAACTTTTTCCCTAATGAGTTGGCTAGCAGTAAACGTATCATAATTCAGTTTATTCAAAAGATATGTTTTGCCTACCCCATGAACTCCTACCATCATAATTGTCTTATTCACACTTTATTCCTCCTTATTCATTATATCGAACATGTGTTCCTTTTTCAAGATGTTTCAATCTTTTTTATAAACAATTGTTCAAATTGTTTTTTCGTATATGTGCTGACAGATTTAAAATATAGTTTTTCAAATTTTTCCAATCCAAATTGAATATATTTTTTTGCTGCTAAATTATTAACTCTTTTTACAATTTTATCTCTATGTGGCGAAAACTGTTTTTTAACTTTCTCCGCTTCATTTTTATCAAATTGAGAAGATGTATGTTTGATATCTTCATTATATACTAATATATAATGAAGATTCTCCCTTGAAAAAGATATATTTTTCTCTATCAAATCAAGTAATAATAACAAACTATCATATATTTTTATTTTTATTTGATAGTTTTTTGATATATCAATTTCACCATTTTTAAATTCTACAAAATAGGCTTCACTATCGCTTACTACCACCAATGCATCATTTGATTTTGGTACCAATGGTACAGCAAGATCTTTAACATAAAAATCTTTAACGTCATCAAAATTAATTGCTTGAATAGTTGACATTGTCATATACCTACCATCCTCATCCGTTTTTTTTGTTTTGTCTACAGATGTTTCCTTCAAAGTAGTAATAAAATCATCTTTTTCCAATATACTGTATATTTCACTCATATTTATTCTTCACCCTGTATTTCGTCTAATGTGTCAAATGCATCAGATAAAAGTTCATAAATCCTATCAATTGAAAATGATACATCTGTAATTCCACTCTTTTCAGCTAAGTAATATTTACATCTATCACTTATTTTTTCTTTCTCAGCAAATACTTCTATAGCATTTAAAAAATATGGACTATGCGTATTAATCACACATGTTATTTCATATTCCTTTTGTAATTGAATAATAACATCTGCCAATATAATTTGCCACTTTGGATGCAAATGAATTTCTGGTTCGTCTAAAATCAAAACACTTCTATCCTTAATATAACCATTTAATATAATAGTTTTCAAGATTGCAAACGACTTCATCCCTGATGACAAATTTTGAATATTTACCGGTTCTTCCACACCCTCAATATTTATTACAATTTTTCTTCTATCTGAATTCACTTTCCCTTTTACTACTTTATTAAGCGATGCCATAACTTTATCAAGTCTTTCATCTGCAATCGCTTCATCAACAATGCTTATATCATGATTCTTATTTAAGAATTTTTTCACAATATCTTGCCTATGATTACACACTATATTCCTCTGAATAAATGGATGATCTAAATCGGCAATCACCATTGGTGCATCTAAGTATGTTGCATCATACAAAAGATTAATATCTTGTTTAAATTTTTCTATACTATTGTTAATAAATTCCACGCTTATATCCTTATTTTTTACCGATAAAGTAATTTCTCCAATATCATTTTTTTTGTTTAAATTATTAGTTTGAAAACAAAATTCCTTATTGAAACATTCTTGTACAATTTTTCTTTTTATTTTTTCTCTGTCTGCATTTATTAGTTGCATAACTTTTTTTGAGCAATCATAAATTAATTCCTCATTTACTTCAATATCATTCCTTATAAAAACTTCTTTCCTAATCACACCAGAAATATATTCAAGACTAGTTTCTTTAATAAAACTATCTTCAATTAATTTCTTACCCACATCCTTTATTCTTCTTTCTAATGTTATTGGAACATTATAATTATAACGAATTAAAGATTCTAATTCTCTATAAACTGTAAATTTTATATATCTATCAATCTTGCTTTCACAGTTATACAAAGACGAAAAAAGAGCATACAACACCTTACCCACTGTGCTTTTTCCAGTATCATTTTCGCCAGCTATTACCGTTATTCCATTCATTTCTATAGAAGCTTCTTCAATTCTTCCAATATTCTTAATTTCTAACCTCATATTGTCCATTCCTTTTATTTTGTTAATCATATTTTACAAAAATGTATTTTCTTTTTCAATACAATATACCCATATTAATAAATTTATATTCTATTTTTCCACCCCGTCTATTGTCTTCAGAAACAACTCCGTCAGTGTTTCTTTCATCTTAGGACTTAACTCTTTCAATCTTTCATCCACTGATTCTTCATTCTTTTCCTTTATCCCTAATATTGTATTTGCATCTGTATCCAATGCATCCATCAGCCTATACAAAAGGTCAATACTCATTTTATTACTTCCTTCTTCCAACTGATACACATGTGACTGACTTATTTTTGCTCTATAAGCCAATTCAAACACAGATACATTCTTTTTTATTCTTAATGATTTAATTATGTTTCCAACTTCTAAACCTTTGTATTCCATTTATTCCTCCTGATTTTCTCCCCTTACAGCAATGCATAGCATCACGTCTGATGCTGTTGCAATAACATAACACGCCAATCATTACTTACCGCTTTGTTTCTTTCCTCTGACCGTCGCCAGTATATGTACTGTAGCTTGCTACCATACTTCAGTATGGGTCATGGCATAGTCAACAACTTCAAACTTGTAATCATAATAAGTAGAAACTATTTTATGCAATGCCTTAAAGGAGGTTTGCCCGGCTCATTTGAGCCTCTTCTAATATACTGTTTTCAAATATAAATTAAGAGTTAGTGGCACTATACCTTTTACTCATCATCAATAACCATACAACTTCTGCCTAAAACCAAATAATCAATTGTTGTATCCAATGCTTCTGCCAAATAAACAAATATGTCAATTCTGGCTCCATTTATTCCACACTCAATCATCTTTAATCCTTGACATGAAATTCCAATCTTTTCTGACAGCTTTTCCTGTGTTAATCCCTTTGCTTTTCTTAACTCCTTGATTCTTTTTCCGCTTTCCTTAATATCGTAATAAAACATCTTTTTCCTTTCTGGAAAACCAGAAAGGTTCGTTGTCTGCACCTGACAATTTAGTTACATATATGTTTTTCTATGCGAAATCAAAAAAGACGCAAGGGAAATCCGGTAAAGTAAATCTACTTCTTACTGATTTTCCCCTGCGTCTCTGGTGCTCCTACAGTTATCTCAATAACTGTATGCCCTTATCAGGTGGGCCTATTCAATTTTTTTATAATAAATTGTTTTCAATCATCCATAATATCCACATTCGTAATCATATGGTGAATGGTATGTTTTTTTCTTATGTAATTTGCTTAATTCATTTTTCGCAGCACTGTTCTTTGTCGCTGCTTCTCCAATAGTCTTATATAGTCTTGACTCTCTTAATTTAATTGAGCCTCTTCTATCCGTAAAGCAAACCTGATAGAAGCCATTGGCTATATTAACTATTATAACTTCTTTTATGTGCATTCCATTTTCTATGATATACACATGCTCTCCAATGCCATACTTGTAAATCAATTTTTACACCTCACACAAATAGTTTTCCGTTAATCATTCTCTCTGCTACATATTTCTCATCTATCTTTTTAAGTGTTAAAACTCTTTTGCATCTATTACATTTAATAGACAAGTTTAAAATTCCTGCATAATAGTCAAACATTCTTTTCTTACAGTCTTTGCAACAGAATGATACCTTCATAGAATTGCTCATTCCTTTGTTCACTTCCTTTAATCAGTATTTTTGTTTTTACAATAAATACCTGCTTGATAAGGGAAATAAATCCTGCAGATAATACGCTAGTATTCCGTAGCATCAAATCCAATGCCCTAGCTAAGCTGATCTCACACCCCTTTTTAGAATGTATCTAAACTATAGCGAAAATAACTTTGATTTTCTATAGCACATACGCAATATTTCGAAAACATGTTCGTTTCAAGGATTTTTCTTACTTTCAATCGTTGAGACATAATATCTGATATTTCTCTTGAAGAATTCCTGCTCTCGTTCATTTTTAATTTGTTCTTCAGTTTTCCTTGTATATAAATCATCAACTGAAACCTGCAAATATTTAGCAATAGCAAATAATGTAACTGCAGACGGATCAGACTTACCGGTTTCTATCCTGCTGATAGTACTGGTTTCAACACCAATTGCATTGGCAAATTGAGTCTGACTTATTCCTTTCTTCTTACGGATAGCTGCTATATTATTTATATAATTGTTGTCTTTCATTTTAAGCATAATTATCGCTCCTGTTATGTACAAATTACTATATTTATTAATAAATCTAAAGGGTAAAATTGCCCCACTATTAAAATTATACATTATAGGTTGTACAACAAACGGGACTTATAAAAGGAAAAGCACCTACGTTGTTGAACGTAAGTGCCCCATAATATATCTGTAACATATTATTCAATGCATTTTTAATTTATCTTAAGCTATTACACTATTTTAGTCATGAATTTATCTCGCCAATTGATATCAAATTTTGTCTTATCTACTTCAAACAAATCATGCACCCTACAAATTATTTCATCATATTGTTTGCTTTTATCCATCAAATTAATAAGTTCATCAGAACTTATTGGCATTATAACGACATTATCTGTAAATTTAGTCTTATCAACAGATGATTGTAATGGCACAGAAGCAACTGCCTTCCATATATTAATTGTATTACAATCAAATTCATCTGCTATGAAAAATGAAGTAACATTTCTTCCTGTTTCAGAAATCTCCTCATCTATTTTTAGATTTATGGAATGTCTTAAAACAGGTTCCCATTCTCCACGTTTCTGACTGTTTGCATTCATAAGTGTTGCTTCTAACATAACAACATTGTCTTCATCATATATAACAATGTCTCCTTGACCGCCCCCAGCATGTAACAATGGTTCAAAATTTGCAGACAATGTAAGATTGTAACTAGATAATAAATCTATTCTTTTTCCTGAGAAATAATACCATGCTATACCAACGATATATTCATAAATCGTTGGAACTGTTGCATCCGAACTAACTACATCCTTCAATTGTTTGTCATTATTTCTATCTCTAAACATAGAAAGTAATCTTTTTACCTTATTCTCTGGATAAACTTCTTCTATAAATTTTTTAAATTCTGTTCTTCTTCTGTTTTCAACTATTTTTGGAATCTCTTTAATAGAAGCATTATCGAATTCTTTACTTATATTTGTTTTAATCTCTTCCTCTTCATCAGGATAATATTGAAGAATTTCTCGTAATGATGTAACCTCGCAGAAATAACTAAATATACTTCCTTCATAATCCTCGTAATCCTCATAGTATGGATTTACTTCCTCATATATTTTCCCAAATATTAATGATTTCATCGAATCATTCTTAAATATGCAGTCACACAACTCTCTATAAGCAAGTTCTACATAACCTTTTTCAAAACTAATAATACCTGTTGCCCTAAACATACGTTTTGTAGTATCAGAATATTCTCGTATTTGATCTATTGTTTTAGATTTAATAAATTCTGTATATATACTTTCATTCACACTAGGTTGCAATAAATAATTATAATTTTCCAAAAAATCCTCTACACTTGGCCTTTCACCCTTTTTATATGAAAAAATATTTTGTCCTCTCCCAAAAGCTTTATTTATTTTTTCTTTGTTACATTCATAATAAGATAGTAAATTATTCAAATCTAAACTGGATTTTGTTTCATTAAAGTTCCAAAGAGATTCATAATATTTCCAATATACCTCTATAATTGAACTGCTTTTTCCGTTTTTAAACAAACTATTAAAAGTATTCCTACATATTTTTTCTGTTTTTGTAAGTTCTACTGGTATTTCAACCTCTATTTTTTCTACAATATCACCAGTTTTATAATTAATAATATAACCATCTATATCATCAATTTTTACATATGGATTCAAACCTTGCACTAATTCACAAAAGTCTTTCTCAGCAATTCGTTTTTTCTTCAACAATGCATAAATAGCAAAACAAAGTGGAGAATAAAACACTGTGCCATCATTATCAAATATTCTCACTTTTAATAATTGTCTTAAATATACTAAATTCACATTGTCGATAGGCAACGTTTTTTCTAATTCATCTCTATTCACTTTTTTTAAATCTAATAATAATTCTCCTACAGGTGAAATTCTTCTTTCTTCATCTGTGAATCCTAATTTAACAAGATTACTTGTATAATGTCTTGCCCTATCTTCTATACCCTTATCAAAATGTCGCAATAACACATAATATTCTTCTGCGTGTTTCTTAAGCCAGTCATAATCATATTTATTTAATGCATCAGCAAATTCTGGAAAAGTATTTATCTGTTTCACAAGCTTATCATACGGCGAATGTACCTCAAACACATCCGGAGACATTTCTATTGCTCTTCGATAAAACTCATACTGCGACATACTTTCTGGCATTTTTCCCCAATTCATTTTCTTTTCTTTTTGAATTGTATCTAAAATTTGCAAATACCCTTGCAATGCATTTGTAACATCTCCTCTCCTTCCATTTGTATCCATTAAATTAAACACTTTTTTCTTCGCTATCCTCAACCTATTTCCTCCTTAATAATTTACAATTAAAACTTCTCTTGTCTTATCTCTGTCTTTTTGTCGTTGGTAATTTGCATTCCTGTAATTATACTTCAAATCTATAATTCTATAATTTGGTCTGTCGATAACCCATTTTAATAATATTTCATTTGACTTTCCCTTTGCTTCCAAAACATTCGATAGTGCAAACCTTATGTTTCTTTGTGTTAATCCATCTAACACATCCAACAACTCGTATTCATCTTTTTCTGTCCATCCTCCCTGTTCATTATAAGAAGCACATGTAATCAAATAAGGTGGATCCGCATAAACAAAATCATTTTCTGAGAATTCATTAAAATTAATATCCACAAAATTTTTATTCATAAATACCGCATTTTGTTCATGAATAATATTCAAAAAATTTCTTAACTTTTCTCTCATCCTGTTATTGAAATCTCTTTTTCCGGGTGGCAAATTAAAGTCTCCACTTTTATTAAATCTAATTTGATTATTAAAAGAATAAAGTATTAAAACATATAGCTTTAAAAAATATTCCTCATCATAATTTTTATTATCATTAAGATTTTTTCTCAGTTTTAAATAATTCTCTCGATTATATTTACTCAAACCATCACTACTGCAGCATCCATAATAATCATATCCATTTTTGCTTACATTTGATAAATGATATTCGTTTATTATATAATCTACACTATTAATAAACTTTTCTGTATCTATACGTTGCATTATCCAATATAAGTTTATTAATTGTTCTGAAGAGTCATTATATAGATGATTATTTGCCATAACATTTATTCCTACGTTACACCCCCCACAAAATAAATCAACAAATGTTTCAATATCATCTGGAAATAAAGGTAAAATTTGTGATAATAATCTATATTTCCCCCCCGTATAATTCAATGGTGATTGTATCATATTGTAACCTCATCATTGCAAATGCACAGAAATAAACGTTCCTGATTATTCTCAATATCTGATTTTCCCGTGGTAAACGCCTTATAATCTTCTGAAAATACTTTTACTTTCCCTTTGTTATGAAGTATTCTAAATATATCATCATCAGAAATTTTAGCATTTGATCTATCATTTCCTTTTGTTGCCATATTATTATATGAAAACAAAATATACTTACAGTTCAAATTCTGAATTAAATCTTCAAACGTTTTAGTTGCATTTTTGGTGCAATATTTACTTTTTAATTTTGTTCTATCCATCTTTCGTGCAACTCCAAAAACCTGCGGTTTTTCCCAACGAGCTACATTTTCTAACAAATGATAAGCATCACAATACTGTCTAGAATTATATGGTGGATCAATGTAAACCAAATCTGCATATATTTTTCTTACCAATTCATTTGAATCCATATTGTAACAAACATTCTCACTATTATTTTTTTGACTCGCTAATGGTAAAAGTAATTCCAAATGTGCATCAAATTCAACATCTTTTCTATATGCATCATAATGCCCACATGTTTTAGCTATCTTATCCATTGCATACAACAAAGACGTCAACAACAATGCCCTTTCACGAAAATTTATTTTATTATTTTTATACTTTTTTTCTATATCCTCTCTTATATAACCTATCTTCGCACAATCCTCTCTGCTAAAATAAGTATCTGCAAAGTTTTTCGTCATATAATTTTCTTCATATACTTTAAGCTTATTATATGTGTCTATAATTGTTTCAACTTTAGCAACATCATATTTTTCTGAAGAAAACCACGCATAGTTACATATATAATTACTATACATAATGTCATTTGTAATAAGTTCTTTATCTTCGAATGCCGATGAAACAGCCCCTGTTCCTGCGAAAATATCTGCTATAACATTAACCTGTTCACATTCATTCTCCACAACACTTTTTATAAATGGCAAAAGACGATATTTATTGCCTAGATACCTTCTGTTATTTATTTTAGTAATTTTTGCCATCTTTATCACCTCTGTCTGTTATTGCCTCAAATTTAATATTGTTTTTTTTGCAATATTCCTTAATTGTGCGCAAGGCTTTATATTTAGGCTTTGTTTTTCCAGTTTCCCATCTATTAACAGTTGCAAAAGAAACTCCTAATTCTTTTGCAAAATCTTCTTGACTCAGTAAACAAGCCTTTCTTATCTTTTTTATATCTTCAGCAAAATTCATAAAATACCTGCTTTCATTTCATTATAAAAACTAGCACAACTATAACATTTTTATAACATTTCTGCAATATTTTATAAATTGATTGTCAACTTTTTTCTACCTAAACGGCAAGTTTTCATCTCCAAACTCTCTCATCTTTTCAAATGCTTCTCCATCAATTTCTCGACTTTTCAACTCACTATTCTTCTTTATAATTTCTCCATACAGCTGTTCACGAAATTCTTTAGTTACCGGATAGCACATCTCTGTATATTCCCTTTTTCCATCCTTATTCTCTGTTGCTCTTGTTGGCATTGCAACAAAACTTCCTTTTTCGCTTGCGATTACTCTTACTCCATCTACAACGAAACATTTATCAATGTATATCTTGCCAATACTTTCTATCCTGTCATTAAAATTGCAAGGATACATTGCAACTGAAACACCTACTTTATCTTTACCTGATGTAATGTTAACTTCTTTGGCGTTGCTTTTGTATGCCTTAATAATATTATCATACAACTCTTTTCTAAATTCCGCTGTTGTAGGGTAAAAATAATTTTTGTAAATTGCATTTCCCTGCTCGTCAGTTTTACTTGTTTTGTACCCTGGCATTGCTACAAACAGTTCTCCATTTTTTGCTTCTTTAACTGTAATATCTGTCACTTTAAGACTTTCTTCAAAAACTATTGATACAAATGCCTTTGTGCTCCAATCTTTATTTTCTAATTTGTTAACTTTAATACTATAATTCATCTTTTTAACTCCTTTCGATTTTTCTGCCTTATTGCTCTAATTGGGCTACCCATACTTATACTAAATTAAAAATTCTTATTTTAAGAGTTAGCCACACTATAAGTAGCTTATTTTCCCGGTCTACATATCATCACTAATCCACCATTATGATAATTACCCAAGCACACTCCATGAGCTTCATCCACAGCTTCAACCATCTTTCCATTGCCCACATAAATTCCAACATGGCTGATGTTCTTATACCTTCCATTTATTGTATAACTGTAGAAAATCAAATCTCCCGGCTGTAGATTTTCTTCTTTTACTGTCTTAGCTTTCAGCCCTTCTGCTTCTGCAGCCGCAGTTGTTCCTCCACCAAACGATATGTCAACACCCGCTGACTTCCACGCATAGTATGCCAACGAACTACAGTCAAATGCTTTCCCACTGTTTCTTAGTGGCTGACTGTAAGGATATCCTACTTTTGACAAAACAAACGAAACAACAGCCTTTTGTGTTGGATTAGAAATCTTGTCTGTTATGTTGCTTATTTCCTGAGGAGTAAGACTTCCCTGTAATCCACTTATCTGACTTCCACCAGAAGGATTGTTTGTTATGTAAGCACTCATCAACTGATTAAGTGTTGCTGTTCTATTCTCATCAAACTGATACTCTATTGCCATTTCCGTATATGTTTTTAGTGTAATTCTCACCTCTAAGTACTTTGTCTTCTTTTTGCCTTTTTTCTCTGTTACATTCTCCGCGGTATATTTACACATGTCATCAAACACTGCTTTCAAATTTTGCTTGTTCGTTTCATTCATTTTTGTCGCGGTATTTTCATATCCGTACTTAACCATGTATACACTCATAATGTCGTAATAATTGGACGGTTCACTATTCATTCCTTCATAATCCACATATACCTTTCTTCCCCTGTCAGCGTCCTTGTGTTCATCAATCAAAGTCTGCACTTCCTGATTAAATTCTGAAACATACTGTGTTGTCACTGACTGTATTGTGTCTCCACTTTCCAATGGGGGAAGAAACAATGCAAATGGTGAATTGTACAGAACTGCAATTACGGCAAACACAATTCCGGTTGCAGCTATTACAATTATTAAAATTGGTGTAATCAATGGTGCCAACAATGATACTGCTTTTTTGATTATAAAAGTCATTTTGTTTCTCACCATGCTCCCTACCAGTTTGAAAAGACTGTCATTCTGCTTTTCATTTGGGTTCAGCTTGTCCATAAAAAATTTCATCATTCTACTTCTTTGCTCTGCCTTGTAAAATGTATTGTCAATCTTCATTCCTACCGCTTCACCTGCAGCCATTCCAATCAAAGTACCTTCCGGTCCTGCCACTGAACCTGCCACTGCCGTTCCAGCCTTGGTTGCAATCTTTGTACTTTCCTTTGCCACTTTCCTACTGGTATCTTTAGCCATCTTCTTTGATGTTTTCTTTACCACCTTTCTGCCTGACTTTTTTGCTAATTGTTTACCTTTATTAACTGCTCTCTTTCTTAACCTGCTCCCTACGACTTCTTTTTGAAGTTTTGAAACTTTTGCCTTTTTTCTAATTCTATTACCTTCATTTACAATGCTATTTATAGGCTTTATTGCCATTCCTGTAGCTTCAAAAGTTTCCTCAATATTTTCACCGCCTTCAATGTTGTCTGTAATCTTTGACTCGACTACTTTTCTCATTGCTCTTGCATTATTCTTTGTTCTTGTAGATATAGCTTTACTGTCTATTTTTATATCTCGCTTCCTATGAATCTTCCCCTCTTGCTTCTTGTGTATTTTTGTTTCACTCTCTTTTTCTTTATCTATTTTCATGTTGTCCTCCTTGATTTTTGCGTAAAAAAATACGCCAAGGTTAACTTTTACATTAACTTGGCGTTTTATATAATTCTTTTTATTATCTAATTAGATAACATACTTACAAACTGGAAGTTGTCAATAGCGTTTAACAGTATTAAGATTCTTTTTATTCCTTTATTCTGCCTTATTAAGAT
>ULQO01047969.1_pt1 | contig 14409 bp, 10 predicted proteins | sample 1954601 | NCBI WGS metagenome assembly ULQO01 (sample SAMEA4835658, study PRJEB28245) | human gut metagenome | biome: gut microbiome; material: fecal sample | place: Denmark | collected 2008
TTAAAAAAAATATTTTATAATAGTGTTGCGGAATTAAGGACCTCATCCTCGTCGGCAACGGCGGCAGCAAGCAAGGCATCCGTCTGCGTGCCGGCACGGAAGTGGAAATAGACAACGCCAAGGTCTGCGGCAAAGGCCAACCCCTGACCGTGGAAACCGCCCTTACCGAAAACGCCCTGAAGAACGGCACTTCCAAGCTGACCAACATCACCCTCACCTCCGAGCTGAGCTGCAAAGAAGGCATCTACACCCATGCCGACTTTATCGCCGTGACAAGCAACAAGGTGGACGCCAACCTGAGCTATAGTTCTTTCGAGGACATCAAGAAAGAATGCAGCTGGATGAACGGAAGCTGGGTGAAGTAAAAAAAAGAAGCACTCGCAAGACTATAAAGAAACACACAACTTCTTCAACAGCGTGCCCCTCGAATGCCTTCCGGCTTCAAGGGGTACGCGCTGTTTCAAGAAAGAAACTAAAAGTACCGTTTACTTCTTCTTCAGCTCCTTCTTCAATTCCTGAACCTGAAAGCTGAACAAGTCCAGATGACGGCAAACGCGCTGCATGAAACTGCCTGCCGCCCTGAAACAGATACGCGAAATGCGCACTTTATCTGCCGTACAGTCCTCTATCCGTTCCACCGGTTCGCTGGTGATGGAGGGAAAAAAGTTTCCAAGTCCCTTGATGTTCACCGTGCGTCCACTGGCCAGATAGTCCGCTATAATATCCGGCAGTTGCACCAGCACGGACTGGGCATCGCCCACCTGCAGAGAGCTGACAAAAGCCAGCCTCTTGGCCAGTTCGTCATTGCTCACCGGTTCCGGCTGAAGCACTTTTGACGCCGCGTAGTAGCGCACCACTTCCTTGTCTCCACTCTTGTCCACCTTCTTGCGGACCACATAATTCATTGACATACCAATCTTTCTTTTAATTAGGTTAGCAAAAAAACGAAAGATATTCCCACCCGGCGTGAAACACATCTACAGCCTACGCACACAAAGCCTATACCTTACGGTAAAGACTCCGTGACCGAATACCTTTCACTATATGACTGAATACCTAAAACACCCGGATGTATTGCCCCAAAACATGGGGATGTTTTCACCCAAAACACCCGGATGTAATACCCCAAAACATGGGGATGTTTTGGGAGAAAAGATAGGGATGTTCTGACCTTTCAGTATAGGGTTCAAAGGTAATGACTCCCTATGAGAAATACAATAGATATAGGTCTTTTTGATGGTCGGAATCAAGCTCCTTTTTCTTCGGAAGCAGCAGGCAGTACCCGCTGGAAATCTCTGCCGGACGGAGACTGGAATACCTGCAAATCGAATTCGGGGATGATTGCCAGCACATGGTCGAACACATCCGCCTGCACCCCTTCATAGGGCACCCAATCCTTCAGCGCACAGAAGAAATAAAGCTCTATCGGGATACCGCGGTCGGTAGGCTGGAGTTGGCGCACCATGCAGGTCAGTTCCTGATTTACGTCGGGAAGACTTTTCAAATAAGCCGTCAGATACGCCCGGAACACACCCAGATTGGTCTGGCGGCGTCCGTTGACGAGGATGGAGTTATCGATGCCGTTTTCTGCATTGTACTTTTCAATCACTTCCTCCGTCTGCTCCACATAATCTTTCAGTAGTTGTATCTTGCGATATTTTGCCAGCATCTCCGGGGTGCAGAAACGGACACTGGTCATATCGATATTGATACTGCGCTTCACTCGCCGCCCACCGCTCTCGCGCATGCCGCGCCAGTTCTGGAAGGAGTCGCTGACAAGCAAGTAAGGAGGGATGGTGGTAATGGTATTGTCCCAGTTGCGCACTTTTACGGTGTTCAGTGTCACTTCTATCACCGTGCCGTCGGCGCCATACTTGGGCATGGCAATCCAGTCGCCCACCTTCAGCATGTCGTTCGCCGAAAGCTGCACCCCGGAGACAAAGCCCATAATGGAATCCTTGAACACCAGCATCAGGATGGCTGCCGAGGCACCCAGTCCGGCAAGCAGCGAAAGCGGGTCGCGGCCTATCAGTTCGCCCACAACCACAATGCCACCCACCAGCCACAGAATGACCTGCATGGTCTGCAACATCCCCTTTAAAGGGCGGTCGCGGAACTGCTCCCTCTCGCTGTATACGCTATAAACGGCTTTCAGGAAGGAGTTGACGAAGCTCAGGAAAGTAATGATAATGTAAATAAGGCAGATACGCCGGATAAAATCCATTGCCGATGAACCGACTTCGACAAATGCCAATGGGACAAACAGATAGATGATGACGGGAGCCACCATGCGGCTGAGGTGCACCATCACTTTACGGTCGAATACGATGTCGTCCCACGTAGCCTTGGTCTTCTTCACCAGTTGTGCCACTACCTTCAGCAGGATTTTCCGGCATAGGGCATCCGCCAGGAAAGCAACGGCAAGTATCAGTGCGAAGGCAATGAATTGGTCGAGCATATCAGCCCGGGAAGGGGATATGCCCCACCCGATTAAAAGGTCGTCTATCTTCTTCAATATCTCCATAATCGTATGTTTATCATAACGGCAATCTTATCTACGCGACTGTTCCTCCCGCTCGAGGAACTCCATAATGTCTTCTTTCAACCACTGATAAAGATAAAGGTTCTTGTAGCCGCTGTTTTTTTTCAGCATCACGGACACATTGACCTGACTGTTCTCATACCCCGTCAGTTCGTTGCGGAACTGTTCGTTATGCTCTGCCAGGCGCTTTATCTCCTGCTCGCGTTCACGACGCAGCACCGTACATACCGGGATAAGGATTTTCAGCACTACACAATCCATGATATGGTGTCCTTGGATATAAAGATAGGTATTGTCCGGAGTCAGTCCCAAACGTTCCAACTCCGTGCCCAGCTGTTCCACCCGGTCGATGTAGCGGGGGAAACGGGCTTGCAGTTCGGACAGCTTTGCCGACACCGTCTTTTGCATCTCGTCCAGACTACGGTAAGGATGACGCAGGTTTATCTCCTGCAAACGCACGCAGGCGTTGAAGTCGTACATCGGGAAAGTGTGTGTGTCGTGCTGGCGGTAGAACCAGACATTCCACAGAAACAGCGGATAGGCAATCTGAGAATAACGCTTCAGAAAAGCGGGGAAGTCCAGGATATGCCGGTCGTTCAGCGTGGCCTGCACACAGACTTCATGCAGACTGTCGGCAAAGCAGTGGAAGTTCTCGATGGCATAGCCATAAGTCTGGAAGATATAGGGATTCTTGTTTATCTTATGCGACACCTTGGTGGCACCTTGCAGCAGGAAGTCGTAGTCGCTGTCTACACAAGCTATCAGGCTGCGGCCCAGCTCCGATGTGTTCAACGTATTCATCAGCACCATCTTCTTGCCCTTTGCCAGAGAGGTGGCCGAGGGAAGCATCACTTGAAAATAACGTTCCTCATTCTCGAACTCAGACAGCAGCGTCCGCCAGAAAGCGATGTCGTCATAGCTTTCCACATACGCCACTATGCGCCTGCGTGCTCTCTTGGGGGACAACTTGCGGGCGGCATCCAGATAGGCGGAAGTAAGGTTATGTCTTAGGGAAGTGGGCACTTGGGTAGGGATTAAGGATTAGGGATTAGGGATGAGATTTCGCTGACTTCGGTGACGGCATCCAGCCAGCCTTCCATGATGACTGCGGGCGAATGGGTGGTGAGGATAAGCTGCACATTGGGATTCAGATTGCGTATCATGCCGATAAGCTTCTGCTGCCATTCGATGTGCAGGGAGGCTTCCGGCTCGTCCATGAAGAGTACGCAGTGGTCATCGTCACGCACCAGCACGGTCAGCAGGATGACCAGCATCTGCTTCTCGCCCGAAGACAGTTTGTAGGGCAGCAGGCGTTCACCGTTCTGATAGAAAACGATGTCGTTGCTTTTGCGGTCTATCGTCTTATGGGTATAGCTGAAAAGCTCGTCAATCATATCCTGGAACTTCCGCTTGGGGAGGGAAAGGGAGGGAGCCTGGCTACGCTGCTCTTCATCACCGCTGAGCAGTTCTATCATCTTGTTGCCGATGTTCACCTGATAGTCCAGATAACGGCGCTGGAGCAGATAGAGCTGCCAGTCCAGTTCCGACTTCACGTTGGCATCGGCCATGCGTGCCGTAAAGTCGCCCATGATAAGGGGACGGTCGTAGCTGCGGATTACATCATAGGGGATAAAGGTGGCTGCAGAATTGTCGAAGTAGACGTGTACGCCGTTCTTCTCGTCACTCTTCACTTCACCCGATGTCTGTTCCAGATAGTTGACCGAACGGTTCAGGATAGTGGTTTTCCCCACTCCGTTGATGCCGGAAAGTATATTGACGTCAGGACGCAGGTCCCAGGCAATATCGTACCGATGCCACAATCCGTGTATTTCGATACGCTTGATGTAATTGGCTTGTACTTCCATGGTTTCTTGCTTTAATTAGAAGCAAATATACACGATAATCTCTTATTTCTACGCCCATGAACCAGAAAAATCATATAATGAAAGATTTTCTCTTTTCAGAAAATAGTTGTTCTTTTGCACCCGCAAAGAACAAAAGAGTATGACCAAGAACATTCAAGGGCATCTGTTCGCCCTTACCGCAAATATCTTATGGGGCTTGATGGCACCTATAGGCAAGTCAGCTCTGGTGGAGTTTTCCGCGTTGTCAGTAACCACATTCCGCATGGTAGGCGCAGCTGCCTGCTTCTGGCTCCTCTCCTTGTTCTGCAAGCGCGAGCAGGTGGACCACCGGGACATGCTGAAGATATTCTTCGCCGCACTCTTCGCACTGGTATTCAATCAGGGTGTCTATATCTTCGGACTCTCCATGACTTCGCCCATAGACGCCTCCATCGTTACAACCACGCTGCCCATCGTCACCATGATAGTGGCTGCAATCTATCTGAAAGAACCGGTCACCAACAAGAAAGTGCTGGGCATCTTTGTAGGGGCTATGGGAGCATTCATACTCATCATGAGCAGCCAGACCACCGGTGCCGGCAATGGCAGCCTCATCGGAGACCTTCTCTGCCTGCTCGCCCAAATCAGCTTCTCCATTTATCTGACCGTATTCAAGGGGTTGTCGCAGAAATACTCTCCCATCACCCTGAACAAATGGATGTTTGTCTATGCCTCCATGTGCTACATCCCGTTCTCTTACCACGACGTGGCTGCCATACAGTGGAGCGAAATATCTACAGCCGCCCTGCTGCAAGTGGGATATGTGGTTGTGGGAGGAAGCTTCCTTGCCTATATCTTCATAATGAGTGCGCAGAGGCTGTTGCGCCCCACTGTGGTGAGCATGTACAACTACATGCAGCCCATCGTGGCCTCAACCGTTGCCATCATCTTAGGATTGGGAGTGTTCAATTTGGAAAAGGGAATAGCCATAGCCTTGGTATTCCTGGGAGTGTACATCGTGACACAAAGCAAGTCACGCAAGGATTTCGAGAAAGAAGGGAAAGCCGTATAAAACAGCCGTTCCACCGTCACAGTACTCCGGCACGTACCCGGCTCAGAGACTCGGGAGTCATTAACAGATAAGATGCTATGTGGTTGACTGAGGCACGCCGGGCTATCTCCGGATAATCCCTGACGAAGCGCGCATACCGCTCGCGTGAGGTTTCGAAACGCCAAGAGTCTGCTTTATATTGGGAAAGCATTAAAGACCCCTCCAATAAATGGCGAAGCAGACGGGCTATATGCAGATAACGCTCAGAGAGTTCGACCAGCCCTGCATACGAAATGCTCCAGATGACGCCTTCCTCCAGGGATTCCAGCTGAAGGCAATTACGCCGTCCGGTGAAAAGGCTGACGATACACATAGCGCCGTCACCGTCGCAGGCAAAGTTCTCTGTAATGTCCCGGCCTTCTTTGAAATAGAACTGGCGAAGCAGTCCTTTCTCTACAAAAACAATATCCCTGGCTATATCTTTCTCACTAATCAACAGTTCTCCTTTGTGCACCTCACGGCGTACAAACAAACCGGCAATGAGCTCCAGCTCCTCAGAAGGGAGTTCATGAAGGCGGCGGGTAAACCGCCGCGCCACTTCCATGTTGTTTTCCTTAGTCATCGATATAGGGAAAGGGATATGCCCTTATTTCTTCAGTTCTGCAAAATAGGTGTCCAGCAAGTTCTTGGCAGCCACAAAAGAAGTCAAGTTGCCCTGTAGCACTTGTTTTTCCTTGCCAGTCAGCATCGCTTCAATCTGCGGATTGTGGTAGAAGCTGTCACGCAGTTGTTCGTTAATGGTCTCGTACATCCAGTATTTGCTTTGCTCGTTGCGACGGTATTCAAAGTAGCCGTTGTCTTTCACAAAATCAATGTATTTGTAGACCATATCCCACACTTCTTTTACACCAAGATTATAGAACCCGGAATAAGTCAGCACTTGGGGTGTCCAGCCGCTCTCCGGAGCCGGGAAGAGGTGCAGCGCATTACGGAACTGCGTTGCTGCCAGCCTGGCCCGCTCCAGATTGTCGCCATCAGCCTTATTAATGACAATGCCATCGGCCATTTCCATGATGCCGCGTTTGATGCCTTGCAACTCATCGCCCGTGCCCGCCAGCTGTATCAGCAGGAAGAAGTCTACCATAGAATGTACGGCAGTCTCACTCTGCCCCACCCCTACCGTCTCTACAAATATCTTGTCGAAACCGGCAGCCTCACAAAGCACAATCGTTTCACGCGTCTTGCGTGCCACGCCACCCAGCGAACCGGCAGAGGGACTGGGACGTATAAAGGACTTGGGATGAACGGAGAGTTTCTCCATACGCGTCTTGTCACCGAGAATACTGCCTTTGCTGCGTTCGCTGCTCGGATCAATGGCAAGGACAGCCAACTTGCCACCGTGTTCCTCCAGTACATGCAAGCCAAATACATCAATAGAGGTACTTTTACCGGCACCGGGCACACCACTGATACCCACACGGACGGAGTTGCCCGAATAGGGCAAACACTTCTCTATCACCTCCTGCGCCACAGCCTGGTGCTCCGGTTTCACACTTTCCACCAGTGTTACAGCCTGGCTGAGTACCGTAACATCACCTTTCACTATACCCTCCACATAGTCTGATACGGAAAGCTCGCGTTTCTTCCGCCTGGGACGGTTCTTCAAGTAAGGATTGACCGATGAAGGTTGCTCAATGCCTGCATTGACAACCAAGCCTTTATATGCTTCATTATTTTCGGGATGTTCCATGGCTATTTGTGAGTTATAAGTTATGAGTTATGAAGGACTTTACGACTTCTTATTGTTTTGCTTTAATGTTGATTTCAACTTTCGGCTGCATCGGATCATTGGTAATCATCAGCAGACGCAGATGACGGCGCTTCTTACCTATATTCTTCTTCACTACCGTTACCCGCAGGCGAGTGCTTTCACCGGGTTGCAATACACTCTTCTTGAGGTTAACTCCCACTGCCGGGTGGAATACCTGGAGCTTGTTTATCTGTAAAGGAGAACGCCCGGTATTGGTAATGGTAATATCTTGACGTGCTTTTGACTTCTTGGCCAATATCGCACTCATATCAACTTCTTTGGTAGAAAGGTTGATGGCAGGAGCATTTGCCTTCTCCACTTCCGTCATTCCGGAGAAATCCGGTAAAAGAATGGCAGAAACGGGAATCTCGTTTTCATCGCCCACCTTGTCACCGGAGAAGCGAGAAAGATAGACCGACGCTTGAGTCAGTCCGAGGTCAGTCAGTCTTTCCGAATTCAATGTAAGTGTAATCACTCCTTTTTCTCCCTTTTGCAGCACGTTAGGTTCTACTTTTGTCTGCAAATAAGGGGGTAGATGCATCAGTACCGGTTCATAAGGACGGTCGGAAAGATTGACCACGCCGATATGAATCACCGGCTGCTCACCATGCTGAATATCGGGAAAGTCGAGGCTGTTCTTGTCAATACGTATCTGACCGATAAGATAAGGGTGCGTCTTGGTAAAGTCCTTGATTTCCTGTACTACTTCACCATTGAACTTCAAATAGACCAGATTGGGTTGCGCATTGCTGTAAATAGCCACGGATTTCTGGAAATGTCCCAATGCCTTGGCGTCAAAAGTCACATTTACTGTTCCTTTTGCCCCCGGAGCAATAGGCGTTTTTGTCCACTGGGCCACAGAGCAGGCGCAATCCGGCTCTACTTCTGTAAGCACTAAAGGCTGGTCACCCGTATTGGTGATGGTATATTGCACAGTCACGGGATGCTTCCATTCTATCTGGCCGAAACTGTACATCTCTGTATTCGAGGTAAAACGAGCTTGCGCTACAGCAGTCAATACCACACTTGCAAGCACATATAAAGTTATCAATATCCGCTTCATCTATTTTTCTTAATATCAAGATTTCCTAATTCTGCCACTCTCATTCAATATTAGTCGGACAAAAATAGGTGTTTTTAGCGAGAGTACCTAAAATAGCGGAGCGCAATTTGTACAAATTGCGCTCCGCTCCATACTCTATTGTTACTTTATTACAATTATCCCTCCCGCCGAATGCGAAGCATACTCCGGAGCATACGCACACTGTATCGTGGCCAGCCCCGTTTCGTATGTTCCGCCACGGGCTATGCGATAACTGTGCTCTAAGACATAAACGCCTTTGCCCAAATGGTCGAAGAAGAAATTGGTTGCGGCATCTTCCACTTCTGCATAATAACCGAGGCCATTACTCCAACGATAACCGGAAAGCGAGCCTATAGGTTCAAAGCAGGCACCCCGCTGGTCTTTCAACTGAACAAAATCCATAGTACGGTCCAAGCGGATAGTCAAACGGGCCACTATTTTATCACCGACGGATAATACGGTCCCTTCCGTAACCGGTTGCAAGGACTTGCTACCACCGGCCGATATACGCTCTACATAAAGTTTCTTCTCTACATTCAATTCCCCCCCCTGCTGCTTTACATCAGATATGGGTGACAGATACTGGGCATAAACAGCTCCCCAGGCAATGCCTGCATCCCGTTTCTCTACGGTGACGGTTTTAGCTTTCAGCTCCGGACTTCCTTGAGCGAAGGTTTCCTTGACATAACCCAAACCCGGGATTATGGTCTTTGTAGGCGACAATGTTTCCAAAACTTTGTTACCTAACGTGATACGTACGTCTCCCCGACTTTCCAGCAGATTAGTACCTTGACAAAGCAATGCATAAACAGCATCAGCCGTTGCAACCGGAGAATTCCAACTGGTAGTCTGCTTCTGTTTCAGCAGCCAGAGTTTCATTTCCTCCACCAAAGCATCGTTGCCACCTGCCATACGCAGGGCTTCCATTACTTCCACATGGGTAGGGATGGGCAGCATACCCCAGTTATACGGATTTGCTTGGAAAGCAAAGTATGCACCCAGTTCATCCGTCTGTACCAGATGTTCCTTGAGGGAAGCGATGAATTCATTCGCCTCGGCTGTACGCCCTACTGCTTTCAGGATGATGGCAGACTGCGCCTTGCTGCTCATGGTTCCATCTTTAAGATTGGCACCTACTTTTGATAGGAAATAGCGGTAAGCCGCTTGATTGTCTGCCGGCACTTGTTCGCCGCTAAGGGCTATCAGATACAGATATGTCATTGCCGATTCGGAGTTGGCAGTAATTCTGGCGCCATTTTTTTCGGCTTTACGGATATTGCGATACTCTTCCAAAGCCTGCCGATTCAAATAGCCGAAAGCTTTCTGCCGCATGGCGGCAACTTCTTCAGGCAGTTCATTTTTCGTCAGCAGAGGAAGACGAACAAGTAATTCTGTAATATAGCCAGTTATATAGCGGCTACCGGACATTCCCTTATACCAGCTCCATCCACCGTCTTCACCCTGCAATTCTTTCAATTTAGTAAAAGCGGAAAGATTGCGGTTATTCAGTTGGTTGATATCAAACAGCGTGGCAATACGTGCCTGCTGTTCGGCTTCAGTAGTAGCTTCCAGTACCCACGGAGACTCGCTGAGCAGGATATTCTTCACATCCTGATTCTTCTCCAACTGGCTGAGGAAGGTTTCTTTCGTGCCACCGGCAGCCTTCCAACTGTCAAATACAGTCTTAATGCGGGGCTGGCTGTTGGCAATGAAGCCTGCCAGACTATTGGCATACCAAGCTGTAGCCCAAGAAATGGCATTATCATTGGCAGGCAGGCTCAATGCCGGCAACGCTTGTACAGCATACCAAGCCGGATTCCCGGTAAATTCTACAGTCAGACGACGGTCTGTCGCTGTACGGCTATTACGGTTGAAAAGGCTGTCTAATGAGAACGTACGGGTCTCCTCGCCACGGATAGGCATAGCAAGCGTTTCCGTAATATACTCCTTATTACTTAATACGGGCAACAGATGCTGCTCGCCATCGCTAAACGTACCTCCATCGGCAACCATACGAATACCAAGCAAATCATAGCGGTCGGACACTTCGAAATGGAAGTTGACAGCAGTATTTCTTCCTGCTTCTACCAAGAATTTCTGACGTTGAGTAGCAATAACTTTCTCCGTCATAGGGTCGAACAGTGTGAATACTGCTGTTCCTTTCACCGCTTTACCCGTCAGATTGGCTATTGTTCCGGCTATCTGTGTTTTATCTCCAACGCGGACAAACCGAGGCATATTCGGAGTCAGCATAAACTCCTTGGCAGTTACAACGGAAGCATCCAATATCCCAGTCAGCATATCCTTAGTATGTGAGTAACCACGGAAATTCCAACGAGTCAAGCTCTGCGGCATCGTAAAAGAAAACGCAAGCTCCCCTTGTTCGTTTGTACGAAGTTGAGGATAAAAAAAGGCTGTTTCGGCAAAGTTGGTGCGAAGCCCCTCAATAGGTTGCAAGGCCTCGCCAACCGGTATCGTTTCCGATTCAAAAACAACATCTTCCACCGCGTCTTCCGCTACTTGTGCAGGAACATATTTCACTTCAACGGCATTCCCGGATTCTGCTTTGGAAGCAAGCATCGGCTGGTTGGCACCACGTATTCTAAGATTACCGGTCAAAGAGCTATTCCGGGTAGTCCCATACCCCACAACACTTACTTCTTCCAAAAGCGCATTGTCTTCTACCATCACTATCCGCATCCTTCCATCCATATAAGGAGAACAGAAGTAGTCAAACGACCATACCGGAACCTTCCAAGCCTTCAACGGGAAATAAACGGAGAAGTAATTGCTATTATAACGGCTCGCACCACGGAATGCCCCATACAGATTATCCGGATAGAAAACCCGTAGTATCTGGTTACTCTTATAAATCTTATCCAGTGAAGCGTCGTACATCGTAGCCAACATCTCAGCCGCAGCAGGCATACCTTGAGGCGTCTTTATGACGAGCTTCCACTCTTCTTCCTGTCCGGGACGCAAACGGTCACGGAACACTTCCCATTTCATGTCGAGAGCACGTTCCGGCTCCCGCTTCTTCAGTTCAACCTGATGACTGTACATCTCGCCAGCTTTCACAAAACTGAAAAGAATGGTGATTCCCTTGCCATATGCTTCCTTATAAGGGAATTCCATACGAATAATAGTATCATTCAACTGCAACACACGGCTTTCAATGCGTTTTCTGTCACAAAAGACATCCATCAGCACATATGCATCCCGATAAGAAGTCCCCAAAAGAAAAGCGGCAGGGTACTGTACATCAAATTCCTCATTTTCTTTATAATAAAAGAAATCTGTAAACGCAGCCGGACGCTTGTCACTCTTTGAAAAGAGCATGAAACTGTCACTGCCATATGCCCCGTTATTCTCTTCACGTCCCAAACTATCACGTACAGAAAGTTTCAAGCGATAGTTACCTGAAGGAAGCTTGTTCCAAGCCGAAAAATCCTGGAGCCGATTGGCTGTGAAGGTACCCTCCAATACAACATCATCCAAGGGTTCAGAACCTGCAATATTCCTTGCCCCATTTTGTTCTGCAAATGGATAAAGGCAATAGGAACCTTCAATGTGCTGAGGAATATTCATTACATTATTCACTCCAAAAGTGAAAAGCATACTGTCTTCCTTACAAACATATTGAGGCAAACGAATATCAAAGGAATAAGCCTTAGGACCTGCCAACAAGTTATACGAAGCGGATTGCGTTTCACCGGCCTCATCCGTCACCACCGCCTCCACATGATAAGTATACACACTCCCATACCCGTCTGTATCTACAGCCGGAGCTTCCAAAGTCAAGGGTATGGAAAAATCCCCGTTGGTATCCAATTGTATGGTGTCAGACAATAATGGTTTATCAGCATTGCTCCAATAACCAGGTCTCGGATTCCGGCGAGTCACCGTATATGCCAATGGCACATCCTGCACCATCATGCCATTGAAGGCCTTGACATTTCCTTTCAACACAACCTTGTCACCCAGCCGATAAGCTTCCGAAACCGGAGTGAAGGCAATCTCGAACGTAGGTCGCTTGTACTCCTCTACCCTAAAAGTGACGGTAGATTGAGGCTCTTTGGTTCGTATGCTGAACATGCCATTCAGGCAAGCTGCCGGAAGTACAAACTCCGTAGCAAAAGAGCCGAAATCATTAGTCCACCCCTTCCTGGTGGCAAGTTCCTTGCGGTTGGCATCCAACAAGACAAGCTCATAATCAACTCCTTGTAGTACCTGGGCGCTATCACTATTCTGCTTGTAAGCTATCCCTTTTACATGAACGGTCTGCCCGGGACGATAAAGCGAACGGTCTGTCAGCAATGCCATCTGCCTCCAATCTGTATCCTTAATACCGTAATAAGGATGATTCATATAAACGTTCTGCGGCATCATGGCTGTGTCTCTGCCTTTACGCGCCACATAACTTCGGATTTCACTCTGCCAGGGTAATACAGCTTTCCCCCCGGCATCAGTCAGTACCTCTGCCATCGCTTTTCTATTCTTCTCATCATAAGAAGAGTAGAAACTCACCTTGGCACCAGCAATCGGCTGTCCACTACGGGCATCCAATGTAGCCACTTCCATACGGTTGTCACCCAAATCCAATGTCAGCACCTTGAAGCGGGTAGATACCAGAAATTTATCATCTGTACGGGCCGTTTCAGTATCAGGTACTATTTGAAGAATATAGACTCCCGTTTCCCGAGGAATCATGAACTTAAATACAGTGTCCGAGGCAAGATAAGGGACATCTTCAGGCAATTTATCCTTGCCTGGCAACGGCTTTAAGCCAAAATGCGTGGAAGAAAACTTCCGGGCATACTTTCTATAAGTATCTTTATTTATACCATGGTCCATCCAAGGTACTTCACTTAAAGTAGTGGTATATAAGTTGAGAGTAAAGCCCTCGACATTACGATAATGCAGCCTCATATTCACCGAATCGCCGGGATAACCGCTTTCATTCATAGTCAGAATGAGTTCAGGCTGTAAAATCTGTTCACGGATATTTTTCAACTCATTGATACGCTTATACGCAGGATAGCGCTTCAAGCCTTCTTCACAGACTTTTAGAGCCTCATCAGCGCGTTTCGGTTCCAAACGGCGCAGGTGGTTGGCTTTATGAATGTAAACCTCGGCACAAACCTCTCGTGAACCGTATTCCTTTATCAATTTATTCAAAACCTCAAGATATTCCCGATTAGCCTTTTCCTGACGCATTCGGAAAGTAGGATAAGGCTGCTGGCTGATACCACCGGTCAACTTCCAGTTCCAATAATCAAGAGAACAGAGCAACATAGCATCTTCCGAACCGGCACGATGGCGATAAGCATTCATCATATCCAGATAAATCCTTTCGATACGGGTCTGTACCAAAGAATCCACGCTGAAACCATCCAGCTGCCGATAAGCATCAACAGCACGGCTTACCAATAGATGGTACATATCGTGCCCATAGAACCGGCTACCGTCTTCCAACGCCACAAAAGGCACATATTGTTCTGCAGATGTATTGAGCAAGCGGATGGAATCCTGCAAGGATGCACGGTTACACCTATCTATTTTATCCACAAACTGGCTGATACTCCACTCACGGATATCTTCTGGAACCTCGTCAACAGTCAGTAAAGTACGTGACAGCAAGACACGGCGATTCTTCCGCATCAAGTCAGCATATTCATATGCCAACAAAGAATGTAGAATAGCCTTGTTCACCGGATTCCTCTCCGATTGTGCCCAAGATTCCATATATTTCAGACTGGAGTAAAGGCTGTCCGGAGTCAGCCCCTCTTGATAAGTCTCCCTACAAATGTAGGCTTTCAACATTTGAGGAGCATTCTGCTCTTGCCGACCTTTCCGATAGATTTCATCAGCCAGTTTTATCACTGTTTGAGGCAGGCTTTTCTTTTGAGCCTGCTCCACCTGCTTCCACAACTTATCGTACGTCTGCGCATACAATGCCGAAGCCCCAAATGTAACCAGCAGCAACAATATGCTACAAATTCTTTGAATTACTCTCATAATTATTCGTTTGTTAGTCTTTGTATTAATCCTTAATTCCGCAACACTATTATAAAATAT
>ULQO01022469.1_pt1 | contig 14334 bp, 9 predicted proteins | sample 1954601 | NCBI WGS metagenome assembly ULQO01 (sample SAMEA4835658, study PRJEB28245) | human gut metagenome | biome: gut microbiome; material: fecal sample | place: Denmark | collected 2008
TGCCTCCCTCTGTTTTCTAAATAATATAACAATCCTACTATTAAAAAAGTTAGGATTTTAATTAATTTTTTTTTCAATTTTAGCTCAATTTTCCCTCAATACCTTTTCTCTTTGTTTTTTGTATAAAATACGGCGAAATCAGCCTGCTCGGACTAAGAAAAAGTCACATGATATGGAATTATAACCGTCTTTGAATAGATAATATGTTCTTACAAATCTCTTGTTCAAAAATGAGTTTTTATCGGGTAGGAGGTAAATAATTATTTTATTTACCGTCCTCCCACACCACCGTACGTCAGACTGTCTAACAATTAAGAAAAATGCTATAATAAAACTATCAAATACAGTATCGTAGGGGGATTCGTTATGGCATATATTGTTGGCACAGATAGATATCAGACAAGAATGATAACCACTTCATTAGACGACTTAATAAGTAAGGATAATTCTGTCCGAGTAATAGATTCTTATGTAGAATCCTTAGATTTAGAAAATCTGGATTTTATAGAGTATAGCGGTAGGAATCGAGGACAATCACCTTATCGTCGATCTGATTTATTAAAATTTCATATCTATGGTTATTTAAATAAGATTCGTTCTAGCCGCGCATTGGAAACAGAAGCAAAACGCAACCTTGAATTAATGTGGCTGATAAACTGCATAACACCTGATCATGGTAGAAGGATATGGTTGAGAAAATGTGACTAGATTGACAAAAACAATCGGATTTGATATTCTGTTTAGGTAAATAATTACGTGGAGGATTCCGTATGAAAATTACTATTAGGGAAATTGCCAGACGTGCTGGAGTATCGACAGCTACTGTGTCTAGAATTATAAACGGTCTGGGTGGATATAACGATGATACAAAAGAAAAAGTTTTAGCGGTTATAGAGGAGACTGGTTATAAAGGAAATGCCTCAGCTCTGAAGGATTATAACCATCCTAAAGTAGATAAATTGATAGGAGTTTTAGTTCCTGATCTTGAAACTGATTTTTACGCAAAAATTATTTCTGGTCTTGAAGAAGTTGCACGTAAACAAGGCTATAGTATATTAATCAGTAATACAGGAAAAGAAGGAAAAAACACGTATGAAGATATTAATGTTTTAAAAAAGCGCAAAGTATCAGGAATTGCATTAGTAGGAACATTTTTGGATGAAATCTTGTATGAAAAACTAGAAAGAACAAAGATTCCTTACATCCTTATATCAAGTACATCATATAAGTATCAGGTTCCATATATTAAAGTAGATAGTTTTCAGGCAGCATATGCTGCGGTTGGTTATTTACTAGCGCAGGGACATACACAAATCGCTATGATTGCAGGTACAAGTAAAAAAGGAATGAGTAACCGTGAGATGGGATATAGAAAGGCAATGGAGGATGCTGGATTGACTGTTAAAGAAAGCAGAATTGCCTATGGAGATTTTAGCTTCCAAAGTGGTAAGACTTGTATGAAAAAACTACTTGATTTAGATAAAGAAATTACGGCTGTTTTTGCAGCAAGTGACGACATGGCTATAGGAGCAATCTCAGCAGCATATGAACGAGGTATGTCTGTTCCAAATGAATTGTCAGTGATTGGTTATGATAATACTAAAGTGGCTGAAATGAGTTATCCTCCTCTTACTACAATTGCACAGCCATTATATGAAATGGGAATCGAAGGAATGAAGATTCTGATAAAATATATAGAAACACATGAAAAACAAAGTAGTGTTGTAATGCCGTTTGAATTGATTGAAAGAAAAAGCGCAGAAGCTTATAATAAGTAAATAACTTGATCAATGATATGAAGAATACCTTTAAGAGGTATTCTTTTTTTGTGACGTTACGTGAATATTTACATGATAACCATTGACAAAAGGAAAAAACATACTTATAATCTAGGCATGTAAGTAAATAAATACGTAATAGGAGGGGCTTTAAATGAATGAAGAATGGAAGAAGAGGACAGTTTATCAAATTTATCCCAAAAGCTTCTGTGATTCTGATGGAGATGGAATTGGCGATATCCGAGGAATAATCAGTAAATTGGACTATTTACAAAATCTTGGTGTCGGAGCAGTTTGGCTTACGCCAATGTATTGTTCACCACAGGTAGATAACGGATATGACATTAGTGATTACTATGAAATTGATAAGTTATTTGGATCAAAAAATGATTTTTTAGAATTAGTTGAAGGAGCACATAAAAGGGATATTCGTATAATTATGGATCTTGTGCTTAATCATACTTCTACAGATCATATGTGGTTTAAAAAGGCTTTCATTGAAAAAGATAACAAATATAGGGATTATTACATAGTAAAACCAGGGGTGAATGGAAAAGAACCTAATAACTGGAAATCTTTTTTTGGTGGAAGTGCCTGGGAAAAAATCGAGGGTGAAGATAATTATTATCTACATTTGTTTGCGAAAGAGCAGGCAGATTTAAACTGGGAATGCGAAGCATTGAGAGATGAACTATCTGATATGATGAAATACTGGGTAGAACTAGGTGTAGACGGTTTTAGACTTGATGTAATTAATTTAATTTCTAAAGATCAGGCATTTCCTGATGATGATACTCTTAATGATATACCAGGTAAAAAGTATTACATAAATGGTCCAAGACTTCATGAATTTCTAAAGGAAATAAATACGAAAATATTTACGCCATTTGATGTTTTAACTGTTGGCGAGACTATGGATGCTTCTGTAGAGGATGCTGTATTATTGACAAGTCCGCAGGAGAAGGAACTCGATATGATTTTTGCGATGGAGCATATGCAAGTAGATTATAAAAATGGTGATCGCTGGAGTGTGCAGGATACAGATTTTCTTAAACTAAAAGATATCCTTTCAAAATGGCAATATAAGATGGAAGAAACTGGCGGATGGAATTCTTTATTCTGGTCTAACCATGATCAGCCAAGGGTAGTAAACAGATTTGGCGATAATGGAAAATACAGAGTTGAGTCAGCTAAAATGCTAGCAACTGTGCTACATATGTTGAAAGGAACACCTTATATTTATCAAGGTGAAGAATTCGGAATGCCTAATCCTGGTTATGAAACAATTGAGGAGTTTGAGGATATCGAGTCTTTAAATGTATATAAGGAAAGAAAAGAACGCGGAATTGAAGAAAGTACTATTATGCAAGGCATTTGCAGACAATCTAGAGATAATGGTAGATCACCTATGCAGTGGAATGCTTCAGAAGGAAATGGTTTTTCTAGTGGAACGCCTTGGATAAAGATGGGAAGAAGTGCTTCTTTAATCAATGCGGAAAATGATTTAAAAAGAGAAGATGGAGTATTTCATTACTATAAAAAGCTACTTGAAATGAGAAAAACTGAAGAACTAGTAAGAGAAGGGAAGTATGTTCGTTTAGAAGAAAATGATCCTTCAGTCTGGTGTTATCTTAGAGAGGGAGAAAAAGAAGCTTTGTTGGTTATTGCGAACTTCTTTGGAGAAAAAACAGAGTTTAAGATGCCAAAACAATGGAATGACAATTATGAAATCACAGAAAAGCTATTGGCAAATTACTCTGATACAGAAATATCAGAGTCTTACATGAAACTAAGAGAGTACGAGACAGCAGTTTTTAGATGTATAAAGAAGAGGTAAAAAAATGACAGCGACAAAAGAAGAGAAATATCTTCAAATTTCAAAAGAGATTGCAGATTATGTTGGAGGAGAAAACAACATACTTGGAGTTGCGCATTGTGCAACAAGACTAAGAATCGTGGTTGAAGATCAGGCTAAAGTAGATATGAAAAAAATCGAAACAGTTGCGCTTGTAAAAGGGGCTTTTGTGACTGGAGATCAGATTCAGATTATTTTTGGAGCAGGATTAGTAAATGAGGTTTATGAAGTGTTTGCTAAATACACACATAAAGAGAACATGACATTACAGGATGTAAAAAGTCAGGCAACTCAGAAACAAAATCCTATCCAGAGGGTTATAAAATCACTCTCTGATGTGTTTATTGAAATTATGCCAGCAATTCTAGCAGCAGCATTATTGATGGGATTGTCTGGTTTACTTGGACAGCAGGGACTTTTTGGAAAAAAATCTATCGTTGAAATGGTTCCTATGCTAGCAGGGTTAAACCGATTCATTAGTATTGTTTCATCAAGTGTATTCTCAATCCTGCCATTGATTGTGGTATGGTCATCTACAAAAAGATATGGTGGAAGAGCCATTCTTGGACTAGTTATTGGTGCTTTGATGTTAAGCAACAATCTAGCAGATGCTTATCAGGCAGCTCAGGGAGCAGTAAAAGTGGAAACAATCAGTCTCTTAGGGTTGAAAATTCAGTTAGTAGGATTTCAAGGAGGTATCATAATCGCCTTGATGATGGGATTTGTAGTAGCTAAATTGGATAAATTCTTTGAAAGAAAAGTTCCTAATACAGTAAAACTATTATTATCACCAATGTTTACAGTATTTGTATCAGCTTTCTTACTATTTACAGTTGTAGGGCCAGTAGGACGTCTACTTGCTAGCGGACTCACTACAGGTTTAGTATGGATGACACAGAATCTAGGATTTGTCGGATATGCCATTTTTGGTGGTGTACAGCAGATTATTGTAATAACTGGTCTACATCATCTATTTGGAGCTATTGAAGGACAGCTGCTTGTTGATACTGGAAGAGATTTTATTAATCCTATTGCTTCTGTTGCTGTATGTGCACAAGGTGGTGCCGTTTTAGGGTATTTGATTCCAAAATGGAAAGACGTAAAAAGTAGAGAATTATGTATTCCAGCATTTACATCTACTCTATTTGGAATTTCTGAACCGGCTATCTTTGGTGTGAATCTTCGTAATAAGTATCCATTTGTTGCAGGCTGCCTTGCTTCAGCTGTGGCAAGTGTATTTGTATATTTTAGTGGACTCACTGCTTTAGGATATGGAACAACAGGACTTCCTGGGTTTGCGATTGTCGCACCAGAAAACAACGGATATATTAATTATTTGATTGCACATCTGATTGCTCTTGTAGGAGGAATGCTTATTACACTATTCATAGGAAAAGTTGTAACTAAGAAAAATACAGAAGTTAATTCAACAACTGTAGAAAGCAAAGAAGAAACAAACAACGAAAACAAAATAGAGAGTGGTATAAAGGCATATGCTACAGGAGAACTCATTTCTATAGAAGATGTAAAGGATCCTACTTTTTCAAAAAAAATAATGGGAGAAGGTTTTGCTATTATTCCAACAGAAGGTAAAGTATGTGCTCCATGTGATGCAAAGGTAGAAACAATTTTCTTTACTAAACATGCAATAGGATTAAAAGCCGTAGATGGAACAGAAATGCTGATTCATATAGGTATTGATACTGTGAATTTAAATGGAAAATACTTTAAATCCTATGTAAAGGAAGGGGACTATGTAAAAGCTGGAGATACATTGATTACGTTTGAAATGGATAAAGTGAAAAATGAAGGATATGATACTGTCATTCCTCTTGTATTTACAAACCCGGAAAAGAAGTTTGATATTAAAAATGCAAAAAGACGTTCTGTTTCACTAGGAGAAGAACTTTAGGAGGCATTATGCAGGCAGAAAAGAAGCCTATGACAAAAAAACAGTACTTTGATAAATGTAAGAAATTTGATAATTTGAGAAATAAAGTTGCTTCTGATCCATACCGAATGAAATTTCATTTACAGCCTCCTTTAGGGTGGTTGAATGATCCGAATGGTCTATGTCAGATTGGAAGTCAATACCATATCTATTTCCAGTACACTCCTTTTAATCCAAATGGAGGAACAGGATTATGGGGACATATGGTAACTGAGGATTTTATCCATTATGAAGAACATGAACCTTCCATTTTTCCGGATTCATCCTGGGATGCGAATGGTGCATATAGTGGGTCCGCTTATGAAGAAAATGGCGAGTACTATTTCTTTTATACTGGAAATGTAAAGTATGAAGGGGAAGAATATAACTATATTACTGATGGAAGAGAACAAAATGTTATTCTGACAATTACAAAGGACGGATATAATTTTTCAAAAAAGCAATTAATTATGACAAATAGTGATTTTCCAGAAGATATGAGTAAACATGTAAGAGATCCTCAAATTATAAAAAGAGGAAATCATTATTACATGATTCTAGGAGCCAGAGATTTGTCTGATAAAGGTTCTGTAGTACTTTTTAAGAGTAATGATTTATATCATTGGAAATATGAATTGAGATTTACTACACAGGATGTGTTTGGGTATATGTGGGAATGTCCGAACTATGTAGAGATTGATGGAAAACAGTTCTTGATTGTATGTCCACAGGGCATAAAACAAAATGGTCTTGATTATGCTAATGCTCATCAATGTGGTTATTTTCCACTGAACTATAAATTTGAAGATAAGACATATCAGTTAGGAGAATTTTGTCAATTAGATAGAGGATTTGATTTTTATGCACCTCAGGTTTTTAAAGATCATAAAGGTAGAAATATCTTGATTGGCTGGATGGGAATGCCAGAGAGTGATTATAATAATGACAAAACAGTAAAGAATGGATGGCAGCATGCATTATCATTACCGAGAGAACTATATGTAACAGAAGAAGGTAAATTAGCACAGAAACCATTAGAAGAATTAAAAAAGCTACGTACTAATGAAAAAAAGATGGAATTCAACAACGAGTTGAGTGTTTCAACTTCTATCTGGTTTGAGATTCATGTAGATTTTGAAGTCAGCAGAGATTTTGTATTAAAGCTACGAGAAAGTGCAGAGTTAAGATATGAAGAAGGAATTTTAACACTGGATATAACTAGCTGTGGTTCTGGACGAAAGCATAGAGGAATTGCTATTAAAACAATTGAGGATATCAGAATCTTCTCAGATTCCTCAAGTTTAGAAATTTTTGTGAATAGAGGAGAAGTAGTATTTACAACAAGAATATATGATTCTATGGAGGAATTGTCTTGTGAATTAAAAGGCGAGTACTTGAGTGGAGTTCTAAAATACTATGATCTTACTATAGAGAAATAGGTACAACTAAATACATATTATGTATCATGAAAAGATTAGTTGTTTCTGAATGCTTCTTCTGGATTTTTATACAATTAGACAAATAATACATTCGCTTAGACGCGGTACAGTTTAATGTGTATTGCGTCTTTTATATTGAGGAAAAATTCAACATGCAGGCAAAGCTCTTATTTCTTTGGGCGGTATGAAAGAAAGATCCACAAATCAGCAACGCTCTGAAACAGGTCGATTTGAAGAAGGGAAAGAGCCAAGCATATGATTACGTAAAGAAGATGCAGTCATACGCAAAAGAGCTCTACAATAAGAATTATCGTTAATGACGTGCAGCGGCCGGAAGCCTTCTCCAGCCGCTGTTTTTCTCACTTTTCTTATCGTTAAAATGTGAACCCCAGGGTTCATTTTTCCTTGTTATCTATCCCCTAGTGTCAACCCTGCATTATGGACCAATTCCCATAAAGCCTTTTATTTACTACATTATTTTTACTTCTTAGGGTTCACCTTTGACATCAAAACAACCGTCTCGACATGCACACTCTGTGGGAACTGATCCACCCCTCTGCACACCGTAATCTCATACCCATTCGCGCACAGATACTTCAGATCTCTCGCCAATGTCGCACTGTCACAGCTTACATACACAACCTTCTCCGGCTGCATCTTCACGATCGTCTCCAGCAGTGTCTCGTCACAACCCTTTCTCGGTGGATCCACTACGATCACGTCTGCATGAGCTGTCTCACCATTATGCTCTCGCTCATACTCTGCATAATATTCCGGCAGAACTTCTTCTGCCTTCCCAACGAAAAATTCTGCGTTATCAATCGCATTGATCTTTGCATTTTCTTTGGCATCATCGATTGCCTGTGGCACGATCTCAACTCCGTAAACCTGTTTTGCCTTCTGAGCAAGGAAGAGGGAAATCGTTCCGATTCCGCAGTACAGATCCCACACGGTTTCATCACCTTTGAGGTCTGCATACTCAAGTGCAAGTCCGTATAGTTTCTCTGTCTGTACCGGATTCACCTGATAGAATGATAATGGAGAAATCTGATATTTTACATTTCCGATATAATCTGTAATATATCCCTGCCCCCAGAGAATTTCATAGGAATCTCCCATGATCACATTATCTCTTCGTGTATTCGGGCTGATCGTGATACTTGTCATGCCTTCAATCTGAATAAGCTTTTCAATCAGCCGCTCTGCTTTCGGAAGTTTCTTTCCGTTGACCACAAGGCAGACCATAATCTCTTTTGTCTTGAAGCCATAGCGGATCAATGCATGCCGGATCAGACCTTTTCCAGTCTTCTCGTCATACGATTTGATCTTGTTTTCACGCATATATTGTAAAATAATCTCGAGTATTTCTCGGTTCTGATCTACGCCAAGAGCGCAATCTGTGTTTGCAATAATATCATGTGTTCTTCCGGCATAGAACCCCGTGATCGGATTGCCTTCTTTGTCTGTTCCAAATGGAAACTGTGCTTTATTACGATAACTAAACGGATGCTCCATTCCAACAACCGGCTGCATCACAGCTTCAATCTGCTCTTTTGTAAAGCCACCAATTCGTTCCAGATTTCCGCGGATCTTCTGATCTTTAAACACAAGCTGACGATCATAAGACATTTCCTGAATTTGGCAGCCTCCGCATCTTCTGGCAAATGCACACTTTGGTTCTACGCGATATTCTGACGGTGTGATGACTTTCATTAATCTGGCATAGCCATAATTCTTCTTTGCCTTCATGACTTTCGCTTCAACCACATCACCGATCACTGCGTCTTTGATAAAGAGCGTGTAACCATCCACATGGCCAATTCCTTCCCCGCTCACTCCGATATCTGTTATTTCAACTGTTACAATATCATTCTTATTCATACTTTTCTCTCTTCTATTTTACTCTTAATTATACAAATAGCCACTGCTCACATAGAATCTGCAAACAGTGACACTTGTTATTCTCATTGTTAAATTTAATCCTCAGATGCTCTTCTTAAGTTAGACTCGAACAGACGATTATATCCAAGCCAGTCTGTTCCTGTTTTTCCTTTGAACAGCTCTGTCAATGTCTGAAGCTTTGCATCTGTTGAATCTGCCATGTTCAGTGCAACTGCCTCTGCCAGTGCAGGCTTCTTTGGAGAACCGTATTCCAGTTCACCGTGATGTGCCACGATACAATGCTTTAGCTCATGTGCAAGCTTCTCCGGAAATCCTGGAATGGAACGGATTGCATCATCGATCATCTCGACACCGATCACGATATGTCCGATCAGCTGTCCCTCATCTGTATAATCATTGTCCGGAAAATCAGAAAGTTCTTTCACTTTTCCAATATCATGGAGAATTGCAGAGCTAAGGAGCAGATCTCTATTCAAAATAGAGTAGCTTGTTGCAAAATAATCACACATACGAGTTACACTGAGTGTATGTTCAAGCAATCCTCCGGAAAATCCGTGATGTACTGTCTTCGCTGCGGAATGTGCCTTGAATTTTTTGATAAATGCTTCATCTTTTATATAGTAGAATTCCAACACCTGTCTTAAATATTTGTTAGAGATCTGACGAATATAAGCTGTCAGTTCCTCGTACATTCTGTCTACACTCTTATCTGTTGTCGGCATATAGTCTGCCGGATTGTATTCTCCCTCTTCTGCCTTTCTGATCTGGCGGATGTTCAACTGAAGATTTCCGTTATAATTGATCACATCTCCAAAAACTTCGATAAAGTCCTTCTCATCATAATCTGCGATTCCCTGGGAGTTCGGATCCCATACTTTTCCATCTAATGTTCCTGTCTTATCCTGAAGAATCAGATTATCATACGGCTTTCCATTTCTTGTCTCTGCGGAACGCTTTCCTTTACAAAGATATACATTCCTGATTGTTTCTCCCTCGCATAATCCATCTATAAATCTCATTTTCTGCCTCTTTCACTTATTATTCTTTACTTTCAATCATAACATCAAATTTAATATCTACATATCCTTCAGATCCTCGGCGTTTCCCTTCCACTTTGATCTGATCTCCTGCTTTCAGCGTCAACATCAGTTTACGGTAAGCACTCATGCTTACAATTTTCTCTCCATTCACAGAACAGATCACATCTCCACTCTGTATGCCCGCTGCCATTGCAGGTGAATCTGCTGCCACGTCAATCACATAGATTCCTGACGGCATGCCCTCTTCTTTCTGAATTCCACTTGTCACTGCTGTTCCTGACACACCGATATATGGTACACTTGCACCGTTCGCTAACAGCTGGATAACCAACTTCAGATCTGAGATCGCATAAGCATTTGCGGTACGTACTCCCCGGTCTTTCCAAATATCAGAAGAAATCATTCCGATCACTTCTCCATCCAGATTGAATAAAATACCCGTTCCTTCGGATGCACTGCTCATATCGGTCGCAATCACGCTATACTCTCCGTCGCGTCCGATTTCTTTATAGTTTGACGAACTGACAATTCCGTATCCGCTTCCTCCGGCATAACCGAAAATATTTCCCAGTGCGAATATAACATCACCCTGTTCTGTCAGATTCGAATTGCCAAGTGATGCTACACTTGAAGCACTCCATGTGGCATCTGAAAGGCTTTTTTTATCTACCGCAAATATTGCAAATCCACTATTTTTATCCTTTTTTTTCAGGCTTGCCTTATATTCTGATTTATCTGAAAATGTAACGCACCACTCTTTTGCATCTTCGCAGATCGAAACATAGGACAAAATCAGTATCTCCGGTCCGTTATCCGCAACGATCACACCAGATACGCTCTCATCAATTCCGGTCGCTTCTGCATTCCAGTTCTCCTGTTCTGCTCCTTTCGTAACAGATACCACACTCTTCTTCGCTGTCAGTGCTTTCTCATATGCTTTGGACATCATCTGTACATAACTGATCTCCTGCTGATCCTGCACGTCATTCTGCTCTGTCGTGTCGCCACCTTCTGCTAAATCTTCCTCTGATTGATCGTCCTCCTGGATTGTCACAACTTGTGTCTTTTCAGGAAATAAATGCTGTGCAAGCGGGCGCAATGCAAAGAATCCCAGGCATGCAGAGCCTCCTAAAACCAGTCCGCATATTGCAATCCGGATGAGCTGTTTCATTCCTTGCTGTCTGCTGATCTTCTTTGGTTTTATCGTCTCTTCGAGAAATGCAAAAGATTCCTTTTTTTCTGACTGTTCTAAATTTTTCCCGTCAGGACCCTCTTCCGGAACCTGACCATTACTTTTCTTTTCTGACATTGACATGAACCTCATTCGTGACTGTTCACTTCCGTGTCAACTACAAAATCAACCGACACGGACATTTCCATTACTTAGTATAACTGATTCATATAGATTGTTCAATATCTATAAAAGCCTTTTATTTAATGAAATAATAAGGTACAATAAGACTCGGAAATAGTTATTGTTCACATGTATTGTGAACAGCTACATGATTAAAAAATTAGTATTAAGTTGAAATGACAGAGGAACATAAATGAATCAAAAAACATTATTTAAACTGGAATATGATAAGATCATTGCTCTTCTTGAAAAGGAAGCGACATCTTTCCGTGGAGGACAGCTCTGCCGTCGTTTGAAGCCAATGACCGACCTGCATAAGATCAACACTTATCAGGAACAGACTGCTGCCGCTTATACACGAATCGTGCAAAAGGGACGTATCTCGTTTGGTGACGCTGCACCGGTTGAAGAGTCCATGAAACGTCTGGAGATTGGCGGCTCACTCAGCAGCACAGAACTTCTCCGTATTTCCCGCCTGCTTGTAAATGCAGCCAGGGTTAAGGCCTACGGAAGACATGATACACAAGAGGACGCTTGTGACTGCCTGGATGAATATTTTAACCTGCTTGAACCACTGACACCACTTTCAAATGAAATCGACCGCTGTATTATCGGCGAAGATGAATACAGTGATGATGCCAGTTCCACACTGAAGCAGATTCGTCGAAGCATTAATAACATCAATGACAAAGTACACGCCACTTTAACTACACTGGTCAACGGTTCCCTTCGCACTTATCTGCAGGATGCAATCATTACCATGCGTGGAGACCGCTATTGTGTACCTGTCAAAGCGGAATATCGTGGACAGGTACAGGGACTCATTCACGATCAGTCTTCAACAGGTTCTACTCTTTTTATTGAACCTATGGCAATCGTAAAACTGAACAATGACTTAAAAGAACTTTATGCAAAGGAACAGGAAGAGATTCAGGTGATTCTTGCAAATCTAAGTGAAGAAGCCGCACAATATATCGAGGAAATCCGTGTGGATTACCGTTCTCTGACGGATCTTGACTTCATTTTTGCACGAGGTGCTCTGGCAATATCCATGCGCGCCAGCCGGCCGCTTCTGAATGAAGAGGGACGCATCCGTATCCGTGAGGGACGTCACCCACTGCTCGATCCGAAAAAAGTTGTTCCGATCACCGTGACACTTGGGGAAGACTTCACACTGCTGATCATCACAGGACCAAATACCGGCGGTAAAACTGTTTCTTTGAAAACGGTCGGCTTATTCTGTCTGATGGGACAGTCCGGACTTCACATTCCTGCCGGAGACCGCAGTGAACTGGCTGTATTCCATCAGATTTATGCAGATATCGGAGATGAACAGAGTATTGAGCAGAGCCTTAGTACATTCTCTTCTCATATGACCAATATTGTCTCTTTCCTTAAGAAAGTAGATGAACGTTCGCTGGTTCTCTTTGATGAACTTGGAGCCGGTACAGATCCGACGGAAGGTGCCGCACTTGCAATTTCTATTCTGTCCCATCTTCACCAGAGATGTATCCGTACAATGGCTACCACACACTACAGCGAGTTAAAAGTCTATGCACTTTCCACTCCGGGTGTGGAGAATGCCTGTTGTGAATTCGATGTAGAAAGTCTTCGTCCGACTTACCGTCTGCTGATCGGTATTCCTGGTAAAAGTAATGCATTTGCGATCTCCGGGAAGTTAGGTCTGCCGGATTATATTATTGAAGATGCAAAGAAACGGCTCAGTGAACAGGACGTTTCCTTTGAAGATCTTCTCACTGATCTTGAGACAAGCAAACGGACGATTGAAAAGGAACAGGAAGAAATCGCACGATTGAAGAAAGAAGCGGAAGACCTGAAAGCCCAGGCGAAACAGCGCCAGGAGAAATTAGATGATCAGCGCGACCGCATTTTACGCGAGGCAAATGAAAAAGCAAACGCCATTCTGCGTGAAGCAAAAGAAGTTGCCGACAAGACGATCAAGGATTTCCGTAAATTCGGCAAGGAAAACATTTCTGCTGCAGAGATGGAAAAGGAACGTGAGAAGCTGCGTAAGAAGATCAAAGATACAGCATCTGCGTCTGCAATGAAAGCACAGAAACCAAAGAAAGAGCATAAAGCATCTGACTTCAAGCTCGGAGAATCCGTTAAAGTTCTCAGCATGAACCTGACAGGAACCGTAAGCTCTCTACCTGATGCCAAAGGGAATCTTACCGTACGTATGGGAATCCTCAGCTCCCAGGTCAACATCTCTGATCTGGAGATTATCGAGGAAGTCTCTCCGTATGCACCGAAGAAAATGAACCGTACTTCAAAAGGCAAAATTAAAATGGGAAAATCTCTTTCTGTCCGACCTGAGATCAATCTGCTCGGACGTACTGTTGATGAAGCCGTTGCTGAGCTGGATAAATACCTGGATGACGCAATCCTCGCTCACCTGAATACTGTCCGTGTAGTTCACGGAAAGGGAACCGGAGCACTCAGAAAGGGAATTCATGAATATCTGCGTCGTCAGAAACATGTAAAATCCTATCACCTTGCCGAATTCGGTGAAGGTGACGCTGGTGTAACAATTGTAGAACTTGGCTAATTATTTTAAACAGTTATCAACTACCTTATCATGGTTAATGGGGGAAAAAAGAATGTTTGGAAAACAGAAAATCCTAATCGTAGATGATGATGAGAATATCGCTGAACTGATTTCTCTTTATCTCACAAAAGAATGTTTTGATACAAAATTAGTATATGATGGAGAAGATGCGCTTGCAGCTTTTAACAGCTATCAGCCAAATCTGATCCTTCTTGATCTGATGCTTCCAGGAATTGACGGGTATCAGGTTTGTCGTGAGATTCGTTCCAAAGCTGCCACACCGATTATCATGCTTTCGGCAAAAAGTGAAGTATTTGACAAAGTTCTCGGACTGGAACTCGGAGCAGATGATTATATCATGAAGCCATTTGACCCTAAGGAAATGGTTGCCCGCGTAAGAGCTGTTCTGAGAAGATATCAGGTTGGACAACAGAATGATACTTCTGTTGAAAAAACAAAATGTGCAG
>ULQO01057182.1_pt1 | contig 14262 bp, 17 predicted proteins | sample 1954601 | NCBI WGS metagenome assembly ULQO01 (sample SAMEA4835658, study PRJEB28245) | human gut metagenome | biome: gut microbiome; material: fecal sample | place: Denmark | collected 2008
TCGGCTCAAATGAGAGTTACAAACACCGTTGATTTCAAATCGAAGTCAGCGGTGTTTTTGCGTTTGTCAGCAAGCAAGTTCATCGCTATTCTCCAAATACTGTGCAAGATCAAAGTTGAAGTCCACATGAATTTGGTATCCGCGATAAACGTCTACCCTGCGGATAAGCTGGCTGACGATCATCTTTTTTGCTTCAAAGCTGGCACTATCGTACAGGTCTGCATAAGAAATCAATTCTTCGTACAGCTGCGATACGTTTGCCATCAATTCGGCGTTTCGATCCAGTTCTGCACTGGCTTCTTCATACAGAGCTTCCAACTCCGTGTGCTTCTTTTCCTGTGCTGCGATCATCTCGGCAAGAGTGTCTTTTGGAAAAGCACTCTCCCCTTTGATTACAGCCAGAATCTCAGTTTTTAAGGCGAGCAGGTCTTTTTCAGCCTTGTCGCGTTCTGCTTGAAGGGCTTGCAGATGGTTCTTGCGCTCCGCAGTTTCCTTCGCATAGCGGCTGGTGATAAGCTGCTCTTTTGGGATACCTCTCAAGCGGGAGAAAATCTGGCGAACCATCTTGTCGATGATCTCATCCAGAATGTGCATAGTGTAGCCGGTCTGCCCGGTGCAATCCGTCTGCTTACGGAGTTTTCCGTAGCAGGTGTAGCGGATACGGAGGGTATCGTCCAGAGTGCCATCGGGGAGCTTGCGCCACTTTCGGCTGGTCGTCAGGGCGAGCCTTGCACCACAGTGACCGCAGTAGACATTGTTGGAAAGAAGTGCCTGTCCACGGGTACGAAGAGGAACATGGTGTTCGGCTTCTTCCGCTGCGTGGGCAGAACGGTCTTCCCGGATACGCTGTGCAGCTTCAAACTCCTCCTGCGGGATGATCTGGAGTTCGGGCATCAATTCGGAGCGGGCATCTCCGCAGCGGAGAACGCCCATATAGGTCAGGTTGCCGACCATTCCTCGCAAGCTGCCCGGATGCCAGCACTTGCCAGAGCGGGCACGGTATCCAGCGTTGTTCAGATAAGTGGCGATTCGCTGTGCTCCATAACCCTCATATACATATTTATCGAAAATCAGTCGAACAACTTCGGCTTCCTGTTCGTTGATATGCAGTTCGTAGAGTTCGTGCTTGCGCTTGTTGATGCGGCCACTTTTCACAAGGTCATAACCATACGGCGCACTGCCGCCCTTGAAGTGTCCTTCTTCCACAAGCTGCCGCAGGCTGGTACGGGTACGGACAGAAGTTTTTTCGCTTTCGCCGTCTGCCTGCCAGAAGCGGATGTAGTTCAGCAATTTGTCGGTGTGGTTGTCGAATCGCTGTTCACCCTCTTGGGTACTCCATACCCGGATGCCGTTTCGTACAAACCATTCTACGACAAATGGCGTTTCATCTGCGATACGTCCGATACGGTCGAACATAAACACCAGCAGAATATCAAACTTGCCCTTTCGGGCGTATTCCTTGATGATTTGCAGCTTGTCACGGGCTTCTGCGCGGACTTTGTGGCCAGACACGCCTTCTTCTTGTTCTTCATGGACGATGACCCAGCCCTTTGCTTCGGCAAATTTGTGACACGCTTTGCGCTGCATGGGAAGGTCTGCTTCATGGTTCGAGTTGAAATCCACCTGCTTGTCGGTGGATACACGATACAGGCAGCAGACGCGGTTTTTATTTTCAGTCATAGGGGGTTCCTCACTTTCGCTATAAAAGCGAGGATGAACGATATTCGGTTATCAAAGAACGGTTGGTCGTGGTTCATGGATTGCTCCGAATACCACTGCCATCCTCAGTATAGCGCGTTCTTATGTCCTCGTCCACGATGTCAGCTGGTCTTTTTGGTATAGCTGGTGGCGAGCAGAATGTCACGGACGCGCTCAAAGACACCCGGATTGGGCTCTTTTGCAAAATTGAGGACGACAGGATAGCCGTTAATAACGGTATATCGGCGATTCGGGTCGTTATTGGTCACCGGAACGTTGCCCGCGACCTGCGAAAACTTATCGACCATTGTATCATCACTCCTATATATTGTAATTTTCAATATGTAACAAGGGACATCCGCAGCTTGCAGATGTCCCTTGGCAGAGAAAATATGTTTTAGAACTTCATCGGCAGAGCGTCCTTGCGGCCCTTGCCGTTGTAGATCATATAGATGGGGAAAACGTATTTTTTCCATCCGGGCAGCTTGGCGGGGTTATCCCTGCCGACACGATAGATCTCCATAGGATGGACACTGCCCAGCGCACGGATGAGCCGTTCTTCGCTGAACTCACCGTGATACAGTTCCACGAAGTGCATCACGCCCCGCAGGACGGAGGCACGGAACGAATCCGGTTTGCCATCCCACGAAGCCACGATCAGCCGCAGGGCTTCACAGTAGATCTTCTCGCCCATCTGGTTGTACAGCTTGAGAGCGGTGCCTACGCAGCTGATGCGATAGTCACTCAGCTGCAGGCTGTCATAGTTGAACGCCAGACCCACCCGATTGGTGGCTGCGAGAAACGCTCTGGAAGGAGCATCGCCGCCCACGACCTTGGCGCGCAGCTTGATGCCCGCTGTAAGCGGTGCGGAGTGGCCGTTCTGTTCTGCAAAGAACAGGGCTTCCTGCTCCATCGTCAAGCCGGTATAGACCTTGCAGAGAATCGGCAAATCCTTGCCGCCATTGCGGAGAATGCGCCCCTCGATGGTGTGCTGACCGTCCACCACATAATATCTGCCGTTGCGGAAGCTGACTTTCGGCTCGTTGGCGATATACTCGTTGAAGTCGGCAGCAATCAGTTCCACCTGACTGCGATGTACTCGCCGCTGATAGACCTCACGAGGATAGATCAGCTTACTACTGTGAATCACCATCATCTGGTAAGGCGGGGTGATATTGAAAGAAGCGGCAAAATTGTTCGTGTCGTTTTTCAGGCGCATCGTATTTCCTCCTTGATTCGCCAAATGTATTTTTCGGCTTCGGTCAAAATCTCAGCCACCTGCTTCTTACGCTTTGGGCTGGTGAGAAGGCTGGGATTAAAGGTGAAGCTGTATTCGAGCCGCTGGATCATGGCATGAACAGCGGATTGCAGTTCGGTGTATAACATCATTTCTTCGACCGTCCCTGCGTCCTCAAAATCGGATTTGATGGGGGTGTAGGGATAGACAGGCGGCTTTCCATCAACCGTTTCAGGCGGTGCGTAAGCCGCCGTGGAGCGGATGATCGGTTTTAGCTTCTGGATGCTCCCCATCGGATTCAGGGCAAGGCTGATCTTCACGGCGTCATCGACCCGGCTCATTTCTTCCGGGGTGAGGTGTCCGACAAAATTCTGGACACGGCTCTTGTCGATGGTGAAGATCTGTTCGGCTTGAACGATGGAAGGCTCCAATCCTTCCGGTTCCACCAGACAATGTGTCGGCTGCGTGGCTTTCTTTTCTGTCTTACTTGTCAAAGTCGCAACGATCAAAGTTGGTGAACAGGTGTTTCCCACATCGTTTTGCAGGATGACCGCAGGGCGGGTTCCGCTTTGTTCGGAACCGGTGCTGCTGTCCAGTCGAATGAAATAGATGTCTCCGCGTTGGAATTTCAAAGTAGATTCCAATTGCGAAACCTCCATTTGGATATGTAAGAAGCCCGCTGTACCTCCTAGGCAGCGGGCTTCTGTTAAAGTATGAAAGCGGTTTTATTTATACAGTACGCATCACCTCACAGATGGTTGGAATGAAGCACCGACATCAGCGGTGCATGACAACGTAATCGTGACCGCGCCGGGTCTGACAGACAGTGCAGGTGTCCATGCTCCTGTCTGCGCTCGGCACGAGAGCGATTTTGAAAGCCTTGGCTTCTACGAAATGCCGCAGACAGGTCGCACAGAGTGTCCGGATGGACTTGACCATTTCCGGGGTCAGTTCCATTTCCTCGTAGATCTCCTGTTCGCGCACCGTAGAATTCAACTCATCCATTTGAGCAGTCCTCCGTATCGGTAAAAAGTGAATGGCGGATAAATATGTAAAAGAACAGGAGTGACCGGAGACCGAAAACGGCATCCGGCCGCTCCTGATAAAATATGTTAAGGTCTCGCATATTCGCCCTCGGCTCCCTGCGAGTGGGGAATCATCCGGCAGCGGACTTGTACCGCTTCATTGGCATCTCAGCCACCCCGCCTACATTCTGACCGGGCCGCGAATTACGGAAGTATCATTATCTGAGTACCGAACAACTGAACTATTCAACTTTCAAGGTTCGCGAGTGCGGACGTTTCGCCAGCGGCAGGAGCCGCTTTGGTGAATTGTCCTCTCACTTGGTAGCCGACGAAAACGGTCAAATTGTTACCCGGAAAAGAAAAAAGTTCAAAACTTCTTCAAAAACATAGTGATTCGTTCGATTCTCTTATGAATCGTAATTCTTTTTGATTCTAAAGCTCTTGCAATCTCGGATTCGGTGTATCCATCATAAGCATAGAGTGTGAGAATCTTCAGATCGAGGTCGGATAAGGTTTCAAGTGCGGAAAGCAACCGTTCATTCTCGATTTCTCCGATCCATGCAAAGCTGCGCTTGGTTTCGTGGTATGTATCTGTTGTGGTAATGGCTTCCTGATAGCGCAGCATCAAAGGCGATGCTTCTTCCTCGGAGCTTTCATACGCAGGTGCCGTGAATTCCTGTGTCCGCTCAATGCAGGTACGTTCCGAATTGAACTGCTGGCGGTCATAGTCGTACATCTTCTGAATAGCATCACCGGCCATTCCTGCCGCCGCGTATTCGATGCGCAGCTTTTCCCAGTGTGCTTCAAACTTTTTCAACTCATAGCCCTTATTAAAAGCCATCGTAAACCTCCAAATTTTCGATAAAGCGTAAAAAGTCGAAAATTTGGAGTTGCTAAGGATACCGTGCGGCCAGTTCCAGCCACGAAAAATGGGCAAAAAGAAACATGAAGTGTCCTTTCCGCCGGATGCGGAGGTTGAGGACACTTCACTGCGGGACAGCTTGCGGGCTTTTCTTGGCAACAAAAAAAGAGATGCACTAAAGAAAAGGGTACCGACACTGTTTTCCATCCGAGAATGGAAAGCGGTATAAGTATCCTCGGCCTTTAATGCATCTCAGGCTTCGATATGTTTTTGTTCTGACGCATCGAAGCCCACAAAAAAAACCGCCGTGCGATCAGCTTTTGCAAGGCATCGATTCGTGCCCTGTAAGCATATCACACGACGGTGTTATGAAAGTCATCTGGCGGTGTTATGAAAGTGTTATGGAGCCATTTTTGCCCCTTTCTGAAAAATTTTAGGTGTTATGAAAGTCACATGAATGTGTTACGAAAGTGTTATAGGAATGATTCTCACCAATTGGCTCCAAATGCAAGGATTTCCTCGTATTCTTCTGTGGTCAGATGTTCCTTTGCTGCGGCCAGCTCGTTGGTTGCAAGTTCATTCATTCCCTGCGCCTTCAGAGAGCGAATCAGCCAGCAGTATGCCTTGGGATTATCTGGTGCGATGGTCAGCGACTTCATGGCATACTGATTGAGCAGGTCATAAGAATGCAGCGAATCCAGCTGCTTCAGCAGTTCACTGACAGCACCCATATAGGAAAGATGGTATTTTGTGGAAAACTGGATAAGCCAATGCTCGCCATCTGCAGAGGACAAGACCTTTCCATGATAGAGGTCAAGAGCATTTTTGAGGATGTCCACTTTGTTGATTACGGAGGACGCTCTGACAGCGGAAGATACAAGCTCATCAAAACGCTGATAATCCGTCATAATGTGAAGCTTCGGGTTGAGCTGATATCCGGATGCAGAGGATAAAATCAATGGCTCATCTGAAATAAGGCTGAACTTCTGGCGCAAACGGTAAACCAGCCCTTTGACATTCTTGGCTGGGTTGTCTGAATCATCCGGCCAGAGTGTTTGAGTGATCTCCTGCGGAGAAATGGCATTTTTACGGGAGATCAGCAGGTAAGAAATCAGTCGGCTGATTCTCGGAGAACTAAAGTCAGCTTCTTTCAGAACACCTTTGGACGTACTGATGCTCAGTTCGCCAAACAGACTGACATAGATGTCCTTGCTGCTTTGGATAGAAGTAGGGATATACGCCATTTGAAGCCGGTTCAGCATTTTCTGCTCGTTGTACGATGCAAGCAGCACATAGGCAAGAATCCGCAGCATACTGGTCTGCTGGATATACCGCTTCGGATTGCGGACGGCAAGCAGAGCGACCGGGCGCGGCTCCAAAGAAACGGCAATAACAGACCGGATGCCAAGCCGCTGGTACAGGTCATACTCCGCAGGATAGGCTTCTTTTGTCGCCTCGGCGTCCGGGACGACCATGGGAATCCCCTTGCGGACAGCCTGTACCCACCGATCCAGAAATTCAGCAGATTCATATTCTTCGGTCAAAAGCATCGTTTTGTCCGTTGCACCCGTGTTGAACCACCAGAAAGGTGTCCACAGGCTCAAATCCAGATCGACCTGAATTAGACCGCACCAGTCCGCATCGTAGAATTGACAGGTGGCTTTCAGCACCTGCTGGGCAACTTCCTTTGGGGAAAGACGCCGGTAATACAATTGCGATTCAAGGTCATTCATACTATTCTCAAAATCAATTGCACGTTGAATATCTCCAAAACTCCGTTCTTCGTACTCATGATCAGACTGCCGCATAAAATTTCACCTCGTGTCAAATAAAAAAGCACAGCATCAGGGCTTCACTCGCTCTGTACGGTGAATCCCGATGCTGTGCTGGTATCAATCATGCAACCGCAAGAGCTGAACAAAGCTACATCATACGATTGTTTTATGAAGTACACACTTACTTCGATTCATACTATATCACAAAAATTTTACAACTGCCCAAAATGCAGTGAATGCCATATTTTTTGCAGTGAGATGGGTATTTACAAATTATCTGCTTGTAGAGTATGTAGCTGATATCTGTTGCAGTGCGATTGTGTGAATAATCAAAAAGGTACAGCGACTCAGTGATCACTGCACCTTTTATAATTGAAAGCTTATTCCATTCCCAGCAACCATGCAGGAGTAACTTTCAAAATTTTTGATAACTCACGAATTTCGTAATCAGTAACAAAACGCGTTCCGATTTCAATACGGCTGATAGAGTCACGTTCTACGTCAACCCCTGATAGTTTAAGCTGAACAGCAAGATTTGTTTGCGTCAAATGGAGCCGGGTTCGTGCCTCTCGTATCCGTTCTCCGCTGATGTTTTTCTTGCCGGCGTAGTCATATATCTTCATGCATCAATCTCGCTTTGTGCTAATAATCAGTATTTTTCTTGACTTTAACACACGAATGCTTGATAATTGTGCTAAAGATGCGACTTGCAAAAATAATGTTGACAACGTGGAGGTTTTCGCAGTATGGTTAATCAATACAAGGAAAAGATACGGAGGTTCGATTTTACCGTGAAGATTGTAATTCTTGACGATGAGCCAGAATTTTCTAAAATACTAGACAAAAAAATAAAGGCATATTGTGCTAGAAAAGATCTGTTGTATGACTGTCAAATTTTTTCCTCTAGCAAGACGCTACTTGAAGATGACTTATCATCCATACAAGTAGCCTTTCTTGACATTGATATGCCGGAATTCAACGGACTAGATGTTGCAAAAGTACTGCATCAACGGTATCCAGAGATGATATTGGTATTTGTGACATCCTTTATTAAGTATGCCCCCTCAGGATATAAGGTGAACGCTTTTCGCTATCTTCTCAAAGCACAATTAGATGAAGAACTTTCTGATTGTATGGATGATTTGCAAGAAAAACTATATGATAATAACCTCACTATTCAAATTCGACAAAGGGACAGAATCTTGCCTTTGTCTATTAAAAATATTCTCTATTTTGAGGGAACTTCTCAGCGAAGAGTACAGATCTTTCTACTGAGCGGTGAAACCATAGAAGGCCTTGGTAAGTTAGAAGACTACGATAATTTCCTTTCGGATCAAGGTTTTATTCGGTTACAAAAAAGTTTTTTGGTGAATATGCATTATATTGATAAGATAGCTAGCTACAATGCGCAACTTCGAAATAACACAACGATTAGAGTTTCCGAAAAAAATTATAAAGAAATCTGTAGAAAATTTTTGCTTTGGAAAGGAACGAATCTATGAACAGACTGCTTCTGCTTTGGAGTAACACCTTATTGGTACTACTTGAGGCGATTGTACTAGCTTTTTTCGCCTCGGTTTTTTTCAAGAAAAATCTGTCAACAGTAAAGTTCTTGATTTCAATTATTTTGTTAGTCATTTTCAACATTGCCGCACTTGCGCTGCTTGATAAGTATTTTTGGGTCAAGGCACTTGTATTGATTATAGTAGATGCTATATGGTTGAAAATTTCTTATATAGATACCATCATACAAAGTATCGGAATTGCCGTTGGATTTTATTCATTTGTAAGCGTGTGGGATGTTCTAGTTCTTTTAACAATTTCATTCCTTTCCTTTCCAAGAGAGAATTTTCTACATATATGGAGAATCCAGTAGAGTATTATTTAATATGTTATGGAGTGAAATGCTTGGAACTTTTGATTGTTGTTATAATCGGGTTATTCGCAAAAAAGCGATTTCAATTCAAAAATACCATTTGGCAAGATTGGCTTCGTGCAATGCTGTTTCCACTGACTACAACCTTTTGTTCTGTAATATTTTTTCAAATTTATGAAATTGAATCCAATGTAGGAACAGAATTGCTTCTTTGCGAAATCATTCTTTTATTCTTTGATGTGATGGCAATATGGGTACTTGATTACATGGATCAACAACAAGCTGCGTTGCAGGATAATATCATCTTAAAAAAGCGTAGTATCAAGCAAGAAAAAGAGAGCATGGAGGCATTAGTGGAGGCCTATTCTGATCAGCGAAAAAAGACTCATGATTTTCAAAATCAATTAGCTATAATTTATGGATTAGCACAACAAGAATCACCAGATGGTGAGGTCCTAAAATATGTAAGACCGTTACTAAAAAAGGAAATACTTCCAACGTTGATTACTAAGACAGGACGCAACGTGGTAGATATTTTGTTGACGCAAAAATATTCTATTGCTGTCAAAAATCAAATTTCATTTCAATTACAGCTTGGTGATCTCACTACTTTTCCATTATCAGATGAAGAATTAATAGTTGTCCTTTCTAATCTTTTAGACAATGCTTTAAATGCCTGTATGGATATTTCAAATTTTGAAGAAAGAAGAATACTGTTGAAGATGAGAACGAAAGAAGCCGCCGGATTCTTATATCTTGAAAATCGTACAGCGCATAATGTTGAAATTCTTGATAACAAAATAGTGCTTTCTAAAACCACATCAATTGAACATGGTTACGGTTTGAAAAATGTCACAGCCATTTTAGATAATATAGGTGCTCTCTATGTTTTTGATTATAATTCACAGAAACAGCTTTTCTCCTTTTCTGCACAACTCCCAATTAGTCGTTAGTTAAAGTGTCAACTCCCACCTGTTATTTGATTAAAACATCGGACAGGTGGGAGCTTTGTTAGTTTGCAGGTAGCGGTTTTACTAATAAGATACCTTTCTAAGGCTCACTCAAACCATTGATTTTAACATCCGACAATTGATAATGCCTACGTGATTCCCACCAGCCACTATTTAAATTGGTTGGTGGGAATTTTGTATGTATCAAACTCGTAATGCCAATTTCACTGCAAAAAATATGGCATTCACCGCAAAAGCGACAATCAGTCAAAGATTTGTAGTATAGTACCAACAGGTGAAAAGGAAATGATAAAGAAATTTTCAAAGTATCTATCTGACTATTTCATTAAAATCGGAATTGTAGAAAGAAAAAACAAGAGTTGGTGCCAATATGTTATAGAGAAGAAAACCATTCGACTTATCTTTGGAATGGCTACATTGATTTTTTCGCTCTACATTAAAAAAACGTTAGAGATTGCTTTGTTTTTAATTATCTTCTGCTCCATTCGGAGACACATTGGGGGATGGCATGCATCTTCACCTTGGAAATGCCTTACTTTAAGCAGTGTAATGCTTTTACTAATAACAGTGTTCTTGGAGCCATCTGTTGAACGGTTACCGCCAATTGTCACATTGATTTTGAATGCAGTATTATTCGCAGATATTCTTCGATGTTCACCATTATATCCTCAGTGTGTACATTTTGGAGAAAATGAAAAAAACGCAAATAATCAAAAGAAAAAGGTTATCATCTATATAATTTGTTTTTTTAATATAATTTTTTGCGAATGCCCAATTGTGTTAAGTTGTACATTTTGGAGTGTGCTTTCAACCGTCGTATTGCTCCAAATTGAAAATATAAAAAGAAAGGAATTTTATGATGAGCATTGATTTGATTGCAAAGAATATTCTGGAATATATGATTGATCTGGAGCGATTTGGCTGGCCTCCGACATGTACAAGTATTCTCTACCAGCCAGAAAGACCTCTTAAGTTGTATGATATGCAAGAATCTGAGAAGACTGAACAAAGTATGAGGATGAACGATGAATAACGATTGCCCCAATATACTCCCAATAAAAACACCTCTCCAAGATTATATTTATGACGTTAACCTAAATACATTTGTTCCGGTTCCTCAGGACGTTTTTCAATATGCAGAGAAAAGATTAAAAAATAAAAATGGCACTATAGAGGAAAAAAGAAAATTTGACGCCATGATGGAGAAGGGGTACTTTTCTTCGGAACATATTAAAAGGATAAATAATCCTTATAGCAATTATTTGCCGTTGCTTCTTTCAAGAAATATGTCGCAGATTCTTTTACAAGTGACACAGGGATGTAATTTTCGTTGTGAGTATTGTATTTATACGGCATCTATCGACGGAATTCAGCGAAAACATACAAATAAAAGAATGGATTTTCAGACAGCCAAACATGCTGTTGATTATCTATGGAATCATTCAATTGATTCAGATGTGGTAACAATCGGTTTTTATGGTGGAGAACCTCTGTTAGAATTTGAGTTGATCAAACAAGTTATTCTCTATACAGAGAAGAAATTCCAAGGGAAGATTGTTCACTACGCAATGACGACAAATGTATCTTTGTTATCAATCGATAAGGTGGAGTTTCTTTGGAAACATGACGTTCATTTGGTTTTAAGCTTGGATGGACCAAAAGAAATACAAGAAAAAAATAGAATATATGTAGGAGGCAAAAAAAGTTCATACGATGTTGCTGTAGAAAATCTCAATCATATAAGGGAAAAATTTCCAGAATACATCAAGAGGATGAATATTAACATTGTTATTAATCCAATGGATGATCTGGATGTAGTTTATTCAGTATTTCAAGATGGACAAGTATTTTCTGGAATTCATGCACTTGCAACGACAATTAACGATTCAACATTAAAGGTCAAAAATTGTGAATCAGAACGTTTTGCCGAGCAACTTGAATACCACAATTTTTTGCTACTCCTTAATGAATTGGGCGTAAAAAGCAGCAGACAAGTTTATCCCCTTTCAGAAGTTATTATTGAGTCCGCAAAGAAAAAGCTAAAAAATCGTTATTCAGCAACACAGTCCGTGCCTTATGAAACAGCACCTGGAGGTATGTGTGTCCCTGGTGTCTATAAACTTTTTGTTACGGTTGACGGAAAATTATTGACTTGTGAACGTACGAACGAACCTTCAAATGCTGGATATCTTGGTGATTTATCAGGTGGTATTGAGTTGGATCGGGCGTTAAAAATGCTGAATGTTGCAAAACTTACAGAAAGGCAATGTCAAAATTGCTGGGCATTTCGTTATTGTACGAATTGTATTTCACATTGTGACGATGGAAAAGATGTTAATGCAAAACTCCGTACAATGCAGTGTCAAAAGGCACGTGGAAACGTGTACTACACTTTTCGGATTATGATTTTGCTACTGAACAAGAACTTGCTGACACTATATCGAAAGGAAAATCAATGAATAAATTTTTGCTTTATCCTGTAACGGCTCGTTGCTTGCCAATGATCCGCTTTGTGCCTTGGAAATCAGATGATTTTATACTTTGTTCTTTCGAAGGAAGCAGTCTAACAGGTTCGACTATTGGCAAAGCTTATGAATATGATTTTCTTGACAATATTGTCTATTCAGATGAAAAGATAGAAGCACTCATCCAGAAAATTTCTACAGTTGTGTTACTTCCGCTTGAATCTAACTACAATTCAACTGTTCTGCGCCAAAAATTAAAGCGTACCAAAGAACTTGCTGTAGAATATGGAAAAGAAATTCTTGATTTCACCGAAGAAAATCCTAAATTATTTCCACTTTGCCCAAATCCGGAGGGAACTTCTATAAAAGATATTAAGCAAGCAGTGGTTTCCATTGGTGGAATGCTTGATGCGTCTCGAACATTTGAATTATTTATGGCTGCTTTTTCTGCTCTAAAGAAGAAAAAAGTAAAAGTTAGCGCATTTTCTTCATATTTTCCATCGGAGATAATAGGAGTACATTATATCGGAACAAAAAAGCAGATAGAATCTATTCCATCAGAGCAATATATAAAATCTCTCAATTCATATATCTTTACTACAGCTATTCAGGAAATGGCAGATGTTGTACTTATTGATCTTCCAGATGGATTCATTCCGTATAATCATTTGTCTACTGCTGATTTTGGAGTATGTGCATATAAAATCATGCAAGCTATTCCATCGGATTGTTTAATATTGTCCACGAGTATTGATTGTATGGATATCGACTTCACAAAAAGAATGAATTCTCTCTTTGAATATAGATTTGGAAAGCGTCCTTCAAAAATTGTGTTTGAAAATTCCATTGTGAACTATCTTGATGTTGGGCGTGGCGGCGGTATGAAAAAACTAATTATCCCACCTAAAGACATACAAAAATATGCCTCCAAATGCGTAGACAATTCATTGTTCATTTCGGACACGGATATTGAAACTCAAATCTATAGTGTGATTATGGATGAGTTAGGAGCATGAAATGTGCAAATCGAAACATTCAATAGAAACAATGTTCTGCGAAATTCTTGAAGAAAAATTTGGCATTGAACGAAGTGTCGCTAAAGACAATTTGACACATTCGTTGCTTAGATTTCCTTTTAGTCTAGATGGAATAGACTTGACTTATCTATTTATGATTTGCGAACAAACTTTTAATATAAGATTTACTGAACAAGATAGTAACAATTACGGTCTTCTCACGCCCAAAAATTGGATTGATGTAATTGAAAGCCATCTTTGAATAGATTCTCCTTTAGATAATAAAGGGCCGGATTCTGTTTCGCGGAGGATAGAATATGAAAAAGAACGTTCTCGAAACCTTGTCCGATTATTCCTTCCTTATTCGTAGCATGTCGGTTAATCCCGAATGCATTACCGACTGCATCGGAAATGTTAGTCTTCGAACCGAGTACAACAATTTCAAGCAGGCATGTGCTGACATTGGCTGGTACTCTGATCCTAATTACTAAGCGAAATCTGCAAGCTGAATACATTTTATAGGTAAAAATGGAATCCGGCCCCTTATTATCTAAAGAATATAGGATATATAAAAATGAAAAACAACAAATGGGTGTATGTGCTCTTTATATTGCCAGTTGTATTATTGCTCACAAGTTGCTTGCACCAAAAAATCGAAACCTCTCCCATAGTAAGTGAAGCTTCATCAAAAAATGACCTAAATCCAGTCACTTTAACAGTCTACCTTACCGCTCACTATGCAAATCCTGATACACATTGTCCTATCTATGAAAAACTGCTAGATTATCAAAAAGAGAACCCTAATATCACAATACAGTTCGTATCGCCCAAAGAGGGCGATACCGCAGAGCGTGAGGCTGAGATTCATCGGCTAAATACGGAGATCCTTTCAGGCAAAGGACCCGACCTCTTTATTATGGAAGGAAACCGATTGACGAATGTTAATCTATTTCCAGATATTGAAAAGAGTATGATGAATGGAGCTTTTCTCAATCTTACCGATGTAATGGATTCAAACGAATTTACAGCAGAGAATTTTTATATGCCTCTTTTAGATGCCGGAAAACTAAAAGGGAAACAGTATATTTTACCTTTGTGCTTTTCCGTTCCAACTCTGACAAGTGCAGAAAGCGTTTTGAAAGACAGCGGATTTGATATGCAAGCCGCATCAAAAAGCCTTGCTGCCACGATGGATGAACTACTGCGCATCTACAAGGAAAAACCAATGCTGGTTGTAACGGACTTTAGCATGACAAGCGCGTTATCGCAGCCGATCATCGATTACAAGAATCACACTATTAACTTGGACACAGTTAGTTGTCGGCAAACATTAGCAT
>ULQO01056239.1_pt1 | contig 14203 bp, 7 predicted proteins | sample 1954601 | NCBI WGS metagenome assembly ULQO01 (sample SAMEA4835658, study PRJEB28245) | human gut metagenome | biome: gut microbiome; material: fecal sample | place: Denmark | collected 2008
ATGATCACATGTTTGGTCTCACATGTGCAAAGAAGTACGGCGGAATCTATGTACCACCTCATCAGGCAGTTATCCATCAGTTTGCACGAGAGATGCTTGCCGGCGGCGGAAAAATGATACTTGGTTCTGATTCACATACACGCTATGGTGCACTTGGTACTATGGCAGTCGGCGAGGGTGGACCTGAGCTGGTTAAGCAGCTTCTTGAACAGACATATGATATTGATATGCCTGAGGTAGTAGGCATTTACCTGACAGGAGAGCCAATCAAGGGCGTTGGACCACAGGATGTCGCACTTGCAATTATCGGAGAGGTATTCGGAAACGGATTTGTAAAGAACAAAGTTATGGAGTTTGTAGGACCGGGTGTGTCTAATCTGAGCGTTGATTTCCGTATAGGTGTCGATGTTATGACAACAGAGACTACATGTCTTTCTTCTATCTGGAGAACAGATGACCAGGTTAAGGAATTCTTTGAGATTCACGGTAGAGCTGAGGACCACAAGGAGCTTAATCCGGGTGAGGTGGCTTACTACGACAGATTTATTGAGATTGATTTAAGCCAGATCCGCCCAATGATAGCTATGCCATTCCACCCAAGCAATACCTATACTATCGATGAGCTCAATGCAAACCTCATGGATATTCTCGATGACTGTGAGAAGAGAGCGGAGGTAAGCTTTGACGGTAAGGTGAAGCTTGATTTAAAGAGTAAGGTAAGAGACGGAAAACTGTATGTAGACCAGGGAATCATCGCAGGCTGTGCAGGCGGTGGATTTGAGAATATCTGCGATGCGGCTGACATATTAAACGGACATTCAATCGGAGCAGACGAGTTTACACTGAGTGTTTACCCGGCATCTACTCCAATATACATGGAGCTTGTGAAAAACGGAGCTGTAGCAAAGCTTCTTGAGACAGGTGCAATCGTAAAGACTGCTTTCTGCGGACCTTGCTTTGGTGCAGGAGATACACCTGCCAACAACGCATTCTCTATCCGTCATTCAACAAGAAACTTCCCTAACAGAGAGGGTTCTAAGGTACAGAACGGACAGATCAGCTCAGTGGCACTCATGGATGCACGTTCAATCGCTGCAACAGCAGCAAACAAGGGCTTCCTTACATCAGCAGCGGATATTGATGTCAACTTTACAAAGCCAAAATATTTCTTTGACAAGACTATATATGAGAACCGTGTATTTGACAGCCATGGAGTGGCAGATCCTTCAGTTGAAATCCAGTTCGGACCAAACATTAAGGACTGGCCGGCAATGAGTGCGCTTCCGGAGAATATGCTCCTTAAGGTGGTTTCAGAGATTCATGATCCTGTTACTACAACAGATGAGCTCATTCCTTCAGGAGAGACATCTTCATATCGTTCAAACCCTCTTGGACTTGCAGAGTTCGCACTTTCAAGAAAGGATCCTGAGTATGTAGGCAGAGCAAAGGAAATCCAGAAGGCCCAGAAGGCTATAGAGAGTGGTGAGTGCGCAGGAAAGGCTGTTCCTGAGGTTGCTGAAATCATGGGAGTAGTAAAGAAAAAATTCCCTGAGGCAAGCCATGAGAATATGGGCTTCGGAAGCACAATTTTTGCTGTTAAGCCGGGTGACGGCTCAGCAAGAGAGCAGGCTGCCAGCTGCCAGAAGGTACTCGGAGGCTGGGCAAATATCGCAAACGAGTATGCCACAAAGAGATACCGTTCAAACCTTATCAACTGGGGAATGCTTCCATTCATCATCGATGAGGGAGAGCTTCCGTTCCACAACCTCGACTATATCTTCCTTCCGGGAATCAAGAAGGAAATCGAGGATGCAAAGACGGAGTTTGAGGCATATGTTGTCAAGGATGGTGAATTAAAGCCATTTACACTGAAGATGGGTGAGCTCACAGATGATGAAAGAGAGATAATATTAAAGGGATGTCTCATCAACTATAATCGTAAATAAGGAGAGTTTAATCCGATGGAAGAAACCGGAAAAGCTGGTAAAAAATCAAACATTGAGATAAATGCAGATAAGGGTGCGAAGCAGAATTCGCACCCGGGGCGTGAGGAATGGCCACATCTGATCAGAATAGGTGTCATGGTATTTGTCACGTTTGCAGTCAGTATACTGTTTTTCTTTGCACTGTACAGATTTGAGGGCTTTGCAGGCATATGGAGCAAGCTGCTTGCGGCAGCAATGCCTATTATAATGGGACTTGTGCTTGCATACCTGATGAATCCTGTCATGCTGTGGCTGGAAAGATGCTTTAAAAAGCTTCTTTCCAAAAAGATGAAAAGCGAAAGCAAGCTGCGAAAGGTTTCAAGAGCTCTTGCAATCACAGGCTCGGTTATTATTCTTGTAGCAATTATTTCGCTCCTCATTGCGGCTATTGTGCCTTCTGTCATAGCAAGTATATCGGGACTTATGAAGACACTGCCAAATGATGTTGCGGCATTCATTAACATGATAAAGAACGGCAATTTCGGGGACAGCAAAATTGCTGAGCTCGCGAGCACAGGTTTACAGAATGCAACCGACTACATTGAGGATTATGCCACAGAAAAGCTGATTCCTGAGGCACAGAAGTATGTTGCACAGATTACAACCGGTGTGATTTCGGTAGTCAGAGGCTTATTTAATTTTATTATCGGAATAATCGTGATGGTCTATGTGATGAGTATTCAGGAGACTCTCGCAGGACAGAGCAAAAAGATAATATATGCTGTCTGCAAGCCAAAGACAGGCAATATCATCATTGAGACGATCAGAAAGACAAATGAGATTTTTGGAGGCTTCATAAGCGGTAAGATTATAGATTCACTGATTATAGGTGTGATTGCATATTTCGGATGTCTGATTTTAAGGATTCCATCATCGGTGCTCGTTGCAGTGATTATCGGCGTCACAAATGTGATTCCGGTATTCGGACCGTTTATCGGTGCAATTCCATCGTTACTCATAGTAGTAATTCAGAGTCCGTGGCATGCGCTTTATCTTCTGATATTTATTGTCGTGCTGCAGCAGGTGGATGGCAATATAATAGGGCCTAAGATACTTGGCTCATCTACCGGTCTTTCGACCTTCTGGGTTATGTTTGCCATACTAATCGGCGGAGGAATGTTTGGTTTTCTTGGAATGTTACTTGGTGTTCCAACCTTTGCTGTGATATACTATATTGTGAAAAGAGTTGTTAATTATGCTCTCAGGAAAAAGAAGCTTCCTGAGGACACAAGGGATTATACAAAGACAACAGGCGTAGATACCAAAAATAATAAGCTTAAATACGAGTAGGTGAAATAAGTGGATAAATACGAATACAATCTCAAGCTGGATCAGATAAAAGCCCTAAGCGCCGAGGAGGGCTATATGAGCGCAGCAGAGATTGCGGATAGCATAAATTGGAACAAAATTAAAAATGTAAATACACTCGTTAAAATCGGCGAAATCTACGAGAAGGCCGAAAGATACCAGGATGCAAGGGACATACTTTTAATGGCCTATGACCGTTCACCAATCGGCAGGATGATTATATACAGACTGGCTGAGGTCGCCATCAAGATGGGTGATTATGATGCTGCTACAGAGTATTATGATGAGTTTGTTGAGATAGCGCCTCATGATGATATGAAGTATGTATTAAGATATGCCATCAAAAAAGGGCAGGGAGCCTCATTTGATGAGCTTATCACTATTCTTGAAGAGTACAAGGATGAAGAATATACTGAGGAGTGGGCATATGAGCTTGCATATCTATACCACAAGGCCGGAAAAGCCGATAAGTGTATAGATGCCTGCGATGAGCTCATTCTGTGGTTCGGAGACGGACCATATGTGGAGCGTGCGCTGGAGCTTAAGATGCTTTATCAGCCACTTACCAAGGCTCAGGAGGAAAAGTACAGACGATTCAAGGCAGAGAAGGAAAAGCCGGCTAAGATAAAGGATGAGGCTGAGGTCACTGAGATAGGTGCCATGGAGATGGTAAAGGGCGGAGAGATAGTGCATGATGACGTAACTATTCCGCAGATTACTGTAAATCAGGAGAAGTTCAATACTGTAAATTTACAGCAGGAGATTGCCAAGGGTATGCAGCAGATCATGGAGGCCAAGGGCAAGAATGAAGTTGCTGATACGATGGATACCATCAAAAAGATAGTTGAGGATATTCCTTATCTCAAGCTCGAAAAGGAGCAGGAAGAGTATGTACAGCAGCCGGAAGAGACAGAGCATATCGCTACAGATGAAGAGATAGATGGTTCACTTAAGTTGAATTTTAAGGAGCTTTTGGGTGAAGACGCTGACGGACAGATGTCTATGGTCATGAGTGAAAAGACTCAGCTTGAGCATCAGATTACAGGACAGATGTCTATACAGGATGTGCTTGAAGAATGGGAAAAGACCAGACATGCGGCTGAAATTGCACTTAAAGAGGCTGAGCAGCAGAAGCTTGAGTCAGCTAAGGCAAGAGCTCTTCAGGAGGCAGGAGACATCATGGAGAGACTAAATGATGTCATTCCAAAGCTTGATGCAGGTGTCACTCCGAAGGAACTTCTTGAGGAGGAGTATTTGAAGGTGCCGGTTGATATTATAGAGCAGAAAGCTGTCGTGAAGGAGCCTGAAGAAGAGCAGAAACCGGATATGCAGGAGCTTTATGCAGAGGAGACTGTGGATGAAGTACAGGAGCCGCAGGAAGCACCGGAAGATACTATAGACGAAGCACAGGAGCCGCAGGAAGCACCCAAAGAGGCTATAGACGAAGCACAGGAGTCGCAGGAAGCACCGGAAGAGGCTATAGACGAAGCACAGGAGTCGCAGGAAGCACCTGAAGATGCTGCAGATGAAGCCAGGGAACCGGTTGGAGAGCCGGAGGATATAATTATGGCAGAGGAGTCTGAGAAAGACGAGATACTCATGCAGCCGACTACCATGATGCCTGAAATAACAGATGATATGTTAAATGTCGATGATGATACATCAGATGATGAGGCTTCACAGGAGAAAGAAAACGTTTCTGAGAAGAGAGATTTTGATCATGTGACATCATTTATCGAGCAGGAAATAGCCAAGATGACAGCAAAGAATCCGGGACTGGAGAAGAAGCTGGATATGGCTAAGACAAGAAAAATGCCGGATATTTCATTGCCGGAGGATTTAGACAGCGAAGAAGATGACTCGAAATTGAAAGAAACAAAACATATAAAACAGCTTACAAGCGAACAGAAAGCTATATTTTCATATTTCATACCGGTAAAGGGTATGGAGGATCAGATCTGCAAGGCATATAATGCAGTGCTTGATCATTTCAACAGGAAAGAAAACGCATCCACAGGCAACCTGATTATACAGGGAGAGCAGGGCTGCGGAAAGACAATGCTTGCTACAAGCTTTATAAAGGTATTACAAAAAGATGGTGAACAGCTTACAGGAAAGATGGGTAAGATTGATGCTGCCGCACTCAATAAAAAGGATGTGCAGCAGGTAGTCAGAAAGATAACAGGAGGCTGTCTCATCATAGAAAGAGCCGGTGATATCGACCGCAGCATAGCTGCCCAGCTATCATTTTTGATGGAGCATGATATTACAGGAACACTCTATATACTTGAGGATACATCAAAGGGTATAAAGAAGGCTCTCTCAATGGATGAGGGCTTTGCATCCAAGTTCACGGAAAAGATATCGGTCCCTATTTTTACAAATGATGAACTCGTATTGTTTGCCAAATCGTACTCTGCAGAGCTTGGGTACAAGATAGATGAGATGGCTATTCTGGCATTGCATAACAGAATCAGCAATATTGAGAGGATAGACCAGGCTACCACTCTGACAGAGGTCAAGGATATAATTGACGAGGCCATAGACAGGGAGGCTCACAGCGGACTTAAGAAGGCTATAAGTATTCTGACAGCCAGGCGATATACAGATGATGACCGAATTGTACTCAAAGAGGATCATTTCAGGGAAAAATAAATACTTATGGGGGTATATATATGTGTAATTTTACAGCAATGGATTGTTACCTGTTTGGTCAGGCAACACACTACGATATCTACAAGAAGATGGGTGCTCACTTAGCTGAGCGCAAAGGAAAAAAAGGAGTGTGCTTTGACGTCTGGGCGCCACATGCGAGGGAAGTATACGTGTTTGGTGAGTTTAACGACTGGAATGAGACCAGTCATGAGATGAAGCGTGTAGAGCCGGAAACCATGGGAGTGTATGAGCTTTTTGTACCGGGAGCGCAAAAGGGTCAGATGTATAAGTTTATTATAGTCACTGAACAGGGTGATAAGCTGTACAAGGCGGATCCATACGCAAACTACGCAGAGCTTCGTCCGGGAACAGCGTCAATCATCACAGATATCGAGCACTTCACATGGACTGACAAAGAGTGGATGGATAAGAGAGCAGCAAAGTCAGATGCTGATGTATATTCTTCACCTATGGCTATATATGAGTGCCATCCGGGCTCATGGATGAGACATCCGGGCAGAGATGATGAGGGCTTTTATACATACAGGGAGCTTGCAAAATCACTCATATCCTATGTGAAAACTATGGGATATACACATATTGAGCTTATGGGTATTTCAGAGTATCCGTTTGATGGCTCATGGGGATATCAGGTGACAGGCTACTATGCACCTACATCGAGGTATGGAAAGCCTGAGGATTTTGCATACTTTGTTGATCAGTGCCATAAAAATAATATCGGAGTAATCCTCGACTGGGTACCTGCACATTTCCCAAAGGATGCGCATGGACTTGCCAATTTCGACGGAACAGCCACATATGAGTATGCAGACCCAAGAAAGGGAGAGCATCCCGACTGGGGCACAAAGATATTTGACTACGGTAAGAATGAAGTAAAGAACTTCCTTATCGGAAGTGCATTGATGTGGATAGAAAATTACCACGTAGACGGACTCCGTGTGGATGCAGTTGCGTCAATGCTTTATCTTGACTATGGAAAGAACGACGGACAGTGGGTGCCAAACAAGTTTGGAGGCAATAAGAACCTCGAGGCAGTAGAGTTTTTCAAGCATATCAATACACTCATACTTGGAAGAAATCACGGAACTGTAATGATAGCCGAAGAGTCTACCGCATGGCCAAAGGTAACAGGCAAGGTAGAGGAAGACGGACTGAACTTCAGCTACAAGTGGAACATGGGATGGATGCATGACTTCCTTGATTATATGAAGCTGGATCCATATTTCCGTAAAAATAACCACAACAAGATGACATTTGCGATGAGCTATAATGAGAGTGAGAAATATATTCTGGTACTGTCACATGATGAGGTGGTACATCTGAAGTGTTCTATGCTCAACAAAATGCCGGGCTTAGAAGGGGATAAATTCAAGAACCTCATGGCAGGATATGCATTTATGATGGGACACTGTGGAAAGAAGCTTCTTTTCATGGGACAGGAGTTTGCACAGAAGCAGGAGTGGAGTGAGGAAAGAGAACTCGACTGGTATCTGCTTGAGAATCCGGAGCATAAAAAGATCCAGAACTGGGTAAAGGAGTTGCTTCACCTCTATAGGAGAAACCGCTGTCTGTATGAGCTGGATTCAAGCTGGGAAGGCTTTGAATGGATAAATGCAAACGATGCAGACAGAAGCATCTTCAGCTTTATCAGAAAGAGCAAGGATGGCAAGAATAATATGCTCTTTGTCATCAATTTCACACCGGTAGAGAGACCTGATTACAGAGTCGGAGTGCCAAAGCGCAAGACATATCAGCTCGTTTTAGATAGTGAGGATCCTAAGTTTACCGGCAAAACGGTACAAGAGCCTGTAAAGAAGGCTGCAAAGGGCAGAGGCAAGGCAGCAAAACAGTCATATAAGAAGCTGGACTATAAGGCAGTCAAATCAGAGTGTGACGGCAGACCATTTTCATTTGCTTATCCACTTGCGCCTTACGGAGTTGCTGTATTTAAATACTAATATACCGGTAAATAGCAGGGTAAAGGACCGCGCCAATTTAAGGCGCGGTCTTTATTTTTGCGTATTATATGTCGATATATAAAAAAAGATAACTATTCAGAACCACAAAAGTACGAAGTAAGAATATCCATAAATAAAGGCTGCAGAGATGGTACATATGCAGGGCACGGAGCAGGAAATATGCAGATAGAGAATTTGATTAATAAAAGCACAGATACGAAAAATACGGACGCAAAAACCATAAATGACATGACAGCGGGTATGCGTGTGTCAGACTACATAAAGACAGACAGCAGTGACAATATGTCAAAAAAGGCGGCTGTTGTCGGTTCGTCAAATTCTGTTGATATGTCGGATACGATATATGCAAGACCACAGGCTAAAAACGAAGCCGGGAACAACGATGGCACAGATATGGCAGAAAATCTGCTAAATGACATGAATCAGACCTCAGAAAACAGGCGAAATGATATGATTGTCACTGCAAGCACCACCACGAGTGATGATTACAAAGCTGCAAAGGATGACGGCTACGATGTCATTGTCACTGAGACCGATAAGATAAAAGCAGTGCTGGCAAAGGCAGGTGTAGATATATCCATATATGGAGATGATCTGAGCAGGGAGCAGCTTACAGACATCACGGGAAGCCAGACTGAAGCGGCCATGCTTGTCAATCAGATGAAAGCATATGATATTCCTGCTACAGATGACAATATAAAGGCAGGTACAGATGCCATAGACCGGGCAAAGAGCCTTACAAATATATCCGATGAGACAAAGGCATATCTGGTCAGAAATAACATGAATCCGACGGTTTCCAATGTATACAAGGCTACGTACAGCAGCAGTCAGGTACAAGATTACAGGCAGAAAACCAAAATGACGGAGATATCAGATGAGCTGTTTGAAGAGCTTAAGCCACAGCTTAAACAGATATTAGAGGAAGCTCATATAGACAGTAGTGATGAGAATCTGAATCAGTGCAGATGGCTGATAGATGAAGATATAGCCGTTACACCTGATAATGTGCTGCTTGCGAATCAGGTAGACTGCATCAACGCAGCAAAAGAAAATGTGAGCAGTGATTTTTATGCAAGGGCAGTGACAGAAGCACTGGCAATGGGAAAAAAGGCTACAGATGCCACTATGTCACAAGATGGTCTGACATTTGACATGGCAAAGAAAGCCTGTGATGTATTAGGTGAGGCGACCGCAGATGACATTGTCACATTAGAGTCAGATAACATACCTGTCACGATAGAGAATCTGTCAAAGCTTATAGCTGCAAGGGGCAAGGATAGTGCAGCATCGCAAGCCTCAGCGAATAAAGCTGCGGATAATCAGATTACAGACAGCCGGGAAGCAAGGCTTGTGACAGCTCAAAGAAAGCTTGAGGAAGCGAGACTTTCCATGACAGCAGAAGCCAACCTTTCACTTATAAAAAAAGGAGTTTCAATAGACACAGAGCCTATTGAACGTGTAGTGGAGCTGCTTAAGCAGCAGGAAAATAAATACTACGGAGCGCTGTTTGGTGAGAGCAGTGTAGCGGCATCTGATGATAGGGTACGTATGTACAATAATGTCTGTGATATTTTCAATCAGATGAAGCAGCAGCCGGCTTATGTACTGACCTTGGAATCCGCTGATGACACTGTGTATGAGCTGTATACAGCAGGCAAAGCAATGAAGCAGTCATTAGAAGCAGCAGCCTCAGGATATGAGACTCTTATGACATCACCGCGGGCAGATATGGGAGACAGTATATCAAAAGCATTTCAGAATGTGGATGATATACTTAAAGAACTTCAGATAGATACATCTGAAAGCAATCGCAGGGCTGTACGGATACTTGCGTACAACAGTACCGACATCACAGAGGACAATATAAAGCAGATAAAGTCTATAGATGAGCAGGTGCAGAGAGCATTCAGCGATATGACACCGGCGGTGACGATTGAGATGATAAAAAGAGGTATATCACCGCTTGATATGAGCATGAGTGACATAAGTGAAACTGCCAGACGGATAAAATCAGAAAATCCTGACGAAAGGGATGAGAAATTCAGTGAGTTTCTCTGGAAGCTTGAAAAGAAAAATGAAATTTCAGAGGAAGAAAGAGACTCATATATAGGCATATACAGGCTTATTTCACAGGTGGAGCAGTCAGATGGTGCTGTGATAGGCTCACTTGTTAATCAGGGAGCAGATATTACAATGAAAAATCTGCTTACAGCGGTCCGGGTACGAGGAAAGAGTGCCATGGACTATAAGGTGGACGATACCTTTGCCGGAGTGGACAGTGTAAGCAGGGGCATTAAAATTGACTCACAGATAGAAAGCGCATATCATACAAACTGCCTAAGGGATGTGCTTGATATACTTTCACCTGAGAAAATGGAGTTTGTGCAGTATGACAGCTGGCTTGATATGACTCCGGAGCAGTTAAGGCAGGCTGTATATGAGGCAGGCGAGGATAACGCACTGTCAGAGCAATATGCCACGGAGCAGCTAAGACAGTTCAATCAGGCAGTTTCGGCGCCTGAGAACGTATATGCTTTTCTAGAGAAATATGATGTAAAAACAACCGCGGTAAACCTCATGGCTGCGTCAAGGCTAATGAAAAATCCGTCAGAGGCAGTAAGAAATCTCTGGGAGCGTGGAGACAGTGCTACGGCAAGGGCTCTTTTGGATGAGACTCTCAGACGATTTTCTGAGTCGGTTAAAAATCCAAAGGAGCTTGCGCAGGCGCAGGAAACGCTGGCTGATACAGCTGAGCATGTTATGGATTCGATGATTATAGAGGATAGGCACACAGGTTCAATAGACCTCAGACAGATGAAGCTATTATGCAGTCAGCTAAGGATAGCTTCAAATATGTCAAGACAGGAAAACTATATTGTACCAATAGAGACTGCAGACGGGGTTACAGGTATGAAGCTTCGCATAGTAAGAGGTGAAGATAAAAAGGGACTGGTTGACATATTCCTTGAGGATAAAAAATGCGGCAGGGTAGCTGCATATTTTGAGGCAAAGGAAAACTCAGTATCTGCTATGATAGTCACAGACGATGAGCAGACTAAAAAGCTGTTTGAAGACAATATCACTATGTTTGAGGCAGGAATAAGTGATGGTGAACAGCGTGTGCGCATAGATGTGGCACTGGAGCATGATATATCTGCAAAAGAGTCTAAGATGTCAGATATGAAATCGAATACTGAGTCAGATAATGAGACTAAAAAGCAGCTTGATGGCAGTGAAAGTGTCCAGACAACCAGACTATATCACATCGCAGAGCAGTTTATTGTAAATGTCCAGAGGGTGATTGCGCAAGATAGTCTGTAACACCGATATATATTGCATGTGCCAGGTCATCCTGATAGTTTTTGTCAGTAAGAAGAAGTGTCTCAGCAGGATTACTCAAGAATCCACATTCTACGATTACGGTCGGGGATGTGGATTTTTTTAGTATAAAGTATTCTTTATTGGGCTTAATGCTTCGTGGCTTTGCGACACAAAGAGAAGTGTTTAAAGCTCCAAGAACAGAGGATGCGAGATCTTTTCCTGCATCAGAGGCTTCATAATAGAATACCTGTGGACCGCTGCTTGAATTGTCCTCAAAGCTGTTTTGATGGATACTGATGCTGACTGCCACATTGCTTCTAGACATCAGGGCAGTTCTCTTTGTCAGATCATCTGTCTTTGGATGCTTGGAATTATCCGGGGCGAGGTCGCAGTCGGTGGTTCTGGTCATGACAACAGTAAAGCCTCTGTTTTCAAACAGCTGTTTAAGAGCCATTGCAATACTCAGGTTGACATCCTTTTCCATGACGCCGGAGGTGGAAATCTTACCGGGATCACTTCCACCATGGCCCGGGTCTATTACAATAACAGTTGAATTAGTGTTTTTGCCGGTGTTTTTTGCAAGAGCACAGACACCTCTTCCGAGGTAGAAGGACAGAATAAAGAGAGCTAAAATAAGACAGTATTTGTTTTTCTTAATAATGTACATATATTTTTTCATATAAGATACCTATAAAAAACCCGATGCACATAGAAGGCATCGGGTGTGTTTGTATATTATATGATTGGCTGATATCATTTATAACCTATAAAAGGTACAGAGTTAGACTGTAGCTGTAAAGGTACGGCCTCTTTCAGTAAGCCTTAAGCAATCAGTTCAGATATTTGATAACAGTATCCCAGACAGATGAATTTTCAAAGCCAAGCTTCCAGAATGCTGCACCGGCGAGCTTATTGTCGTCGACGAGCTTGAGCCTTTTCTCTAAAGATGTAGTGTCCTCGAGCCATACCTTGTACAGCTTGTTGGATACAGACCACTCAGCGTAGTTCTGACCGGATTCTTCATCAAGAGCAGCAGTGGCATTGTTTGTGGCAAGCTGTGCTGCAGCTGCGTCCATACTATATACCTGTGAGGCAACAGTGTACTTTGACTGATCCTCGGTATCGGTTACGGCATCATCGTCCTCCTTTGGAGTGAGCTCCCATATTCTGGTATAAAAAGGCATGCCGAGAATAATCTGGTCAGCGGGAACCTCCTTCAGAGTGGATTCAACACCCTCAGTTACCCACGGAATGGAAGAAACTGAGCCGGCATCAGAGCCCTTATAGTGTTCATCGTATCCCATAATCACAATATAATCGGCAAAGTTTGCCATATCAGAGCGATTGAAGAACTTGTTGAAGCTGGCAGGTACTGTGACATCAACTGAAAGTGATATACCGTTATTGTGACACTTTATGGCGAGCTCTCTGATAAACTCGATGTAAGAGTCTCCATATGCTGCTTCTGTGATATTTTCAAAGTCAATATTTACACCATCAAGCTCATAGTTAAATGCAGCCGACATAATCTGATTGATCAGGGTAGTTCTCGTGGATGTATGTGTGAGCACATATGCTGCATCTACATCAGTATTTTCAAAGTTGCTGAACAGTCCCCATACCTCGATGCCCTGGGAATGGCAGTAGCTGACATAATCCTTGCTTGCTATATCTGCCAGATTACCATTGTTGTCATTTAAATAAAACCAAGTTGGTGACATTACATTTATGCCCTTGGTTGATGAAATTACCTGGGGCACTTTACTGTTTGCTGACTGGCTTGTTACCTGATTCCAGGCAAGACAGATATCCTTATCCTTCTTGATATGCGTAAAGGTCTCTTCTTCATAGTCAGGATTCGTAAGCTTAGTTTTTTTGCTCTCGGACAGAGCCTTGCCCTTTATATATCCAATAACACCATCCTCAGTGGCAATCTTATCCCATTTGTCACCGGAATCAAGAATAGTAATCTTGTCATCCTTTTTCACCTCTTTTAGAATAGGGCTCTTTATGCCGCCCTTTACGCGGACCTGGGTAGACTTGTTTACAGTGGCACTGTCTATTTCATCCCATTTGCTTGTGATGACGATGCGTGCCGGGTCATCATATGACTTAAAGGTGATATTGGAGTACTGTTTTACATAGTCTAAAGCGATAAGCGCAGAGTCAGAGGTGGCTTTCACGATCGGATAGCCAAAGTCATTGGTCTGCTTGGTGACACTGTAGCTATTGCTGTCAGCCGCAGCTGAGATGATATCAGATGCGGTTGTGTAAAGAAGCACATTCTCATTTGCATCCCAGTAAAATCTGGAATTTAATGAGTCGTGAACAAATTTGTAATCAACGTATATTTTTTTATCTATTATTTTAGCCTTGTAATCGGATAGCTCATTATCTACAATGAGAGCAGCCTCATCATCAGAAGAGATATTGAAATACTCTTTAAGATCCTCTGTCTTTTTCGTAGGGGTGTATTTATTGATAAGAGCAGTTATACCCATTATTATTACAACGAGGATAATAAGTCCGGTTACTATAAGTGCAGGCAATAATTTCTTTTTCATGTGTAAAAATCCTTTCCTATTATTTGGTGTCGAAATTGCTTAAGCTAATTATACCATTGTGAAATAGCATATTCAAATAATATGAAATAAATTTGTAATAAATTAAGAAATTTGTTTATGCATTTTGGCGCGGAAGGAGCAAAAGCTTCCCCCGCGCACATAGCTTTTCTTTTTAAAATATGTCTTTTGGTTGTCTTTTTGCATTTAAACGGGGTAAAGGACCAAAAATATGCTGACATCGATTTCTGCAGAGTAATAAAAATGATATTAATCGGTAATGAATGATTTTTTATAGAAATTGATATTTCCGGAGCTTTCCACACCCAATTTAATTGCTGATTTTTAGTTTCGTTTAATTTGATAAAAT
>ULQO01057052.1_pt1 | contig 14202 bp, 9 predicted proteins | sample 1954601 | NCBI WGS metagenome assembly ULQO01 (sample SAMEA4835658, study PRJEB28245) | human gut metagenome | biome: gut microbiome; material: fecal sample | place: Denmark | collected 2008
CAGCAGGTGATAACCAAGGCCATGGCCCCGGAACTGCTCACCCACGTAAATACTCACCTCGGCAACGCCGCGGTAGCACCAGCGCGGGTCCACCCGGCGCAACGCCGTCCACCCGGCGATCACGCCGTCGGCCAGCAGTACCAGTCGGCATTCTTTTGCGTGGGAAGCATCCCATGCAGAATACGGCGGACAGGTGGTCTGAAAAGTGGCATGTTCTGTAGCAATGCCCTCCAAATAAATTCTGGAAACAGCGCTCCAGTCTTCCGGCTCCATGGGCCGGATCTCGATTTTGCTCATATTTCGATCCCGGCGGAAAGTGCATAGCTTTCCGCGCCCTCAACTCTCAAAAATATCCGGTTCCAGTATAGCAGAATTTGCGGTGCGGTACAAGCGCCGTACTGCACAGAAATTTCTTTGACAAGCGGAAGGTTTGTGATACAATAAATCATAACAAAGAAAAGCACGGCAGGATACGCCGCTGCAGAATGGAGGATGTCCCAAAATGAAGTGGATCAGAACGATGGTGTGTGCGCTGGGAATGCTGGCGTGCGTATCGCTTTCGGCATTTGCTGCAGAGTACGGCGAGCCGAACATCACAACAGAGACGACCATGAAAGAGCTGCGGGAGAACCCCAGCATCAAAGGCTCCGGCTACTATACCTACTGCAACGAATGGATCGAGGGCAGCACGCAGTACGATGATACGCCCATTGAGGGCTATGTAAGCTACGCGGCTGCCGAGGATGCCGCCGAAGGCATGAACCTTGTGATCGAAAACTACAACAGGGGCGTACAGATCACATGGCAGGTGTATACCCCGGAAGAAATTGCGGAAAATTCTTCTCTGGGCATGGTGCAGATGTATTATTTCCCGGCTAAAACAGCCAATGCAAAGTACGCCATCGTGGTGCCCGGCAACGGCGGCAACACCACCGCAGAGCTGAACGAGGGTGCATCCATTGCCAACCAGCTGCACGAGCTGGGCTATGCGGCCTTTGTGCTGCGGTACCGCTCTTTCCTGAATGCATCCGACAATGCGCCACTGTACGATATTGCCAATGCCGTAAAGTACCTGACCGAAAATGCAGATCAGTTTGGCGTTCAGCGCGAAAACTATGCGCTGATGGGCTTTTCTTCCGGCGGACACATCGTGGGCCTGATCGGCTCAGACAACGAAAAGTTCGGCTATAAGGCATTTGGCCTCCCACAGCCTGCAGCGCTGCTGCTGGGTTACCCCATCAACGATTTCTTTGAGGTGAAGCCGCTATATCAGCTGGCCATTGACCCGCTGGTGCTTGGCTGGCGTTACTACTGGACCGATATTTCGGATGTGGTGAACGAAAACTTTACCCCTACCTATTTCTTCTACGGCAAAAATGATCTTTATATGCAGCGCATGTGCTACTCCCAGCAGGGGCCGCTGCTGGAGCGCAGGCTCCGGGAGAGCGGGGCTGTTTATGAGTGCCATGTGTACGAGGACGCACCCCACGCCATTGGCCCGGGCCGCCACACCGATGCGGACGGCTGGATCCGGCAGGCAACGGCATTCTGGGAAAAACAGTGCAAATAAAGAGATAAACGGGGGATTGCTGTGAGAAAACGATTGCGCACGGTGATGTTTGGTATTGGCCTGATGATCCTGCTGGCACAGCCGGCGTTTGCGGAGGAGCTTGGTCAGGCCAACGTCACACCGGACATGACGATGCAGGAGATCCGCAGCAACCCTGTGATGCAGCAGAGCGGGCTGTTTTTGTATGGCTCCTTCGGCGAGGGGACCCAATGGACCCGCAGCCGACTGGAAAACCAGACCCTGCAGGAATACGCATGGGGGCAGACGGTGCCGGAAACAACGGCGGCGCTGAACCTTGCGGCACAGAATGTGAAGGACGGAGTTCAGGTGACGTGGCAGGTCTACAGCCCGGAGGAGACCGAGGTGGATCCTTCGCTCGGATGCGTACAGCTGTTTTATTTTCCGGGGAGCGATCCCGATGGCAAATATGCGATCGTGATGGGCGGCAATGCGCTGACCATCAACGGCACATTTGGCGAGGGCCTGCCGACAGCGTGGGAACTGCGTGAAAAAGGCTATACCGTGTTTGTTCTGCGCTACCGCGCATGGACCGACCTTGGCGACAATGCACCGCTGCAGGATCTTGGCAATGCGGTGAACTTTATTACCGCCCATGCGGAACAGCTCCGAGTGCAGCCGGAGGATTACGCGATCGTTGCCTACTCGTCCGGCGCGCAGGTCGCGGGCATATTTGCCAACCAGAAGCGCGGCTACGGAGCCTTTGGTGCCCAGAAGCCGGGCGCACTGATTCTGGGGTACCCGATCGTTGATTTCTCTATTATAAAGCCGGTGTATCACATCGTATATGATCCGACCGCATGCGGATGGCGCTATTACTGGACCGACCTGAATCAGGCAGTGGATGACGATTACCCGCCGGTTTATTTCTGGCGGGGCGACAATGACACGATCCTCGGGCCGGACACAAGCTTTTACGAAGCGTTTGAACAGGCTCTGCAGAAACACGGTGTGGCGTACCAGAGAACGGCCTTTGCGGATGCACCCCATGCGGTCTCGATTGGCCGCGGCACGGCTGCGGATGGCTGGCTGAATGAAGCAGTTGCCTTCTGGGAGGAACAGGTCGGCTGAAAAGGAGATGTTGAGTTGAAACACAGGATATGCACCGCAGCAGCCTGTATCTGTCTGCTGCTGATGATGGCGCTGCCCGCATTTGCAGCAGAGTATGGCGAGCCGGATATCACGCCGCAGACCACCATGGGCGAGATCCGCTCGAACCACAGCATCCTTGGCGCAGGCGTTTGGACCTATTCCAAGGAGCAGAACCTGCCCGGCACCGAGGACTGGTGCAATGACCAGACGCTGGAAAAATATGTGAGCAGCCATGTGGCACAGGATTGTGCCGATGGTCTGAACCTGCTCATCCGCAATTACAATGCGGGCGTGCAGATCACCTATAAGCTCTACTCGGAGCAGGAGATCGCCGAGGACAGCTCCCGCAACAATGCGGAGTTCTATTACTACCCGGCCAGCACGCCGGATGCAAAGTATGCGCTGGTGCTCTCCGGCAACATCCTAAACCGCACGGCAGAGTTAAAGGAGTGCATCTCCACAGCTTACCAGCTGCACCAGAAAGGCTATGCGGTGTTCGTGATGCGCTACCGCGCCTACCCGGATAACGACAACAACGGACCCATAGAGGACATTGCACGGGCGGTGAAGTACATCATCGGCCACGCACGGCAGTTCGGCGTGCAGACGGAAAGCTACGCCCTGATCGGCTATTCTTCCGGCGGACATCTGGCGGGCCTGTTTGCATCGGACGCTCTGGGCTATAAAAACTATGGCCTGCCCAAGCCCGGCGCAGTGATCCTGGCGTATCCCATCGTGCAGTTTGCCGAGACCACACCGATCTACCGTGTGGGCATCGACCCCTTTGTGTGCGGCCGGTTCTACTATGAATACAGCCTTGCCGACCTGATCACAGAGGACTATCCGCCGGTGTACTTCTGGTATGGCAGGGATGACCTGACCTTGAACCTGCTGTGCTGGCCGCTGCAGGGGCCGGCCCTCAGCAAGGCACTGGCCGCGCATGGCGTACCTTACAAAGAGGTGGTATATGACCACGCAGCCCATGGCATCGGCCTTGGCCGCGGCACGGCTGCGGATGGCTGGCTGGACGAAGCCGCTGCCTTCTGGGAAGAACAGACAAAATAATATAAAGTACGCAGATCCGGGCTTTGCAGCTGCACAGCCCGGATTTTGCAATAGGAGACATTATGGAATTTTTAGCGTTTCTTTACACGGTGCTTCTGGTGGCCATCTGCCTGATGATGGCCCTGCTGCTGTACCGCTCGGCAAAGCCTGCCGCAAACCGGGACGATGCAGAACGGAAGGAATGGCTGCGTCAGCAGCTGGAAGCGCAGAACCGCCAGATGGACGCGAAACTGGCAGAGATGGCGCAGCAGAACCTTGCCGCTATGGGCCACATCAGTGAAACGCTGCAGGCTTCGGTGCAGAGTATGAGCACCGCCCTTGCCGCAGGGCAGGGCACCCAGCAGCAGACCATGGAGCAGCGCCTGCAGGGGCTGGAAGCCTCCAACGCCCGCAAGCTGGAAGAGATGCGCCGCACCCTTGCCGAGGGCATGACTGCCCTGCAGGCCCAGAACGCCCAGAAGCTGGACGAGATCCGCCATACGGTGGACGAACAGCTGCAGGATGCGTTGCAGAAGCGGGTGACCGAAAGCTTCAAGGCGGTGAACGACCAGCTGGAACAGGTGTACAAGGGTCTTGGCGAAATGCAGAACCTTGCCGCTGATGTGGGCGGGCTGAAACAGGTGCTTTCCGGTGTGAAGACCCGCGGTATTCTGGGTGAGATCCAGCTGGGAGCCATTCTGGAAGAGATCCTTGCCCCGGAACAGTACGACACCAATGTGGCCACCATTCCGGGCAGCACCCAGCGGGTGGAGTACGCCATCCGGATGCCCGGCGCGGACGGCGGCACGGTGTGGCTGCCCATCGACTCCAAGTTCCCCGGCGACACCTATGCCCATTTACAGGATGCGCAGGCATCCGGCGACGCACAGGCCGTGGAGAACGCCCGCCACGCATTGGAGCTGGTGCTGCGGGCCGAGGCCAAGGACATCCGGGAAAAATATGTGGAGCCGCCCTACACCACGGCCTTCGGCATCCTGTTCCTGCCCTTCGAGGGTTTGTATGCCGAGGTGGTGAACGCGGGCCTGCTGGAAGCGCTGCAGCGGGACTATCAGGTGAACATCGCAGGCCCCAGCACCATGGCGGCGCTGCTCAACAGTCTGCAGATGGGCTTCAAGACCCTTGCCATCCAGAAGCGTTCCGGCGAGGTGTGGCAGCTGCTGGGTGCGGTAAAGACCGAATTTGACAAGTTCGGGCAGGGGCTTTCCAAGATGCAGCAGCGCCTGCGCCAGACCGACGAAGAGCTGGATAATCTCATTGGCGTGCGCAGCCGTGCCATCAGCCGCAAGCTGCGCGCGGTGCAGACCATGGACGAAAGCGCTGCTGCCGCTCTGCTGGAACTGGATGCTGAGCCGGGCAGGCCGGTAACGGCAAAGCTGCCGGAAAATGGAGAAGAATAATATCTCTTGCGAAATTTCTAACAATGTGCTATAATAGGAACTGTTCTTAGAAATAATTGCTGCAGTCTGCGGCATATCATAAAAAGGAGACGGAAAGCTATGAGCGTGAAGAAAATCAGCGAAGCCATTTTGGGTGTGGGCGTGGACGATACCACCATTGACCTGTTTGAGAGCCAGTATCCGGTGCCCACCGGCGTGAGCTATAATTCCTATGTCATTCTGGACGAAAAGACCGCCGTTCTGGACACGGTGGATGCCCGCGCTACCGAGCCGTGGCTGGAAAACCTGACCGAAGCTCTGGCAGGCCGTAAGCCGGATTATCTGGTAGTCTCCCACATGGAGCCGGACCACGGTGCCAACATTGCAAAGCTGGCGGCACTCTATCCTGAGATGCAGGTGGTGGGCAACGCCAAGACTTTCCTGTATATGGATCAGTTCTTTGGTGCTGATGCTGTGGCAAAGGAGCGCCGCGTGGTGGTGAAGGACGGCGAGAGCCTGAGCCTTGGCACCCATACCCTGACCTTTGTGTTTGCCCCCATGGTGCACTGGCCGGAGGTCATGGTCAGCTATGAATCCACCGAAAAGGTGCTGTTCTCCGCGGATGGCTTCGGTCGCTTTGGCGCTGTGGCAAAGTTTGACGAAAAGGCCGACTGGGCCAGCGAAGCCCGCCGCTACTACCTGAACATCGTGGGGAAATACGGCCCGCAGGTGCAGGCGCTGCTGAAAAAGGCCGCGGCTCTGGACATCCAGACCATTTGCCCGCTGCACGGCCCGGTGCTGACCGGAGATCTGGGCAAGTACCTGAACTACTACGACATCTGGTCCAGCTACAAGCCCGAGGAGCCGGAAAAGATCCTTGTGGCAAGTGCTTCCATCCACGGCCACACCCGTGCAGCAGCCCACCTCATGGCAGAAAAGCTGCGTGCAAAGGGCGCAAAGGTCGTGGAAATGGACCTGACCCGCACGGATGTGTCCTATGCCGTCACCGAAGCCTTCCGCTGCGGAAAGATCGTGCTGGCCTGCGCCACCTACGACGGCTTCCTCTTCCCGCCGATGGAAAATCTGCTGACCCACCTCAAGACCAAGAACTTCCAGAACCGCACGGTGGGTTTGATGGAGAATGGCACATGGGCACCCATGGCCGCAAAGCTCATGCGCGCCGAGCTGGAAAGCATGAAGAACATCGCCGTGTGTGATACTGTGGTCACCATCCGCAGTGCTGCCAATGCTGCTGCCGAAGCGCAGATGGATGCACTGGCTGCAGAAATCGTGGCAAAATAAAGCACTCTGGAAAAATACGCAAGATCCTCTGCCGACTGCCCGGCAGGGGATTTTTTTATTGAACCATGTGGAAGAGTTTGATATACTGAAAAGCAGAAGTTTATGGATGGAGGAATATCATGTCTGTAAAAATAAAAGCAGATATCAGACACTGGCTGCGGGAGTTGGATAAGAAATATTTCTTTGTGATGCTGGGCTTTGCGGTGATGGTCTATTTTCCGCTGATCAGCTTGAAGCTGACGAACACAGTGGATGGTCTGTGGACAACGGCTGAGTACATGGCGGGAGCATGGGAGCTTTCCAATGGGCGATGGTTCTGGCTGGTGACCAGTTTTCTGCGTTTCAGTCTGCAGCTAGAACCCATCAATGCGGTGGTATGCTTGGTGCTGGTTTCTCTTGGAGTCACCAGGCTTCATATGCTCTTCAAACCGGCATGGATGAGAACATCCTGCATTGACTGGCTCGCAGGTTTATGCTATATTTCCAATGTTGTGGTCGGGTGCTATCTTTCGTTTCACTTCATTGCACCGGAGTACGGATTTTCGTTTTTCTTTGCAATGCTGGCTACAGAGCACGTGATCCGGGGAAAATCAGCCGTAAGCAGCATTGTGCCGGCAGCGGTGCTTTTGGCACTGAGCCTTGGCCTGTACCAGACGAACCTTGCCTGTTTCTGTCTGGTGCTGCTGGCCTATTTTCTCCTACTACTTTTCCAGAATGGAGAAAAACAAAAGATTCGGGAATATATTTGCAAAAGCCTGGCAAGTGCTGCATCCGGCGCAGTGCTGTATCTGCTGATCTTAAAGATTACACTGTGGGCGACGGGAACGGCGATGGCCGATTACCAGGGTGGCGCAGATATTTCAGTGTCTGAAATTCTGAAAAATCTTCCTTTCAGCGTTGAAAAGTGCTATGAGCTTTTTTATCGGTATTTCTTTGGTACCCTTGTAAAACACAATACGCTGCAGGAAACTGCAGTTGTATTTGCTTTGATTTTTTGTGTGGTGGGTGCCGCGCTTGCGTGCAGACTGGTTCGGCTCATACGCCGGAAAGATTGGGAAAACACTTTCTATGGCACAGCAGCGCTGCTGGTGCTGCCCATGATGTGCACGGTATTTATGGTGGCAACCTCGCAGGCGTCGTTTTATATTCCCATGTCCGGAGGTCTGGCCTTGTTCCTGCCGGTCTGTTTCTGGCTATTGGACAGCAGCCGGGAGGGAAAAACAGCCTGTGATGCGTTCCGCAAATGCTGGAATAACGCAGAAAAAGCACTGATCCTGCTTACGGCGGCTGCTGTCGTTTACGGGAGCGTATTCATGTCGGCTATCGATCAGCAGGCGATGTATGAGGGACGCAAGGCAACAAAACAAATCGCGGACCTTGTGGCCGGTGAGCTGGTGGCAGAGGGCTATTATGATTTGCCGGAAAAACTGCCAGTGATGCTGGTAGGCCGCCCCAGTGCAAGCCCACTGTTCCGGACACATGTTATCTACTGGGATGCAAACGACTACGCACAGGTGGGCCTTTTCGAAAAAGAAAATGCCGCTACAATGCGCTACTCATGGAATGCGGTGTTTCGTGACCTCACACCGATGCAGCTGGAGCTGTGCAGTGATGAGGTATATGACGAACTGATCCGGACAGAAGAAATCAAACGAATGCCGACATTCCCTGAGAAAGGCTCCATGCAGGAAATGGACGGCGTATATGTGATCAAAATTTCAGAGGATTATCTGATCGATGAATAACAAATGAGCCTGAGAACATAAAACGGGACAGATGGAGAAAATAACGATGAAAGAAAAAATCGATGTACAGAAACCGGACGACCTTGGGCTGGATATATCGGATCTAAGATATTTTCTGGTGATGCTGCTGTTTTCGGCGGTAGTGTTTTTCCTGCTGATCAGCCAGCGGCTGACCAATACATTTGACGGATTATGGAACAATACATGGTTCTTTGGCGGCTATTGGCAGGTAGTCACGGGCCGATGGCTCTGGCCGGTGATCGATGCGCTGCGGTTTGGCATCCAGACGGAACCTTTCAATTCATTGCTGACGCTTTCCATGTCGGCGCTGGCTGTTACCCTGCTTCGGAAGTTTTTTACAGAGAAGGATTCTGTCGTGACCTATCTGGCGGGTATGGCTGTTCTGGCCAGCACGGTCACTGGAATACAGCTGTCATATCGGTTTCAGTCGCCGGTGTTTGGCTGCTCATTTTTGTTTTCTGTTCTGGCGGCAGAGCGTGTGGTTCGTGCCGCAGATTTTAGAAAAGCGGTCGTACAGGGAGCACTGCTTCTGGTCATGAGCCTTGCGTGCTATCAGACGAGCCTTGATAACTTTTGTCTGCTCCTGCTGACATATCTTCTGCTGCTTCTGTTCCGCAATGTGGACAGAGAAAAGGTCCATGCCCACATTGGAAGAAGTCTTTGCAGCGCAGCTGCAGGAATGGTTTTGTATTTCCTGCTCACAAAGCTGATCGTATGGGCATGTGGATGGCAGATGGCAAGTTATAATGGAGGAGCGGATGTTTCGGTACTTTCTATACTGAAAAATCTGCCCAATGCCATTGCAGAGACCTACCAACTGTTTGGAGCTTACTTTTTTCAGAATTACTATCGGCATAACATTCTGCAGCCGGTGGGCTTTTTCGTTTTGGTATTTCTGGCGCTGAGCATCGGACTGCTGAACCGCTTCAGAAAAATGCTTCACCGGAAAAATTGGGAATATATCCTTCTGGGAGTGGCAGCGCTGATCGTTTTGCCCATCATGTGCAATGCCATCATGCTGATCACAAGCGAGGCGGTCTGGCTTTTGCAGATGGGCGAAGGATTGAATCTGTTCGTGCCAGTATGTCTGCTGCTGCTTGAAGGGACGCGCACAAATCAGCCTATGGTAAAAAAGTATGTACGTGCTGCCCGGACAGGGGCTGTAGTACTTGCGGTTTTGGTCGTCTATGGCAATGTCTGCTCTGCCGTGATCGATCAGGAAGCTATGTATGAGGGAAGAAAAACACTCAAGAGCATGTCGGATCACATTGCGGACGACCTGATGAGCAGCGGATATTTTGACGATAACGAGCAGCTGCCGGTACTGTTTGTGGGCAGACCCAGCTCGAACTCCAGTTTTATGAAGAGGGAGTATTACCTCTATGCAAATCCGTATGCGCAGATGGGCCGCTTCTGGCTGAACGATTACTCGGCCAGAGCGTCTTGGAAAGCGGTTTTCAGGGATATTACTCCGGCAAAACTCAAGCATTGCTCGGTGGAACAGTATGGGGAACTGTACAGCAGAACAGAGCTGGAACAGATGCCAGTCTATCCGCAGGAAGGATATATCCAGCAGATCGACGGTGTGGTCGTGGTAAAAATTTCAGATGATTACAAAGTTGATAAAGAGTTTGCGCCACTGATCGACCTGGGAGAATTGTTTCAGCTCATAATGGATGACATAAACGATTCATAATGGCTGCGGCTTTGTGAAAAAACTCCACCGAACGCGACTTTTGCGGAAAGTGACTGCACAGCCCTTGCAAACTGTCCCGAAATGTGGTAACATAGCTCTTGGTTATAAAACCTGAATACTCCCAAACGCAGCGACGGAGAGAGTAGGCATGGCGTACACGGCAAAGAGAGAAGCTTCACCGGCTGAGAGGGCTTCCGGGTGTATCTGTGCTGAAGTTCGCTCCTGAGCGGTCTGTGCGAAACAGCAGTAGTACAGAACGGCCACGCCCCGTTACGGCGTTCTGAGAGCCGCCCGGCATCTGTGCACGGGTGGAAACCGGGTGGTACCGCGGAGCTAAGAATCAACAGCTTCGTCCCTTTTGCCTGAGAAATCGGGCAGGGGACGGAGCTTTTTTGTTGCACTCCGCTCATCAACACGAAGAATAAAGGAGAGAACATCCATGCAAGCAATGATCGACGAGCTGGCAAAACAGGCCGCTGAAAGCCTTGGTCAGGTGTCCGGCAAGGAAACGCTGGCCTCCTTCTGGCAGGAGTACCTCAGCAAAAACGGCAAGATCCCTGCCCTGATGAAGAATCTGCGCACCGTTGCGCCGGAAGAGCGCCCCGCTATGGGCAAGATCATCAATGAACTCAAGGCAAAGGTTCAGGCAGATTACGACGCCGCTGCAGAACAGGTGAAGCAGGCAGAGCTTGCTGCCCGCAATGCTGCGGAGACGGTGGATATCACCCTGCCCGCCAAGACCCGCTCTGTGGGCGGTCTGCACCCGCTGACCCTGATCACCAACCAGATCATCGACGTGTTCTCCGGCATGGGCTTTTCGGTGGGTACCTTCCCGGAGATCGAGGACGATGACCACAACTTTACCCGCCTGAACGTGCCCAAGGATCACCCGGCACGCGACATGCAGGACACCTTCTACCTGTCGGAGGAGTTCCTGCTGCGTACCCAGACTTCCGGCGGCCAGATCCGCACCATGGACGTTCAGAAGCCGCCCATCAAGATCCTGATGCCCGGCCGTGTGTTCCGCTCCGACTCCGACGCTACCCACAGCCCCATGTTCCACCAGATGGAAGGTCTGGTCGTGGACAAGGGCATCACCCTGGGCGACCTGCAGGGCGCACTGAATACCTTCGTGCAGAAGCTGTTCGGCGCTGACACCCGCACCCGCCTGCGTCCCTCCTACTTCCCGTTCACCGAGCCCAGCGTGGAGGTGGACGTGAGCTGCTTCGAGTGCCACGGCAAGGGCTGCCCCCTGTGCAAGCACACCGGCTGGATCGAGGTGCTGGGCGGCGGCGTTGTCAACCGCAAGGTGCTGGAGAACTGCAATATCGACCCGGACGAGTATTCCGGTTTCGCCTTCGGCATTGGCATCGAGCGTATCGCTATGCTGAAGTATGGCATCAACAACATCGGCCTGATGTTCGAGAACAACCTGCAGTTCCTCAAGCAGTTCCACGAATAAGAGGGGAGAGAAGAGACAATGAAAGTACCTTTCAGCTGGTTAAAAGAATTTGTAGATATCGACGTTACTGCGCAGGAACTGGAGGAAAAGCTCTTCTCCTGCGGCTTTGAGGTCGAAGAGCTGATCCCGCTGGATGCCGGCATCAGCAAGGTGGTTGTCGGCAAGATCGTGGAGATGGAAAAGCAGGAGGGCACCCACCTGACCAAGTGTGTGGTGGACTGCGGCGACTACGGCCACGACATCCGCATCAGCACCGGTGCCGCCAATATGAAGCTGGGCGACTGCGTGCCCGCTGCTCTGGATGGCTCCACCCTGCCCGGCGGCATCAAGATCAAGGCCCGCAAGATGCAGGGCGTGGAGTCCAACGGTATGCTGTGCTCCGGCGAAGAGCTGGGCCTGAACGACGACCTGTTCCCGGGCTCTGAGGTCTACGGCCTGCTCATTCTGCCCGAGGATTCTGTCCCCGGCACCGACATTGCTCCCGTGGTGGGTCTGGATGACTATATCTTTGATATCTCCATCACCGCCAACCGCCCGGACTGCCAGTCCGTTCTGGGCATCGCCCGCGAGGTGGCTGCCGTTCTGGGCAAGCCCCTGCACATGCCCGCCATGGACTACAAGACTGTCTGCGAACCGGATGCGCCCATCACCGTCAAGGTGGAGGCTCCGGATCTGTGCCCCCGCTATATGGCACACTATGTGCGCAACATCCGCATGGGCGAGTCTCCCCGCTGGATGAAGCGCCATCTGGCTCTGTGCGGCCTGCGCTCCATCAGCAATGTGGTGGATATCACCAACCACACCCTGCTGGAAATGGGTCAGCCCATGCACGCCTTTGACCTGAACAAGGTCGCCGGCCGCACCATCGATGTGCGCCGCGCCCATGCGGGCGAAAAGATCGTCACGCTGGATGAGAAGGAGTTCACTCTGAACCCCAACAATCTGGTCATCTGCGATGCCGAAAAGCCGGTGGCACTTGCCGGCATCATGGGCGGCGCAAACTCCGGCATGGATGAGAACACCACCAGCCTGCTGTTTGAGTGTGCCACCTTCGCCCGCGACTGCGTGCGTAAGACCAGCCGCGCATTGGGCCAGAACAGCGACTCTTCTGCCCGCTACGAGAAGGGCGTGGACCGTCACTCTCCTGAACTGGGCCTTGCCCGTGCCCTGCACCTGATCCAGGAGCTGGACTGCGGCGACATCACCACACTGGAATATGACCTGACCGATGGCCGCCCGATGGAGCGCAAGCACATCGTTACCACTCCGGCTAAGATCTGCGGCGTGCTGGGTATCACCGTGCCGGATCAGACCATGATCGACATTCTGCAGCGTCTGGAGTTCACGGTGGATGTACAGGCCGATGGCAGCTGGGACGTGTCCGCACCCCTGTACCGCGAGGACGTGGAGAGCTTCCCGGATCTGGCCGAGGAGGTCATCCGTGAGTACGGCTACGACCACATTGTGCCCACCTTCCTGAACACTGCCTCTGTTACAAACGGCGGTCTGAACTATGACCAGAAGCAGCAGCTCAAGACCAAGCGCCTGCTGGCCGCACAGGGCTTCTATGAGGCCTCCACGCTGGCCTTCTACTCCAACGCAGAACTGGATATGCTGCACATCCCGGCGGATGATGAAGCCCGCAAGGCCATCCGCATCCTGAACCCCATCAGCGAGAATCTGTCCATCATGCGCACCCTGCTGGCTCCCTCCATGCTGAACGTCATCGTGGACAACCTCAAGAAGGGCAACACGGAGGGCCGTCTGTTCGAGATGGCACCGGTGTATCTTGCCAAGGAACTGCCCATCAACGAGCATCCGCACGAGCGCCAGACCCTCTGCATTGGTGCATTCGGCCCCGAAGAAGATTTCTTCACGGTCAAGGGTGCACTGGAAGCACTGGCAGCCGGCTTTGGCCTGCGCTTTGATTATAAGCGCGAGACAACCCCGTGGCTGCACCCCGGCATCAGCGCCGCTGTTTACTGTGGTGACAAGCGTCTGGGCGTGTTCGGCAAGCTGTCCAACGAGATCAACGGCGAGCTGGAAATTGCAAAGGATCAGAAGGACAACCAGAATATCTATCTGGGTGAGCTGGACTACGAGGCTCTGATGTCCTGCGTGGACGGTGAGCTGCGCTATCAGCCGCTCAGTCCCTACGCTGCTGTCAAGCGTGATCTGGCATTGGTCTGCGACGAAAAGACCACCTGCGGCGAGATCGAGGAGACCATCAAGAAGGCCAGCCCTCTGGTGGGTGAGATCAAGCTGTTCGATATCTACCGCGGCGCAAATCTGGGCGAGGGTAAGAAGAGCATGGCGTTCACCCTGTCTCTGTCCGACCCGAAGAAGGAAGTCTCTGCGGAAGAAGTGGAGCGCGTGGTCAAGAAGATCCTCGGCAACCTGAAGTTCAAGCTGGGCATCGAGATCCGCTAACTCTATTATAGAAGTAATATAAGGCCGTCTGTGCAGGAATGTGCAGGCGGCTTTTTTGCGTAAAAAGAGAACGTTGAATACAAGAAAATGAACGTTTTTCAGCAGCGCAAGAAAAAAGATGAAAAAAGTTGTCAAAAAGTGTTGACAAGGAGGCGGGGGTGTGGTATTATACTTGAGCGCCAAGCGCTGAGGCAAAAGAATGACTTCCAAAGCCTCAGCAGGAAGCCTTTGAAAAGAACCAATAGATGCTGAAAAGCTTTGCGGTTGCGAAAGCAATGAATCGCCCCAGTGGGGCGTTCAAGCAAACGGAGCGGTCTTGCGAAAGCAAGATGGAGGGGTCTCACCCCGACAAGCTCACGGTTGACACTGAGATGTTTGAAGCGCTCCAAGTTCAGAAAGTTCAAAAGCTTCTAAAAAATAAGGCT
>ULQO01002560.1_pt1 | contig 14195 bp, 11 predicted proteins | sample 1954601 | NCBI WGS metagenome assembly ULQO01 (sample SAMEA4835658, study PRJEB28245) | human gut metagenome | biome: gut microbiome; material: fecal sample | place: Denmark | collected 2008
CCGTGTAACGCCAAGTCCGTCCTGCTCTACAAATGACTTTTCGGTATCGGTATCTGTATTCATAAGCAGTGACGGGTCGGTCGATGCTATTTTATAATATGTATCTGATACCGCAATGAAAGAATTCAGCACCGAGCCGAGCGCCCTGTTTGCAATTTCGTTTCTGCCGCCGTATAACAGAATTTCCCCGTTTTTAAGTTCGATATATGCGTCTATATCACCCTTATCGGTAAGGCTCAGTGCGGCTTTTTCATCGCTTGCCTTTTCCGCCTTTATCATACTGATATTGCCAAGAAACTCTGCAAATGCCTTGCCGCTTTGCTCGTCTGTTTGCGTAACGCTGTATTGCAGTTTAATTTCTCCTATGTCATAATCCGCTATATCAAGATTCTGAAGCATCGTTCCGAGAAAGAATACCAGCAGCACCGGGAATAAAAGCCCCATGAATACGTTTGCGGGGCTTCTGAAATACTCCCTTATCTGTTTTATTATCAAACTAAGCATATTTCCGCTCCTTAACGTATCTCGTGTCCTGTAAGCGACAGGAACACAGCGTCCATATCCGGCTTTTCCGTGCTTATCTCGATTACAGGCAGATTTTGCTTTACAAGTTCGCTTATAACGTGTGAAATATCGTTACAGCTTATGCTCATGTCTACGCTTATCATATTGTCGTTAAATTGCACCCTGTTTACATCGGGCAGGCAGGAAACAGCTCTTGATACTCTGCTTCTTGTTTCGCTGTCGCACTGCTTTGTGGTGATATGTACCGTACAGCTGTCGGTTATCATCGTTATAAGCTCCTGCTGTGTACCTTCTGCCACAAGTCTGCCTTTGTCAATTATAGCGACTCTGTCACAGATTTCCTCTACCTCGTGCATATAGTGCGAGGTATATATTACTGTCGCACCGCTTTCACGCAGTTTCTTTATCGAACTCATTATATGCTCTCTTGACTGTGCGTCAACGCCTACGGTAGGTTCGTCCATAACTATCAGCTTAGGCTTATGCGCTATACCGCAGGCAATGTTAAGTCTGCGTTTCATACCGCCCGACATTTTCTTCGGCTTCATATCAGCCTTATCCGCAAGCCCTGCAAATTCGAGAGCGGTCATTGCGTTCTTATGAAGCTGTTCGCCCTTGAAGCCGTACAGCGAAGCAAAAAATTCAACGTTTTCCTTTGCGGTAAGATACGGGTACACCGCTATCTCCTGCGGAACGCATCCTATCATCCGTCTTATCTCCGCTCTTTGCTTCACTGTATCCATACCGTCTATCGTCACACTTCCCGAAGTCGCTTCGTCAAGTGTTGTGATAATATTTATCGTGGTTGACTTTCCTGCCCCGTTAGGACCTATAAGTCCGAATATCTCGCCCTCGCTTACATTGAAGCTGAGGTTATCTACGGCACAGTGATTGCCGTAATTCTTGACAAGGTTGTTTACGCTTGCAAATATCATAAGTATTCCCCTTTCGGCTGTTTATTTATCTTACTGTAACGATTATACACCTGCAAAGCGGATTTCACCAGTTACAAACGGTATTTTCCCGTATGACATTTGTAATAAAAAAGCTCTGACGGAGCGTTACCCCCGTCAGAGCCTTTGACTTATTAAGTTATTGATTATTCATCGTCGGCTGAGATGCTCTCTGTTCTGTAAATGAACTTTACAGTGCCCTCCGTCTTATCCGACTTACCGCCGAATGTGTCATAGTCCTTGCCTAAAGCAACTGTAGCCTTCAGCTTGTCGATAAGTCCTGCAATATCGCCGTCAACAGCGTCTACTATCTTCTTGACAGCCTTCTCGTTGAACTCATCCATACCGTCGTTCAGCTCCTTAGCACCGTCCCTTAACTGCTTTACACCGTCAATAAGAGTTGCTACACCGTCATTGAGTTTATTTGCACCGTCCTTAAGGTCGCCTGCACCGTCATGAAGCTGTAATGCACCGCTGTGAAGTGTGCCTACACCTGCAACAAGGCTTGTCGTACCGTCCTTTAACTGTCCTGCGCCGCTGTCAAGCTGTGTTGCACCGTCGTAGAGCGTGCCTACGCCTGCTACAAGGCTTGCTGTACCGTCTTTCAGGTCGCTTGCACCCTTGTCAAGCTGATTTACGCCTGAGATAAGCGTTGAGCCGCCGCTTGTAAGCTGTTGTGTGCCGCTCTTAAGCTGTGTAGCACCGCTGTGAAGATCCTTAGTACCGCTGTAAAGCTGTGTTGCACCTGCCGACAGCGTCTTTGAGCCGTCATATGCACTGTCAACGCCCGCTGTATACTCAGTAAGTCCTGTGTAGAACTCATTGTAGGAATCAAGCTGTGCGATAAGATTCTTTATCGTTGTCTGACCTGCCTTAGCCTTTGCTACAGCTTCGTTTATCTGCTTTGTGACCTTTTCGCTTTTCATATTCTGCTCGATAAGCTGTTTCTTCTGCGCTTCAACATTTGTGCTTATCTGAGCCTTTACAGCGTCTGTTGCCATCTGAGCCGATACTGCGGCTGTAACCTTAGCCTGTACGGCTTCGGGTATCTGTCCTGCCTTTACTGCCGCATTGTACTGCTCTGCGGTCATATTAAAGCCTGCGGCTTTGAGAACACCCTCAAGTACCTTTGCCTGTACAGCTTTTGTAACGCCTGCTGTTATAGCGTCATTGTTCTTTTCTACCTCGGCAGTTACCGTTTTGAGTGCCGTATTGTAAGCAAGAGTGTAGACCTTATCCTTGTCAAGAGAATCTACCAGCTTGTTAAGCTCTGTCTTGTAATTCTTTATAGTCAGTTTAGGAACGGTAAGACCGGAAGCCTTTATCTGCGTTTCGGCTGTGAATAACAGCGTATCGAATACCTGCTTTGCGCCTGCGTTCAGCTGTTCGCTGTTTGATGAAAGCTCGCCGAGACCTTCGTTCAGCTCTGAAGCTCCTGCGCTTACCTGTCCTGCGCCGCTCTCTACCTGAGATGCACCGCTGTCAAGCGATGACGCACCGCTGTTAAGCTTATCTGCACCTTTGATAAGATCATTTGCACCGCCTGCCAGTGCAGATGTGCCTTCCTTCAGCTTTCCTGCACCGCTGTCAAGAGCCTCTGCACCTGTTTTCAGATCCTTGATGCCGGCTACCAGAGAAACCGTGCCGTCCTTCAGCTTTACTGCGCCTACGTTCAGTTCATCCGCACCGCTCTTTAAATCGTTTGTGCCGTTTACAAGTGTGCCTGTGCCGTCATACAGAGTGCCTGCACCGTCTGCAAGCTGTTTTGTACCGTCAGCAAGTTCGCCCGATTTTTCAAACAGCGTAACAAGTCCGTCATAAAGCTGTGAAGAACCATCTGAAAGCTGATCTACAGCGTCTGTGAATTCCTTGATAGTACCGTCAATATCGTCCATATTGAGCTTATCGGTATCGACCTCGTTGAACAGCTCTGTCGTGCCTATCGTCATACAGGTCATAAGATCGAAATCCTTGACATCTGCGCTGATTTCAACGTATGAGGGGATTTCATAATCGTCCTTGTCAAGTCCTAAGTTTTCCTGCATACCGGGAAGCGCAAAGCCGAGAACCGCCGATCTGTCACCGTCATTTACAAGCTTGCCGTTGGTTACCTTTACGTTCGAGAACTTCTCGTTATCAAGAACCGTTCCTGTTACCATCAGGAATGGAACGTACATCTGCGTATCCTTGCCGTCAACCTTCACGGTACGCTTTTCATTGTTCGTATAATCGAAGCGGATCGTTACCTTACCGCTCTTGCCTTTGATTTCATCGGGAGTGACCGTCTTGCCGTCAAGAGTATATGTAATCTTCATATCAACGGGGAGTGACTTGTCTGTCGTACCCTGATAGTAAATGTCACTGCCTTCAGCCGCCCATTTGTAATTTTCACCGCTGTTTGTAAAACTCTCGTTGCCCTTTACATTCTTAATGTCCTTAAGCGAGGTTTCGTCCTCTATCGTGGCGTTGTGCGAGCCGTTCTTCAGCCAGTCGCTGACGATGACCTTCTTTGTTGTACCGTCTGCGTTTGAGATGATATATACCGTTTCTTCCTTGCCGTCCGTATCCGAGCTGCTCTTTTCGCTGCTTCCGGTTTCTGTGCTGTCAGAAACGGATGACGATGTATTATTATCGTTTCCGCCCTGTGCGGCGAATGCGAGAAGTCCCGAAGATGTGCCTATCATTGCGGCGGCAAGAACTATTGAAACTATCTTTATTATCTTTTTTCTTATCTCTTTCATACTGTTGTCCTTTCTCAGTTCGTCTTTTTGCCGGCTTGTCTTGCTTCTTTAAAGCCGAGGCTTGTATGGATTATAATCTTATCGAACAGCTTGAGCATAGCGGGTAATAACAGGATTACCGATACCATACTTATGATTGCGCCTCTTGCCATAAGTGCGCAAAGTGAGCTTATCATATCTACGTTTGAATAAATGCCTACACCGAATGTAGCGGCGAAGAAGCCGAGCGCACTTACTATAATTGAGGGTATTGAGGATTTAAGCGCTGTATAAACCGCCTCGTTCTTGTCACTTCCCTTGTTACGTTCCTTCTTGTATCTTGTTGTCATAAGGATTGCATAGTCAACGGTTGCGCCAAGCTGGATGGTACTGATACAGATAGGTGCGATGAACGCAAGCTCTGTACCTGTGTAACACGGAATACCGAGGTTTACGAATATGGCAAACTCGATTACCGCTACAAGTATCAGCGGAAGTGAAACCGACTTGAAGGTTACCAGAATGATAAGGAAGATTGCGGCTATCGAAATTATATCGACTACCTTGAAGTCCCTGTCGGTTACTTCGATAAGATCCTTCGTACAGGGTGCTTCACCGATAAGCATTGCCGAGCTGTCATACTTTTTAATAATGTTGTTTATCTCTGTTACCTGATTGTTTACCTCGTCTGTTGCCGTTCCGTATTCACTGCCTACAAGCATAAGCTGGTACTTATCGCCCTTAAGCACATCCGAGATAGAATCCGGAATTATCTCTGAGGGAACAGCCGAGCCGATAAGCGAATCAAAGCCTATCGCAAGGTTTACACCGTCAACCTTTCCGACCTCGTCAAGCATCGCCTTTGCGTCCTTCTGCGACAGCTTTGAATCTGCGAGTATCATATGAACGTTTGACATTCCGAAATCGTCCTTCAGCTTTGTGTTGGCGATAACGAAGTCCATATCCTGAGGCATTGTCTGGCTCAGATCGTAATATTTCTGTGTGTTGTTATAGCCGTAAACCGCAGGTCCTATCAGCACTGCGAATATTATAAGGAATATCCACGAACGCTTTGTGATGAATTTTGCCACCTTGTCGAACTTCGGCATAAGCTGTTTGTGTCTTGTCTTTTCGATAGCCTTATCGAATACAAGGATAAGTGACGGAAGAATTGTTACGCAGGCGATAAGACCGAATACAACGCCCTTCGCCATTACGATACCGAGATCCGCACCGAGCGTAAAGCTCATAAAGCACATTGAAAGGAAGCCGGCAATTGTTGTGATAGAAGAACTTGCTACAGAAATGATACTGTTTGAAATGGCGTGTGCCATCGCACGTTCCTTATCGCCGTCAAATCTTACCTTCTGCTCGTTGTAGCTGTGCCAGAGGAATATCGAATAGTCCATCGTAACACCAAGCTGCAGTATAGCGGAAAGTGCCTTTGTTATGTAGCTTATCTCGCCTAAGAAGTAGTTACTGCCTAAGTTGTAGAGAATAGCCATACCGATACTTACGAGGAAGATTATCGGGATAAGGAAAGAATCCATAAAGAGCATCATTACCACTACAGCAAGAACTACTGCGATAGCGACATATATCGGCTCTTCCTGCTCGCAAAGGTTTTTAAGGTCTGTTACCATTGCGGACATACCCGAAACGAAGCACTGATTGTTCGTTACATCTCTTATCGTGTTGATAGCTTCCATTGTTTCATCGGCTGATGTCGATGTATCGAAGAATACCGCCATAACCGTTGAATGGTCGGTGTTGAATGCGTCTCTTATCTTGTCGGGAAGAATATCCATAGGTATTGAAATGTCTGCTATCGAATCATACCATATTACCGAGTCAACGTGATCTACCGCTTCTATTTTTTCTTTAAGAGCGGAAACGTCCTTCGGCTCCATATCTTCCACAATTATCATACTGAATGCGCCCTTGCCGAAGTCATTCAGCAGAATGTCCTGACCCTGTATGGTTTCCATAGTGTCGGGCAGGTAATTGAGCATATCGTAATTTATTCTTGTGGCTATCATACCGAGTACCGAGGGTATCAGCAGTACGACCGCAACTATAAGAATGATTACTCTGTGCTTTGTTATCCATTTGCCTAGCTTAATCATCTTTGTCCTCCCTGTTGCTTGTTTCTACATAGATTTTGTCATCGGCGTGTACTTCTTTTTTTATAGCCTTGACTGTGTATGCGGCAATCCATATATTTGAAATGCCGTCCGCAAGCAATGTGATACCGAGCAGAACAGTAAGCGCTACCGCACTCTCAAAGGGGTTTACGAGTAACAGTATTCCTATTCCGCCTGTAACTATTGCGCTGACAAGAATCAGCCACCAGCTCCTTACGCCAAAACGCTTTGCATCAACGGCTGTCTGTATCTTCATTATGCCGTCGATCATAAAATAAATGCCCATTATGACAGGTACCAGAGCCATTATATTACCCGGATGGATAATAACTACAAGTCCGAGCAGAATCGCTATGATACCGAATGCAAAGTCAAACTGGAACGCCAGCCCGTAGGGGTCGGCTGAAAAATATCCCGTGATTTTTACAATGCCGAATACTATAGCCGCTATTCCGAGCATATAGCATACCGCAAGCATTGAAATCTCCGGGAAAAGAATAAGTATAAGTCCTATGACCGCTATTGCGGCGCAAGTGGAAATATATGCTGCTTTTGCACGTTTGATAAATCTCATGATTTTCAGTCCTTTCTTTTTCTTTACAGCTATATTTTAACCCGCCGTGACGCTTTATACAACGGTCAATCCTGCGCCACTGTTCAATTTTAGGGCAATCGGTATAAATTGACCGATTTTTAGGCAAATGCGACTTTTTGCCTAAAACTTGAATTTTTAACGGGAATGTTGTATAATTATAACCGTAAAATAGAAAGCAGGAGAAACCACAGGCTAAAAACGGAGGTAATATGTCCGAACTTACCAAAAGAGCAATACAGGGATCGTTCAAAAAACTGCTGAGCAATCAGCCCTTAGATAAAATAACGGTAAAGAACATTACCGATGACTGCGGAGTAAACCGCAACACGTTCTATTATCATTACAGTGATATTTATCAGCTTCTCGAAGAAATCTTCCTTACTGAAGCGCAGAAATCCGTAGAAAAGATGGAGGTCGGTCAGTCGTGGGAGGAAGGACTCAAGACAGGGCTTTGCTTCGTAAAGGAGAACAAGAAGCTGATATACCATGTATATAACTCGCTTCACCGTGAAACTATCGAGCGTTATCTTTACAGCGTTTCACTTGACTTTGCCGGCAAATTCATTGATAACGTTTCAAAGACGCTGAAGCTCAGCGTTTCCGACGATGACAAGAAGTTTATCGCATCGTTCTATAAATATGCAATTGTCGGCATTGTCCTTGACTGGCTTGAGGGCGGTATGAAAAACGATCCCGACGAGCTTATCAAAAGAATGTCAAAACTTCTCAGCGGCACTCTCAAGACCGTACTTGAAAACGCCGTAAAAAAGTAACAATCGCTTTTCGGACGGTCGGCAGCATTGACAGTCGGCGGTACTTGCCTTTTTATACAATTTATTTCGATTTTTCGCCATATTTACCGTATTTCTTCTATCAAATATTGACTTTTTTGTGGAAGTATTGTATAATCAAAGCAGGATACTGTGCTATTCTGTCATAAAGTAATAAAAATGTCGGCCTGCATTTTGATGCAGACTGTTTCGATAATAAGGGAGAAATTTATGAAGAAGATTATTGTAACATTTATTGCGACAATAACAGCGGCGCTTCTGCTCTGTTTTTCCGTAAGTGCGTTTGACAATAACGACTACGGCGGTGGCGGCGGTTACGATTTCGGAGGCGGCGACTATGGCGGCGGATATGACTACGGCGGTAACGATTACGGCGGCAGCAGCTACAGCGGCGATGTCGACCCCGTTTCTGTTATAATAGGTATAGGCATCGTTGTTGTTATTATTATCATTTCGACAATCGGCGGAACTAAAAAGAAATCCGGCGGCGGCGGCACAACACGTCCTTCATCAATGAACGGCGCAAACGTTGTACTGCCCAACAGAACGAACAGATAGAGGGCATTATAAAACAGAAGGATCCCAACTTCTCCGCTTCCGACCTTATCACTTTCACAAAGCAGGTATACATAGATATTGAAAATGCCTGGTGCAAGCGTGACATGACCCCTGTAAGACCGGTTATGCACGAAAACCTTTACAACACCACCTGCAAGCAGGTACAGGCGAAGATAGAACAGGGCGTTGTTTACCACTACGAGAGCATCGCTATAGATACGGCTTACCTTACCTCGTATGAGCGTGATTCGCAGTTCGAATATGTAACAGCATACCTCACCTCAAGAATGATAGATTATCAGGTAGACGAAAAGACAGGCAAGATTATAAGAGGCGACAAGACTACACGCTGGGTACAGAAGTACAAGATGAAGTTTGTACGTTCGCTCGGTGTCGAAACAAAGACGGAAACCGGCAAGATGACCGGACACAACTGCCCCAACTGTGGTGCGCCGCTTGAGATTTCTTCTTCCGGCGTATGTGAATACTGCGGCTCTGTTGTTACAACAGGTCAGTATTCATGGGTACTGACAGATTTCTCAGGTATAAGAAACGATACTGTAGACGACGGTATAAAGGGAGTATAATGTGGATATAACATCGTTCATTCTTTCAATATTAAGCTGGCTTGCTCCGCTTATAGTCATCGGCATCATCGTACTTGTCGTTGTGTCGAAGGTGCGGAGCGCATCGCAGAAATATCTCGGTATGTCGCCGTCACAGGCAATGGAAATGATAAACAAGGGTGTCAAGGAGGAAGCTACCACTCCTAAGGGTATAACAGCCCTCAGTGAAATGTACGGTCCTGCCATCACCCGTGATTTTCCTGAAATAGGATATAAGGGCATGGAGGTCAAGGCAAGAAATGCAATAGTCGCAATTCTCAATGCCATAATGAACAAAAATGCCGAATCGCTTAAGGCAAGCGAATATACACAGGATCTTATAAACAAGGTCAATAACCGTATAACCACCCTTAATGCGAACAACGAAAAAGAGATTTTCAATAATATAAAAATTCACCGTTGCGGAATCGCAAACTACCAGAACAAAAACAAGGAAGCAACGGCAAGGTTTGAAATTTCTCTTCAGTATGAATATGCAAAGGTGTCGGAAGAAAAGGCAGACAGCGCAAAGCCTGCGCTTATGCAGACAGCGTACAGCGTAACGCTCGCTTACAAGCAGGATCTGCACGAACAGACGACAAGCATTGTATTTTCAAGCAACTGCCCCAACTGCGGCGCTCCCATTGATGCGTCTGCAAAGGGCAAGAAGTGTCCGTACTGCGGAAGCGGCATTACAGAAATTGCCGACCGTATATGGCTGGTCAACGATTTTAATTTAGTAAAATAAATTAAAAACTCAACACGAAAGGAAATATTACTATGGGACTTATTAAAGCAGCTGTAGGCGCACTCTCAGGTACTCTCGGCGATACCTGGAAAGAGGCCATTCACTGCCCTGTTATCGGCAACGATACTGTTGTTGTTAACGGCGAGAAGATGCACAACGGTAATGCAAGAAGCAGTAACACAAAGGGAACAGACAACGTTATCAGCAACGGCTCGGCAATCATGGTCGAAGAAAACACCTGTATGCTGACCCTTGACAACGGCAAGATAACAAACGTTGTTACAGAACCCGGACGTTACATACTTGACAACTCGACAGCACCTTCAATCTTTGCAGGTCAGATAAAGGATTCGCTCAAGGATCTTATTTCAAGATTCACATACGGCGGAACACCTGCCACTGAGCAGAGAGTAATCTACATCAACCTTCAGAAACTGCCCGGAATCCCCTTCGGTACAGGAACACCCGTTCCCTATCCCGATCCCCGTTATAATACAACAGTAGAGCTGCGTTTCTACGGCACATTCGAGGTTCAGATACCCGATGCCGAGAATGCCTGCAAGTTCTACGCAGAAGTTCTCAGCAAGGGCGTAAACGCTCCTCAGGTCTACGTTAAGGACATTTTCAAGAACGAGCAGTACAAGAACGAGTTCATGCAGTCACTGATGGTAGCGTTAAACCAGCTTTCAGCAGAAGGCTACAGCTACAACCAGATTACAAGCCAGCTCAACAACCTTACCAACAAGACTAAGGACGAAACCGCTAACAACTGGGCACAGAGAGGTCTGATGCTCACAAATATCGGTCTTGGCCCTATCACGATTTCCGAAGAAACAAAAGAGCTTCTTAAGGATCGTCTTAAGGCTGATACAATGCTCGGCGGCGATGTTCAGCGTGCTATGATGACAGGTGCCGTTGCTCGTGGTATCGAAGCGGCAGGCTCAAATGAAAACGGCGCTATGATGGGCTTTATGGGTATGAATATGGCTATGAACGCAGGTAATAACGTTCTCGGCGGTATGCCTGCGGCTCCTCAGCAGACAACACCTCAGCAGCCTACTCCGGGCGGATGGAAATGCTCGTGCGGCGCTACAAACACAGGTGCATTCTGTTCTTCCTGCGGTGCTAAGAAGCCTGAGGCTTGGACCTGCTCATGCGGTCAGTCAAACACAGGCAAGTTCTGCGCTAACTGCGGCAAGAGCAAGGAAGGCGACGCTCCCGCTGCTCCCGCTCCTTCAAGCTGGACGTGCGAATGCGGCGCAACCAACACAGGCAAGTTCTGTGCTGAATGCGGCAAGTCAAAGCCTGCAGCTCCCAAGAAGTACAAGTGTGACAAGTGCGGCTGGGTACCTGCCGATCCTGAACATCCTCCGAAGTTCTGCCCCGAATGCGGCGACCCCTTCAACGAGGACGATCTGGTATAATAAACATAATAAACAAGCATTTACCCTCCCTCACGGGAGGGTTTTGTGCGGTTTGATTAAGATAACGAGTGTAGAACAATGAATACTGCGATAAGTTTTATAAAGAAAAATACAGTTATGGTGATAGCTTTACTGGCAGCGGTTATCACATCATTTATAGTTCCGCCCGACGAGAAATATCTCGATTATTTCGATTACAAGACGCTTGCCTGCCTTTTCAGCGTACTGGCAGTCGTATGCGCCCTTAAAAACGTACAGTTCTTTTATATTCTCGCCTGCAACATAGTAAAAAAATTCCGCAATATACGCCTTTGCACAGTGGTGCTTGTATGGGTCACCTTCATAGGCTCTATGCTGATTGCAAACGATATGGCTCTGCTGACCTTTCTTCCGCTGGGATACTATGTACTGCATACCGCAGGCAAGGAACGCTATATGGCGTTCACGTTCATAATGCAGAATATCGCCGCTAATCTCGGCGGTATGCTCACCCCCTTCGGAAATCCCCAGAACCTTTATCTTTATTCAAAGTTCAATATTCCGATAGGCGAATTTACGCTGATAATGCTTCCGCCGTTTATCCTTGCCGTTGCAATGATAACGCTATGCTGTATTATCTTTGTAAAGCCTGAGCCGATAGAGCTTAAGTCCGCTCCCGAAAAAATCGACCGTAAACGCACAGCCGCTTATCTTTTCCTGTTCGCCATAGCTATAATTATCGTGTTCAATTTTATTCCGTACCTGATAGGTATGATATTCATCACGCTGACGCTTGTCGTTATGGACAGAAAGGCGCTTGCCGCAGTTGATTATCCGCTTTTGTTCACATTCGTATTTTTCTTTATTTTTGCCGGAAATATGGCAAGGATAGATGTGATAAAGAACCTGTTTTCATCTGCCCTGCAGCTTAACCCACTGCTTTTCAGTGTGATTTCCTGCCAGTTTATAAGCAACGTTCCTTCGGCAATACTGCTCTCGCAGTTTACAAACGATTATCACAGCCTCTTGCTCGGAGTTAATATCGGCGGTGTCGGAACGCTGATAGCTTCGCTCGCAAGCCTTATAACGCTCAGCAAATACAATTCGCTCTGCCCCGGCAAGACAGGCAGATATATAGCTGAATTCTCCGCTTTCAATTTCAGCTTTCTTATTGTACTTACTCTATTCTGTTCGTTTCTCGTCTGAGCTTATGTAGTCAATCATCAGACATTCGTCAAGCATTTCGTCTGTAAAACTGCTGTTTGCGCTTTCGTACCGTCTGATGTTATCCTCCTTCATCCACTTCTCGATGGTTGGGTATACAGGCATATTCTGCCGCCCGTGCATATCAGCCCATTTATTGAAACGTTCAATATATCGCTCAACGTTGTCCGTACCGAATCTTTCGGTTAATTTTGCTTTGTATGCGGCGGCGGAGAGCGATTTTTTGTCGGTATCGTCCGACAAAACGGCACTTACCTCATCAAAACTGCTCTTAACTGTGCTATCCTTATCTGAACTTCCCTTGCCTGTGCCGTCATCTGACGGGCAGATGTCAGACGTTTGACTACATTTTGTTGTCACAGCCTTTTCTTGCCCGGCTGATTTTCTCTGCTCTGCCGCTTTTTCGGGATCGAGTATATACATCCCGTCAGCACGGACATAGAGCATATCACGCTCATCTGAAAACGAGGTCTTTTTCATACGGTCAGAGCGTATGTGGTTATTTATCTTCCAGTGAGCAATTGCGTATACACCCGACTCAAACGGGATAATAAAGCCGTTTTTGCACAGTGCTTCTATATCGCCTTCACTGCACCCCGTAAGCCTGCGTACATATCCTGCACAGTTGACAAAACCTTCATCGTCAGCATACATTGAAAGCTGAAAGTACAGCACCTGTGCCGGCGATGGCAGATCTATAAATTTGTCGCTCCATAATACCTGCTTTGAAAACATCCGCTTTTCTGCCATTTTTACATTTCCCCTTTCTTATGGCACCAAAATAATCAACAATTTGTCGATATAGGTATTATAGCACTGTTTTCTTTGCTTGTCAACCCTATGTTGCAAAATTTATTTGTTTAAGAGGACAATTTAACGTAATGTAGACAAAAAGAAACCGCAGGCTATGCCTGCGGTCAGTCTGGCTGTATGCAATTTATCACTGCACTTCAACGATAGTGATGTTTTCTCCCGCTACCTGCTTATCTGTGCGAATTTTGGCAAGATATACATCGCTACTGTCTGTATCGGTAAAGTCGCAAATGTCAAGAGTTGTTTTTACCGTATTGATTACCCTTTCGGCTGTTTGGTCACTTACAATATCAGAGCTTACCTATCCCAACTATAACCACAATCTTGACATATGCATAACGTCTTTTTATTATTAACTGCTTTTTGTTTTTTGCGGCAGAATATTTTAATAATAATTGCAGGTATGGTAAAAGCAAACCATTTAATCGGTACCCACCACCAACCAATCATCAGCCACCACAAAAAGCTATGATGCGCATTTTTCAAATGTACTTCATTGATAACTTGAATTTTGACGTTATCACTCTTACACTTCGGACAAATCATTTTATAATCCTTTCAAATATAATTATTTCTGTTCTATCTTAAACTTTCCAGGCTCAACGATTTTTATATACTGTTTATCTTCTATCGTAAAATCTTCTGTTGCGCCAACATCCATCAGCTTTACAAAAATACCCTCAGCGGGTTCTTCCCAACCTTCATCTGTTATATGTGTTTCGTCACTATAAATGTTAAATTGGTTCATATATTCACCGATATTTGTTACGGTATATTCACCTGCCGGAATGTGATATGCAATTACAGTTTGCTCAAACTCAGTTCCTTTGTTGAGTGTTACAAACGTTCCATATTCACCTAGTTCACCTGCAACTAATTCAATTACTAATTTCTCTCCAATTTCTGAATTTTCTGTTGCATCAACAGAAATTGTTGCCGCAGTTGTTGCAGTTGAAGAAGATACAGTTTTATTGGTAGTATTCGGTGTTTTTCTGCTACAGGACGCAAACAATGTCATAATCAAAATGACGGGAATTAACAATGTTAAAAATTGTCTCATAATTTTAAATCTCCATATTTTTCATTATTCACAATTTTTAATTTGTAAAATGATAA
>ULQO01036753.1_pt1 | contig 14167 bp, 11 predicted proteins | sample 1954601 | NCBI WGS metagenome assembly ULQO01 (sample SAMEA4835658, study PRJEB28245) | human gut metagenome | biome: gut microbiome; material: fecal sample | place: Denmark | collected 2008
ATAAAATAGTATTGCAAAAACTAAACGGAGCGGATAAAATAAACTAAAGCTTATGGTTTTTAAAGTTTATAATAACTGAACAGAGCAGGTAACCTATAGAGGAAACTAGGTAACTCGTATGGTTTATTTGCTTCGGAATTTATTGTAAATGGCGAAAGCTGAGCTTAATAAATTTCCGAGGAGGAAAGAAACATGAAAAAATCTTTAGTACTCGCAATGGCAATGGCACTTGGCGTAACCGCTTCTGCCTATGCTGCAAACCCCTTCTCCGATGTGCCGGCAGGCCATTGGGCTTATGACTCTGTCAACAAACTGGCAGCAGCTGGTATCGTTGACGGCTATGGCAATGGCACCTTCGGTGGCGATCGCCTGATGACCCGTTACGAAATGGCTCAGATCGTAGCAAAAGCAATGGCTAAAGGCGCTAACGTAGACCGTCTGGCAGCTGAATTTGCTGATGAATTGGACAGCCTGGGTGTACGCGTTTCTGCATTGGAGAAAAAATCTGACAACGTAAAAATCACTGGCCAGATCCGTTATGACTACACCGATTATTCTGGTGATATCGACGGCCATCGTTCCAAAATCCGTTCCCGTATTTTCATGACTGGTCAAATCAATGACGACTGGAAATATGTTGGCATGCTCCAAAATGAACAAGACCTGACTAATGATGTTGGCGATGAAGGAACTGATTTCCAACGTGCTTACCTCGTAGGTAAAATCGGTGGATTGGGTGTTTCCGCAGGCCGTCAAAACTTGAACCTGGCTGACGGTAACATCTATGATACCCGTTATGATGGCGTAAACCTGACTTTCGGTAAAGAAGTGAAATTGGAAGCCTTCTATGGCAAACCGACCAACTCTTTCAAAAACTGGGGCTTCGATAAAATTTATGGCGCACGCGTTAATGGTAAAATCGGCGCTTTAAATGCAGAAGCTGGCTGGACTAAATTTGAAGGTGATGCTACTCCTATTACTAGCGACGACGACAGCATCTGGAATGTTGGCGCAACTTATAATTTCAGCGACAAAGCATCTCTGGGTGTTATGTATTTGAGATCTGACGTTGAAGATCTTGATGGTGATAAAGACGGTTTTGTAATCACCGGTACTTTAGGCGGTGCTAAAGCTTCCAAACCGGGTTCCTTGGGCTTCGTTGCTAAATACTATCAACAAGCTGCAGGTACTGCTATCCAACATACTATGAATGGCGAATATGGCCCGACTTATGCTGGTGAAGGCTTTAAAGGCTACAGCCTGGCTGGTTACTATACCGTTGCTAAAAACATGATCGCTGGTGTTGAATACTACGATCTGAAACAAACTTATTCTGACGACAAAATGAAGACCCTGTGGTCTCAATTGATCGTTACTTTCTAAGATTAACTTAGATGCTTAAGCGGACGCAAATGCGTCCGCTTTTTTATATGTGCAAAACAGGCTGCCTGATTTACAGAAACGTAATTGACGCTTGTTAAAATAAAGCTTTCTTAAATTTTTTTATTCCATTAACTTGTTTAAAGTTAAACTTTTTTGCAATTAAGCTAAGTTGCATAGGGGGTTGACCGGGGGTAAGATAAGGGACGTAGCCGATAGATTTCTGCAAACAGAAACAGCAAATGGAAGAGGTAACATGGTAACTTGTCCGTGTTTTGCTGGTTGCTGTTTGAGAATTTTACCGCTGCAGAAAATATCTTTCCTGAGGAGGAATAGAAAATGAAGAAATCTGTAGTTTTGGGTATGGCCATGGCGTTAGGCGTAACAGCTTCTGCTTATGCCGCTAATCCGTTCTCTGATGTGCCGGCTAACAGCTGGGCTTATGATGCTGTCAACAAACTGGCGGCAGAAGGTATTATTGATGGTTATCCTAACGGTACCTTTGGCGGCGACCGTCTGATGACCCGTTATGAAATGGCACAGATCGTAGCTAAAGCTATGGCCAAAGGTGCTAATGTAGACCGTCTGGCTGCCGAATTTGCTGACGAACTTGATTCTTTGGGCGTGCGTGTTGCCGGTTTGGAAAAGAAATCCGATAATGTAAAAATCACCGGTGAGATCCGTGCCCGCTATGTTGACCAAAAAGCCAAAGCCAACCAGGGCAGCAAATATGATTCTGATCTGCGTAGCCGTTTGTGGCTGAATGGCCAGATCAATGATGACTGGACTTATACAGCTATGATCCAGAATATTCAGGATTTCAGCAATGACAGTGGCGACGAAGGCACAGATTTTAAACGTGCTTATGTTAATGGCCGTGTCGGCGGTGTAGGCCTCAAAGCTGGCCGTATCGATGCTTTCCTGGCTGATGGTAATATCATGGATGCTCAGGCTGACGGCTTGGTTGCTACCTATGGCGACCGCATTAAAGTTAAGGCTTATATGGGTAAGGCTTCCGACGATACTGATTTTGATGTGAATAATGTTATTGCCACTAAAACCATTGCCAACAGATATTATGGCGGTGAAGTTTCCGGTAATATCAGCGATGCGTTGAATCTTGCTGCCGGCTATGTAAAATTCCAGGATGTCATGGGCAGAGATTCCGGTAAAGATGATGGTATCTGGCATGTAGGTGCAGCTTATAACTTTAATGATGACCTTGCTTTATCCGGTATGTACCTCAATTCTAATTGGGATGGCGAAAGAAATTCCGATGATGACGGCTGGACCGTCGGTTTGAATTATAAAGGCGCTCAGGCTTCTGAGGCCGGTTCTTATGGTGTGTTTGCCCGCTACTATGATCAGGGTGAAGGCACTTATTGGGAGCATACTACTGATGCCAATACCTTCTGGAATACAGGCTTTAAAGGTTACGCCGTAGGTGCTAATTATGCTGTTGCTAAAAACATCGTAGCTACTTTAGCATATTATGATACCAAGGCTAAAAATGTTACCAGTGAGGGCAATAGTTTGAAAGATAAAAGATTGTGGACTGACGTTACTTTCACTTTCTAAAATAAGCAAAAGTTTTTGGCAAAACGACCGCTTTAGCGGTCGTTTTTTCTATGATTACCTGTTCATAGTAAATCGTTGATAAATATGCTATAATATTAACATTTGATGATAGTTATCCTTGTTTTTTAGATTATGCTATAATGTAACCAACGATATAACTGGAGAGGTATTAATGGATAAAAAAATTTTAAAATATGTCGGGTATGACCTATATAATGTGAAAAAACTCAAAGGAAGAAAAAGATATCTTGTTTTTAGAATGAGATGCCATTTACATAAGGGGCAGATCGGGGATTTGCTGAGTTTTTTTGCGGCTACGCCGCTGCGCAAAGCCATGCTGGAGCATACAACTTCTTTTGTGGAGCAAACTACGCGTGCCTTTTTTTATAAAGATTCTACCTGGGATGAGCGTATTGCTATTGTAAAGCATCATATTGAATATTTGGAAAATATTTTAAATGAAGAAGCCATGTCAAAATTATATGCGCGTGGCGAACGAATCAGATTATGGGAAGACCTTTATGAAGAACAGCCGTTGACGATGGACCTGTTGTTTCATGGAGGGCAGCGTAAGGAAGGCTGCCTTTCACTGGTACTTTCGCTGGGAGAAGATGAGCTTTATCAGATCATGTTCTGGCTGGCGCCATCACCCGAAGATGACGAAATGTCGCTGTGGATAGGCGCGCTGCAGGGAACTCCTAACGGCAGTGAGGTTATCAAAGGACTGACCAAGGCTTTTTTTGGTTACCGGACTAAAAATCTGATTTTCTATGGTATTCGTAATGTGGCGGCGGCATTAGGCTGCAAACATTTATACGCTGTTTCCAATGCGGGCTATTATGCGATGAATCATGTGCGCAGGGACCGTAAACTGAAAACATCGTTGGATGATTTCTGGCAGGAGTGTGAAGGACAGGCTTGCAGGGATCAGCGGTTTTTTGAAATGCCGATAGCTGAGTATCGTAAATCTATGGAAGAACTGAAGCCGTCTAAAAGGGCTCAGCACAGAAGACGGTTTGCAAAAATGGATGAAATAACAGAATCTGTGACAGAAATGTTAAATAACTATAAAAAATAAAAGTGTGACCACATTATCTTGTGGTCACCTATTTTTTTTACGCACTTTATATGGTATAATAACCTCATAAAAATAAGAACTAACGGAGGTATTGTAATGAAAAGACGACTCCTTACTTTGCTTTTAACTTTGGTTTTCTGCGTAACATCAGTGGCACCGGGTTTTGCAATGAATGCTGATGATTTGGGTGAGGCTGTACCGGCATCGGCAGCAGTGACACAGATGTCTGCTACCGATAAAATTTCTGCTATGGAAAAAATGCTGTATGGCACTGAGCAGGCAGGTGCTTTGGTTGGACGTATGGACAGCTTGGAAGATGATGTTTATGGTACTGTTACCAGCGACGCTATTTTAGACCGTGTCGATAACCTGTATGATTATCTTAAAGGTAATCCTGCCAGTAATGAAGCGGGATTTTTGACCAAGCTCAATGCTATCGAATGGCAGTTTAACGAAAGTATGTCCGGCGGTCCGGCCAAGACCCGTATTGAAGCAGTAGAGATGATGCTTAATGGTAAGATCGACGAAGGTTCTCTTTCTTCGAGGCTAGAAGCTTTAGCTAATATTGCCTTTACTGATGGCGTTATTGCTGTTGAAAGCGTTACTTTACCGAAGGATTCCGTTATCAAAGTGGAATTTACAGAAGAATTGAGCAGCAGGGAAGATAAAGCCGGTGAACCGGTGCATTTTAAAATTGCTGACAATATTTATGTAAATGATGTGTTGGTACTCCCTAAAGGGGCTATGGGTGAAGGCACGATCAAAAAGGTCGTACAGCCGCGCAGCTTTGGCCGTGATGCCCGCATTGATGTTGATTTCACGCATGTTTATGCGCTTGATGGTACGAAGGTGCCTGTTTATATTGGTGAAGTAGCCAAACAGGAAGCCAAAACTGCTGCTGGTGCTGCTGGCGCTGCTATCGGCGGTATGATCGTTTTAGGACCTATCGGCGCCCTCGGTGGTGCCTTTGTTACAGGTAAAGCAGTAGTTATTCCTGCTGGTTCTACTACTTATGTGCAGACTATGGAAGATACTGCTATCCAGGGTATGATTTATCAGGGAAAATAAATAAAATTTGAGTTGACAGTAAAACCCGCCTTAGTGGCGGGTTTTTTGTTTAAAATTATGGTATAATATGTAGTGGATATTTATATGCTTTTTTATAAATGATAAATTTGATTGAGGAGAGAAAGCATGAAGAAGAAAGTCTTAGCTGCTGCTTGCTTAATGAGTTTAGCAGTGTCACAGGCAACTTTTGCTGACGATTATGTTACCGGAGACGCACGGTATACTTCGCCTGATTTTCAGGAGCAGAAACAGGAGCGGGAAGCCGGAATACTCAAAGATAAGAGCCAAAAGAAGAAGCAGGCTGAGGCCGGTGAGCCGATGCCGATCACCTTATGGAGCGATAACGCTACCTATGATCAGGTGAGCGGGGATTTTTTTGCTGAGGGCAATGTCCGGATAATGCAGGGTGATGAGACTATTCTGACTACCCGTGCCGAAGGCAATATGAAGACCGGCGACGTCTGGCTCAAACAGGGCGGCACGCTTAAGGAACCTGACACTACGATGAACGGTGAGTGGGTCCATTATAATTTCAATTCTAAGACTGGTGAGATCAAACAAATTGACGGCAAAGGGGCTAAAGATTACTTTAAAGCTCCTCACGCAACGATCTATCCTGATAAAATAGTTGTGGATCAGGGTGGGCAGACTACACGCTGCCCGGCGATCGAGCATGATCCCTGCCTTTTGATCACAGCAAAAACTTTTGAAATCTATCCCAAGGAAAAAATGATTGCCAGAGACGTTAAAGTTTATGCTAAAGGCAAACATATCTATTCCCGTGACACTTGGGTCAATAATTTAGGGGAAGAGGGCGAGAACAAGATCATGCCGCGTATCGGCTATGACGGCAGTGATAATGGCATGTACGCAAAGTTACAGGTCGATTATAATTTAGGACCGAAAACCGATTTTTATGCTGATCTGGCCTACTATTCCAAAGCTGGTTATAAACCAATGTATGGTATCAATCATGATGAACGTAATTTTTATATAAAATTGCAGGATGGCTGGGATGAAGAAGATGATGAGTGGATCCGTAAAGAACGTGATCTTGGTTTATATTACAAAAATCACCGTCTGATTGATAATTTACCTTTGACTTACAGCGCCTATGTTACCCATGGTTTATGGCGCAATGAGCATAGCAGCATTAAAAGCTGGCATACGGAGTATGCTGCTTATTTGAATCACGACCGTATTTATCTGTTTAACAGCAAAAATACATTTCTTGATCTTACTGTGGGTAAAAAGTGGGTAACAGAGAGTTATACTGATGAAACCAAATCTACCATGATGTATTATGCGACATTGGGCCAAAAGCTGGCGCCGAAGTGGGATACCTGGGTCGGATATTATCGGGAAGATCTTACCAGTAATTTATATGATTACGGGCAGCCGGATATGGCGCGTGAACTACGTAATGGATTAAGTTTTAGATTGGATGATAAAAATACTTTTACGATCGTTAACCGTTATGACTTGGGACAACACAGTAATTACGAAACTAACTATCGTTGGACACATCGGTTCTGCTGTTGGGCACTTGAATTTGAATATGAGCAGGAACATTATAAAGGTGGAAGTAATACCTTCCGAGTCCGTTATAATTTACTAAATTGGTAAAGCAGGTGAACTATGGAAATCATTAAACAGCGTTTTGCTGAACATATTATTTTGGTGCAGCAGGTTGCCGGCAGCGGCATTTTAGAGCAGGTGGCAGCCAGTGCGGCAATGATCAAAAAAGCATTGAAAAATGGCAATAAGGTTTTATTCTGCGGTAATGGCGGCAGTGCGGCAGACAGCCAGCATCTGGCTGCTGAGTTCGTAGGGCGTTTTCAAAAGGAGCGCGACGGTCTGCCGGCTATAGCCCTGACTGTAGACACTTCTATTTTGACGGCAGTTGCTAACGATTATGGCTATGATACTGTTTTTGCCCGTCAGGTGCAGGCTTTGGGAAATACTGGTGATGTATTGGTGGGTTTATCGACTTCAGGCAACAGTAAAAATGTTTTGGCGGCGATCGAGGTTGCTCAAGCGAAAGGAATGCAGTGCATTGGCCTGACAGCTCAGGGGGGCGGCAAAATGGCGGAAGTCTGTGATATTTGTATGGCTGTTCCCTGTCCTGTTACAGCTCGTGCGCAGGAAATACATATTCTGATTGGTCATATTCTATGTGAATTAGTGGATGGTGAATAAGGTGACAAATTTGTCATGTACGACTTTTTTGGCTGAACATATCCAGAATTTAAAAATCGCTGTGATCGGCGACGTGATGCTTGACCGCTATTTTTATGGCGAGGTCAAACGTATTTCGCCGGAGGCGCCCGTGCCTGTCAATAAGGTCAAACGGATCACCTCCGTGCTGGGCGGGGCGGCCAATGTGGCGGCTAATCTGGCGCATCTGGAATGTAAGGTGTTTATGGGCGGCGTTACCGGCGCTGATAATAACAGGGAAGTGCTGGAAACGATGCTGGCGGAAAAAGGTATCGATTACAGCGGCCTGATCAAGTCGCCGCAGCGTGAAACGATCACTAAGATGCGCATTTTGGGAGCGCAGCAGCAGATGCTGCGTCTGGATTTTGAAGAAACCGGCGACTTGTTTCCGGAAGAAACAGAGGCATTATCGCTGTGGCTGCAAAAATTATTGTCAGCTGGTCTGGATGGCATCATTGTTTCTGATTATGCTAAAGGTGTCTGTTCGGACAGCTTTGTGCAATGGGTGATCGCGACTGCGCACCAATATCAGGTGCCGGTGTTGATTGATCCGAAAGGTGCGGACTGGGCCAAATATACAGGTTGTGATTTTATTACTCCCAATTTGAAGGAGATGTGCGAAGCTGCAGGCGAGGTCGTTGCCAATGAGGATACAGAGGTGCTGCGGCTGGCCAGGGCTGCGCAGGCAAAATACCAGATCAAAAATGTTGTAGTCACCCGCAGTGAACGTGGCATAACATTGGCGGGGCTGGATGGTTTAGTTATCAATGACCCGGCTACGGCGCAGGAGGTATTTGATGTTTCCGGTGCTGGCGATACGGTCGCGGCGACGCTTTTAGCGGGGGCTGCCGGGACGCTGGCTCTGCAGGACGCAGTGTTTATGGCTAACCGTGCTGCCGGGATAGTTGTAGCAAAAGTTGGTACATATCCTGTGCACCGTGACGAGCTGCTGAAGGATCTGCTGGCCGAAGAACGTAAGCAGGGTCGTGGCTACAGGACTTTGAGCTGGGCTGAGATCGAATCTTTAGCTAAAACATGGAAGTCCTGCGGAGAAAAGATCGTTTTTACTAACGGCTGCTTTGATATTCTGCATGTCGGCCATGTCAGTTATTTGGAAAAAGCCGCTAAGCTTGGCAAGCATCTGGTAGTTGGCCTGAATTCTGATGCTTCGGTACGCAAGCTGAAAGGAGCGACCAGGCCGTTGGTGCACGAGCTGGACCGGGCACGGGTTTTAGCGTCGCTGGCCTGCGTTGACGCGGTAGTCTTGTTTGAACAGGATACGCCGACGGAATTGATAGAAAAGATCCGCCCTGATATTTTAGTGAAGGGCGGCGATTATAAACCTGAGGAAGTTGCCGGCAGGGAGTATGCCGGTGAAGTCAGGATCATTGATTTTGAAGAAGGTTATTCGACGACAGGCGTTGTTGAACAGATCGCTCAATTGGTGAAGGAGGGAAAACTATGATTATTGTCACCGGCGGTGCCGGCTTTATTGGCAGTAATATCGTTAAAGGCTTGAATGATCGAGGTCGTGATGATATTTTAGTTGTAGATAATCTGACTAATATGGTCAAATTTAAAAATATCCAGGGACTGAAGATCATGGATTATATGGATAAAATGGATTTTGCCGAGGCTTTGGCAGCAGGAAAATTTGCCCATGAGCAAGTCGATGTTATTTTCCACGAAGGCGCCTGCTCTGATACGATGGAATATAACGGCAAGTACATGATGCAGAATAACTTTGAATATACAAAAAATCTGATGCATTTTGCGGCTGACCGTAAGATCCAGATGATCTACGCATCGTCGGCTTCTACTTATGGTGGCGGTACGAACGGTTTTCGTGAAGAGCCTGCCTGTGAGGAAGCCTTGAATGTTTATGCCTTTTCCAAATTGTTTTTTGACAATTATGCCCGCCGTTATTTTGGCAAGACCGGCAGTCAGTTAGTGGGCCTGCGGTATTTTAATGTTTATGGTCCGCAGGAAAATCATAAAGGCAAAATGGCTTCAATGGTTTTTCAGATGTATAATCAATGGCTGGCCGAGAAAAAAGTCAAATTATTCGATGCCTATGGTGATTATGGCGCCGGCGAACAGACCCGGGACTTTATTTATGTGAAAGACGTTGTGAAAGTCAATTTCTTTTTCTGGGATCATCCTGAGATCAGCGGCGTTTTTAACTGCGGTACGGGGCATGCCCATACTTTCAATACGCTGGCGAAGGGTGTTCTGAAACATTTTGGCAGCGGCGAGCTGGAATATGTACCGTTCCCGGAAGTATTGAAGGGCAAATATCAAAGCTATACCCAGGCTGATGCTTCCAAACTTTTGGCTGCCGGCTATGATGGCGGCTTTACGGATGTTGACGAAGCTGTTGCCGAATACTGCGCCGTATTGGATAAGACCGGCGGTTACTATACCCATGAAGCATAAAGCAGTATTTTTTGACCGGGACGGTGTGCTGAATGTCGATAAGGCTTATTTGTATAAGATCGATGAGCTGGAATGGATTGACGGTGCGCTGGAGGCTATAGCCTATCTGACGCGGTCCGGTTATCTTGTATTTGTCGTAACCAATCAAAGCGGGATCGCGCGCGGTTATTATACGGTAGCGGAAATGGAAAAACTGCATCAGCATATGACAAAGACTGCTGCGGTCAGCGGCGGTAAGATCGAAAAATTCTACTATTGCCCGCATCTGCCAGCAGGCAGCGTTGTTGAATACGCGGTCGACTGCGAGTGCCGCAAACCTAAGCCGGGACTTATTTTGCAGGCTTTGGCAGAGTATGATATTGATGCGGATAAGTCTTTTTTGATTGGCGATAAAAAGCGTGATGTAGAAGCGGCGGAAGCAGCCGGGATCAAAGGTTATTTGTTTGAAAAGGGAAATTTATTGGACTTTATCAGGACGATAATTTCTTAAAAAGCGTTATTAGAGGCATACATGGAATATAAAAATATTTTGCTGATCAAAATGAGTTCTTTGGGGGATATTTTGCATACGCTGCCTTTTGCGGCAGCTTTGCGGCAGCGTTTTCCCAAGGCGAAAATAACCTGGCTGGTACATCCGCAGTTTGCCGGTTTTGTACCCGATCAGCCTGTTATTGACGAGATAATTTATTTTGATAAGGTAAAGTTCAATAAAATGAGTTTACTGGATAAATTGGCGTATTTCCTGGAAATGCGCCGTTTATTGCATTCTAAAAAATTTGATCTGGTCATAGATATGCAGGGCCTGTTCAAAAGTGCCGTACTGGCTGCTATCAGCGGCTGTCCTGACCGTATTGGTTACTGTGAAATGCGCGAGGGCAGCGGTCTGGTCAGTAAGGCGATCTGCGGCAGTCACAGCAGGGATCATGTTATTGAGCGTTATCTTGATGTGGCACGTTATCTGGGTGCCGAAGTGAAGGAGATTACTTTTCCTGTGCCTGACCTGGACAAGGAAAAATTGTCCGTACAGAAGAAATTGCAGGACAGAGGCTTGCAGGGAGACTATATCGTAATGGTTCCCGGCGCCAGATGGAAAACAAAAGAGTGGCCGGCAGAACATTATGCCAGCCTGGCAAAAATGATCATTGCTGATGGCCTTGCTGTAGTTTTAGCTGGCGGGCCTGATGATGCGGCTAAAGGAGAAAAGATCACCGCGTTAGCGGGCAATCCGGCGCAGCTGATAAATTTGATCGGGCAGACAAGTCTGCGCGAGCTGGCGGCGCTGATCAAGGGCTGTAGAATTTACATCAGTGCGGATACCGGCCCCTTGCATTTTGCCGCTGCTTTAAAGAAACCTTTGATAGCCATGTATGGTCCTACTAAAGCTGATCGAACAGGACCCTACGGCAGCGATGACGCAACAGTCATTTTAAGTCCGGCTGTCTGTGCGGGCTGCTTAAAAAAGGAATGTGACGACTGGCATTGCATGTATGATATTACGCCGGAGATGGTATATGCGGCGTATGCCGAAAAAATCAGGAGGCTATGATGGTTGAACTTAACGGCAAGAAGATACTGGTGACATTTTTGATGCACTTGGGCGATCTGACCTTAACGACGCCTTTTATCCATGCACTGCGTAAAGCTGCCCCTGACGCGCATATTACTATGCTGGTAGACGAAAAATTAAAAGATGTGGTGCTGTTTAATCCTTATCTTGATGAAATAGTCACGATCGATAAAAAAGGCCGCGACAACAGCATTCTGGCCCTGTGGGCCTGTGCCAGACATTTAAGCAGGCTGGATTTTGACGTGCTGATCAATTTGCATCCTAATGAGCGTTGCTCTTTTATTGATGCCATGACGAAAGTTAAACTGCGGACTGGGACGACGCATAAAATTTTTAAATGGTTCTGGGATGTGTTTACGCCGCTGGATCGCTCTATGCATGCGGCGGATATGTATTTGGACGTGCTTAAACAACTGGGTGTGCAGGATCTGAGCAATAACGGGCTGGAAATATTTCCGGGAGAGGAACATTTTCTTGAAGCGGAGCTTTTCTGGCAGGAACAAAACATTGCTGAGCAGGATAAGCTGATCGGGTTCAATATCGGCAGCGCCGTGCCGACTAAACGCTGGCCGCCGGAACGCTTTGCTGAAGTCGCCGATATTTTTGCTGCTAAAGGTTATAAAACAGTATTCTTTGGCGGGCCAATGGACGAAGAGATGGTGGCGGAAGCGACCGGCTATATGGAAACGCAGCCGATCATTGCTACAGGGAAGTTTGCAATTGGAGGGTTAGCTGCAGCGATGCGTCGCTGCAGCCTGATCATTACTAACGACAGCGGTCCGATGCACGTGGCGATCAGCCAGAAAGTGCCGATCGTGGCCATGTACGGCCCTTCGAATCCCAAATTATATGGGCCATATACTAACGACGCTGTAATAGTTACAGCCCAACCCCCGTGTCAGGGATGTGCTGATGGTATGAAGCACAGCTGCGAAGATCTGCAGTGCATGACTAGAATGACGGTAGAACAGGTTGTAGCGGCTGCTGAGAAGATGTTGATGATATAAAATATTTATTTTTTATTAGGAAACCTGAAGATAAATTTTGACATATAGAAAGCGTCAAATAGTTTTGGACGTAAATTTTATATAATTATTGTAAAAGTTTTGTAAAAACATAATTGGATAATGAATATTAGCAATAAAATTTGGAGGTAAACTAATGAGAGTTATGCTTGCCAATTTATCAAAAATGGTTGGAGATGCTGGTGGATTAGCTAAAGTTACGAGTTCATTTGCTAATGAAATGATTGCTCGTGGTCATTCTATTGGTATTGTTCATAGTGATGAAGAAAAAAATGATTTTTTTTATACAACTGACTGCCAAGTTCAATTATATAATGTAAGAAATATAAATGGACATATATTAAAATATCCAGCTTTTTATAAAATAGAAAGAGAGTTTGCTAGGCTGTTTTCTAAAAAAAAAGCAAGAGAAGTTAATGAAACGTTTGAGAAAAAGTATCTTGTAAATAATTTGAAAAATATTATAAAAAATTTTGAGCCAGATGTGATTGTATCATTTCAATTATCAACTAGTAAATTATTATTATTTGATTTGAATGTTAAAATTCCCATTATTACTATGATTCATGGACATCCTGGAGATATTTTTTTTGATTATCCTGATTTAGATGTAAAGGCCCTGGCAAAGAGTGATATTTGTCAAGTCCTTTTACCGTCGTTTAAAAGCGTTATTATTGAAAAAATTCCACAGGCAAATATTGTGGTTATTGGAAATGTAGTTCCCCAGAATATTGAGTCTTCTAATTTAGAAAAAGAAAAAAAGGTTTATAAGATTATTCAAGTAGGAAGATTAGGGAAAAATGTAAAAAGGCAACATCTTTTGATTGAAGCATTTGCAAAAGTGTCTGCTAAGCATCCTAATTGGATTATTGAGTTTTGGGGAGCAGAGGGGAAGCGCGCGTATACTAATTTTTTAAATGTATTAATAAAAAAATATGGATTAGAAAAGAAAGTGTTTTTTAGAGGAACTACTTCAAATGTATTTTCCGTATTAAGTGAGGGGGATATATTTGCGTTTCCAAGTGCTTTTGAAGGATTTGGCCTTGCATTGGCGGAAGCTATGAGTGTGGGATTACCTGTGATTGGATATAGATCTTGTTCTGCTGTTAATGAACTTATCTTGGATGGGGAAAATGGTTTTTTATGTGCTGATGGAATTAGTGATTTGGCAGATAAGTTGGATATGTTGATGTCTGATAAAAATTTACGTATACGGTTTGGAAAAAACGGAAAAATTTCGATGCAGCAATATGAACCAAAATTGATATGGGATAAATGGGAAAGTTTATTGAAGGATGTTAGTGAGAAATAAAATGAATGATTTAACCGTTATAATATTAACTAAAAATGAAGAGAAAAATATTAATGATGTGATAATGAATGCTTTAAATGTTACAGATGATGTATTGATTATTGATAGTGGAAGTACCGATAATACTGTTTCTATAGCTGAAAATAATGGTGCAAGGGTAGTTTGTCGAAAATGGGATAATGATTTCTCTGCTCAACGTAATTTTGGTTTATTAAATACTGATAGGAATTGGGTGTTATATTTAGATGCAGATGAAAGATTGACTGAATCGTTGATCAATAGTATAAAAAAAATTAATTGGGAGAATATGTCTGTCCAATATATAATAAAAAGAAAATCAGTAGCCTTTGGGAAAACATTTAGTTATGGGCCATTAAGGCCAGATTTTGTTTCTAGAATATTTCCTAAAATATCAGTAATTTGGGTGAATAAAGTTCATGAGCGGCCAGAATGTAATTTATCTAAAGTAGTTTTAGAAGGTAATATAGATCATTATACATATGAGT